>Ga0206117_100672_pt1 | contig 28564 bp, 25 predicted proteins | sample 3A5Ametagenome_FD_177997 | JGI IMG/M metagenome (GOLD analysis project Ga0206117, IMG submission 177997) | Enriched microbial communities from leaf-cutter ant dump, University of Wisconsin, Madison, United States - 3A5A | ecosystem: Environmental > Terrestrial > Nest > Insects nest > Nest dump... | reverse complement strand
CTCCAAGGTCTGGGAGTGGGCCTCGTACCAGAAAGCTCTGTACCGCCCCGAAGCTGGCAAGGGCACGGGCAAGGGCAGCAACGACGCCAACATGTGGCTGCTCGGCACCGGCGTTCCGATGGCCGACATCCGCCTGCGCCGCAAGCTGTCCACGAACGATCCGTCCAATCTCACCGGCTTCTCCAACCCGATGGTCGATGGCCTGCTGACGAAGGCATCCATCGAAATGGACTACAAGAAACGCATGGATGCCTATGGAGAAATCCAGCGCATCGCCTGGGAAATCGACCCCAGCACCATCCCGCTCTTCGATCAGGTGCAGCTCATCGGCGCGCGCAAGGGCGTTACGGGTCTCTCCATCTACAGCGACGAGACGATCCAGTTCCACAACGCTACCTCGGCACGCTGAGCCGGCATCTGCCCATCGCATGCACACACTGATGACAACTACAACCGCCTCGCAAGAGATCTTGCTCACGGAAGCCAGGCTGAGTTCGCCTCCGGCTCCGCGGCTGATCAAGTACCACGATCTGCCCGCTCTCGAGCGCGAGAAGAAGCAGTTCCAGGAATTCGTCGCAGTCGATCTGGCCCACACCACCATGCTCGTCGAGGAAGGCATCATCTCGGCCGACGCGGGCCGCGCCATCCTGCAGCAACTGTTGGCCATCCGCCTGCTGAAGCCGTCGGACTTCTATACCGACGTGCGAAAGGGCAGCTTTCTGCTCCAAGTCGAGTCATATCTCTTTGCCGCAATCGGCGAGGACGTAGGCGGTCAGATGCACACGGGCCGCAGCCGCATCGACCAGGGCGCGACGGTCCGCAGGCTCTACAAGCGCAACCGCATGCTGGACGTGATGGATCGGCTGAATGACCTTCAGGACGCCATCGCCGAGCAGGCGCGTCGGCATGCGCGCACCATCATGCCCGGCTATACCCACATGCAGCATGCGCAGCCCTGGGTATTCGGTCACTACCTGTTGAGCTTCAGCTCACGGCTGCACGACAGCTTCCAGCGACTGACCGAAGCCTGGGCCCGCGTGAACCGCAACCCCCTGGGGGCGGTGGGCCTGGCGGGTACTTCGTGGCCGTTGAACCGCGCACGCACCACGGAGCTACTCGGCTTCGATGGCTTGGTGGAGAACTCCAAGCTCGGGCGTGAAGCCTACTACGCAGCCGAGGCCATCGCTGCGCTGGCCTTCGTCATGGCCGACCTGAACGACTTGGCCACCGACCTGCACGTGTGGTCGAGCACGGAGTTCGGGCTGGTCGAGAGCCACGACAGCTACTGTGGCACGAGCAGCATCTTCCCCCAGAAGAAGAATCCGGCTGGCCTGGAGACCATCAAGAAGTCGGCGGGCTCGGCTACGACGTGGCTGGCAACGGCCCTCGCCACCTTTCGTGCGGAAGGGACAGGCGATCAGGCGATGCGGGAGTTGCCGCTGATCGACGAGGCGTTGAACGCCACCGAGGGCATGCTGGACCTCTTCACGGGCGTGATCGAAACACTCATCGTGCACGAAGACCGCATGGCCGCTTCGCTCAATGGGAGCTGGTGCACGGCAAGCAACCTGGCGGATGTGATCGTGCGCGAGCGTGGCCTTTCCTTCCGCCAAGTACACCATATCGTGGCCCGCGTTGTGCGCAATGCCCTGGCGATGGGCATCGGTCCGGGTACGCTGACCAGCGCCTTACTGGACGACGCAGCGCTGGAGACAGCAGGGCTTGAACTCAAGCTTGGCGACCAGGTTGTCCGCGATGCGCTCGATCCGCGCCGCTTCGTCGAAACCCGTGTCACCGATGGCAGCGTCGCACCGCTACAGGTGGATCGGATGCTGGCCCGCGCACATTCCGAGCGCGAGGCCGATCGTCGCTGGGTGGCGGACGCCCGCGCGCGATTGAAGGGGGCCCAGGAGAAGCTGAACAGAGCCGTCGAGCGGATCGTCGGTTCGGAGCAGATCGCGTGAAGGCCGATCTCGTCGCCAAAGTACAGGATCTGAGCGTCTCCTTTGGCGGAACTGGGGCGCCGCCTGTCGTGCGGCAAGTGTCATTCGAGGTGGCACGTGGCAAGACGCTGGCCATCGTCGGTGAATCCGGATCAGGAAAGTCTGTGACTTCACTGGCGCTTATGCGGCTGGTCGAACTCGGCGGAGGGCGCATCGTCTCCGGCCAGATGGAACTGCGTACCCGCCACCACGGCGTGGTGGACCTGACTCAGGCGCCGGAGTCTCAACTGCGGCGCCTGCGCGGAGCCGACATGGCGATGATCTTCCAAGAGCCCATGACCTCGCTGAACCCGGTGTTCAAGGTGGGCGATCAGTTGCTGGAGGCCATTCGCCTGCACCAACCCGGCGACCGCGCCAGCATGCTTGCCCGCGCGCTGCGCATGCTGGACATGGTGCGTATCCCGGATGCTCGCCAGGTGATGGGGCGCTACCCGCACCAGCTCTCCGGTGGTATGCGTCAGCGCATCATGATCGCAATGGCACTGGCCTGTGAGCCCACGCTGCTCATTGCAGACGAGCCTACTACGGCGCTTGATGTGACAGTGCAATCGCAGATTCTGCAGATCATCCGCGGGCTGCAAGACGATTTGAGCATGGGTGTGGTGTTCATCACCCACGACATGGGCGTGGTGGCCGAGATCGCCGACGAAGTGATGGTCATGCGCAGCGGCGAAACGGTCGAACACGGTGCCGTGGGGAGCATCTTTGCGCGCCCCCAACATCCATACACGCGCAATTTGCTGGCGGCGGTGCCCAGACTCGGTGCGATGAAGGGAACCGAGCTGCCCGCGAAGTTTCCCCTGATCGAGGCCGGCATCGCCCAGAAGGTGCCGGAGCAGATCGCGCAAGTGGGATCGCCCTCGGACGGGCATGCGCCAGACTACGCACGCGCACCGCTGCTGCGCGTCCGTAACCTTGTGACGCGGTACGACCTGCGGGGCGGCATTCTTGGACGAGTGCAACGCCGCGTCCATGCGGTGGAGGATGTCAGTTTCGACCTCTTCGCTGGCGAGACGCTCGCCCTCGTTGGTGAATCAGGTTGCGGAAAATCGACGACTGCTCGCGCGGTGGCGCGGCTCCTGCGCACGCAAGGAGGGAACATCGAGTTCGACGGCCAGCCCATCGGCGCCATGACTGGCGGCAGGCTCAAGGCGCTGCGGCGAGAAGTCCAGATGGTGTTCCAAGACCCCTACGCCTCACTCGATCCCCGACGAACCATCGAAGACTCGCTGCTGGAACCGCTCACGGTGCACGGCATTGCGCGCGGCGAGGAGGCACGCCAGCGGGCTGGCGAGCTGCTGCGCAAGGTTGGATTGCTGCCTGAGCATGCGAAGCGCTATCCCCATGAATTTTCAGGCGGACAACGGCAGCGCATTTGCATCGCACGGGCACTGGCTCTGTCACCGCGCCTGATCGTCGCCGACGAATCGGTCTCTGCGCTCGATGTTTCCATTCAAGCTCAGGTCATCAACCTGATGCAGGACTTGCAGCGCGAACTGGGTATCGCCTTTCTCTTCATCTCGCATGACCTCGCCGTGGTCGAACGTGTCAGCCATCGGGTCGCAGTGATGTACCTGGGACGCATCGTGGAGATCGGTTCCCGCCGGCAAATCTTCGAGAGCCCTCGTCATCCCTACACCCGCAAATTGATGGCCGCCGTGCCGGTCGCAGATCCTGAGCGCCGCAATCTGCGCCAGATGCTGGACGGAGAGATTCCCAGTCCCGTGCACGACGTGACCTATGTTCCGCCGGCACTGCGGCTTGAGGAGGTGGCGCCAGGTCATCTCGTAGCTGAAGACGCTCTGGTGGCGGCCTGAATCGGCACACACAGCGAACAAAGGAGAGCCAATGCAATAGCCAGGACCAGACCCGGACATCTGCTGAATTCGTTGCTGTCTCTTGCTTCGAGCCGAGAGATAGGGACTTCTTTTGCTAATCGTCCCTGACCGTACCGAATGCGAACCCGCTTTGGGTTGCGCAGGGATAGAGCCGTGGCTGCTTTTTGGAATGAGGAGAGGCAGTCAAAGCAACCATGACAAGTCGCCCCGTGACGGGGAATTCTATCGGAGACCTTCAAATGAAAAAATACCTTCTGTCATCCCTCATGCTCGCCATGTCGGGCATGGCCTGCGCGCAGTCTTCTGTCACGCTGTTCGGCATCGCCGATGCAACCCTGCAACGCGGCTCCGGCAGCGCGGCGGATCGCAACCAACTCGGGTCGAACGGCAACTCCTCATCGCGGATCGGCTTTCGCGGGACCGAGGATCTCGGGGGTGGACTTTCCGCCGGCTTCTGGTTGGAGTCGGCGTACTTCCTGGACAACGGCACCGGCGGCACGACCAACACAAACAACCAGGCCAACGGAACAGCCGGCGGCGGCGGCCTGGTCTTCGGTCGTCGCTCCACGGTCAGCCTCTCGGGCGGTTTCGGTGAACTGCGTCTCGGTCGGGACTATTCCGTTCAGTACTACAACCGCTTCGTCTTCGACCCCTTCGGCAACAATGGCGTGGGTGGTTCGCAGACCAACGTGGGTTCGCTGGGCGGTCCGGTGTCCACTCGCGTCTCGAACTCCATCATGTATTTCCTGCCTGCCAATCTCGGCGGGTTCTACGGCGAGGCGCAGTATTACCTCGGCGAGAACGCGAGCAATGCTGGCGCGACCTCGGACGATGGCACCGGTGGCGGCATTCGCCTGGGATACCGCGCGGGCCCGCTGGACGTCGCCCTCGCCCATGCGCGGACCAAGTACGCTCAAACGGCTACCACCGGCGACATTACTTCTACCAACATCGCGGCGCGCTATGACATCGGCGCGTTCAGCCTCATGGGCGGCTACTTCCGCGACCATGTGGACACGATTGCCGGCCTGACGGGCCGCGGCATGCAGATCGGTGGCATCTGGCGCATCGGTGTGGGTGAAGTCAAAGCGCAGTACTCCAACTACGAGACCACCGCGACTGGGAATCCGGAAACCAAGAAGCTCTCCCTGGGCTACGTGCACAACCTGTCCAAGCGCACGGCCGTGTATGGCACCTATGCACGTGTTCGCAACAGCGGTGGTGCGACCACGGCGCTCAACGGTGCGATCACTGCGGCGAACCAATCGTCTTCCGGGTTCGACTTGGGCGTGCGCCACGCCTTCTGATCCTTTTGGCGTGTTCGTGTTTGTCTCCAAGGTTTGGTGCCGGGAGAACCCCGGCACCTTTTTTGTCACGGCGCCCGCCTCGAGGTCAAAGGGCGAAGAGCACTTTGCCGACAGTCCTTCACAGACAGGAAGTCGTCTTGAGTGGGAACTACACAAATCCAACTGAGGAACGTGAGATGAACGATACGAATCGCACTGTGGTCGACTTCGCACGAGGCATCCTGCTCGCCCTCGCGTTGTATGGCGCGGGCCAAGCAATCGCGCAACAGACCATCTACGTTGGCGGATTAGGCGGCAGTACACAGAAACTGTTCCAGGAAAAGATCATTCCTGCCTTTAAGGCCAGGACAGGCACGGACGTCGTCTACATCCCAGGGAATTCGACCGATGTGCTTGCCAAACTGAATGCGCAGCGTCGGGGACAGCAATTGAACGTGGCCATCATGGACGACGGCCCCATGTACGAAGCCATCCAGTCAGGCTACTGCGACAAGCTTGCCGATGCGCCCGTCTACGCGGACATCTACGAGACGGCCCGCTTCGGCGGCAAGGCGATCGGCGTGGGAATGATCGCCACAGGCATCGCGTACAACAAGGCTGCGTTTGAGAAAAACGCCTGGCCGGCGCCGAAGTCCTGGATGGACCTGACCGACCCCAGATTCAAGCAACGATTCACCATGTCGTCGTTGACAGCAACCTACGGTGTGCACACGCTGGTGATGTTCTCGCGCGTGAATGGTGGCAGTGAACAGAACATTGAACCGGGCTTTGTCGCGATCGAGAAGAAGCTGGTTCCCAACGTCGCAGCCTTCTCGTCTTCGCCGGCCAGACTTGCCGAGATGTTCAAGGACCGCGAGGCGGACATCGCTGTCTGGGGAAGCAGTCGCACATATGCCCTCAAGAAGACTGGCTTTCCCGTCGAGTTCGTCTATCCCAAAGAAGGGGCTGTGGCCTTGGTTACCGCCGCGTGCCCGATCGTGCAGAACAGCTCATCAGAGCAGTCTCAGGCTTTCATCCAGTACCTGCTGACACCGGAAGTACAGCAGTGGCTCAGCACCGAAGGATGGGGCCCTACCAACCGGAAGACCAAGCTCGACGGCGACGTAGCCGCAACTTTGCCCTATGGCGCGGATGACATCAGGAAGCTCGTGAAGATCGATTGGAATGCCGTCAACCAGAAGAGGGCGGCTTGGGTCAGCCGTTGGAACCGGACCGTCGAGCGTTGAACGAACTGTCGAAAAGCGAGCGCACATGAAGCCGATGAAACAGTTCGCGAAGTGGGTACTGCCGCTGGTCTCTGCGTGGATGGCATTCACCAGCTCGCAAGTGGTGCATGCCGCGCAGATCGCTGTTGGTCAGGTTGCGCCTTTGTCTGGTTCCAACGCCAGCCAGGGCCGGGCCTACGCCGCTGGCATGCAGTTGTTCTTCAATGCCATCAACCGAGCAGGCGGAGTCAACGGTCATACCTTCTCGCTGGTGAGCAAGGATGACGGCGGTCGTTCCGAAGATACGGTCAAGCTGACCCGCCAGTTGCTCGCCGGGGCCCAGCCGATGGTGTTGGCGGGCTACTTCGGCGGCAGCAACATCTCGGAGCTGATCAACACCGGCACTCTGGAGAAAGAGAAGATCGTGCTGGTCGGCTACCACGCGGCCGATATCGGTCTCGAGTCCCCTCAGCTTTACAACGTGCGTGCAAGCCTGCGCGACGAACTCGGTGCGATGAGCACGCACTTGGCGACCATCGGCGTCACGCGCCTGGGACTGCTCTACGAGGAAGGCTCCGGCGCGACCGCGCTCGTTTCAGCGGTCGACGAGATCGTCAGAAAGAGTAACGGGTCCATCGTCTCGAAAGCCTCTTACGAGGCCGGCACTGCGCGCGTGACCGATGCGATCGACACCTTCATCAAAGACAAGCCGCAGGCGATCATTCTTGTGTGCAGCGGTGCCGCAGGCGCGCGCTTCATCGAGCGCTATCGCGCAGAAGGGGGCGTTGCGCAGCTCTTCGTGCATTCCGGTGCGGACATGGAGCGTGTGACGAAAAAGATCTCGGAGAACCGTCTGGCGTTTGTCTCTAGCGTCATGCAAGGAGTCGCCATCGCGCAGGTTGTTCCGAACCCCTACTTCGTATCCAAGCTGGCCAAGGAACTGAGCGATGCGATGACCCGGGACAAAGCGGATGTTCCGATGAGCTATGTCGTGATGGAGGGGTTCATCGCAGCGAAGGTGATCGTCGAAGCTGTCAGACGGCAGGGATTCCGACCGACCCGGGAGGGCATGGCGAACGCGCTGGAGAACATCGACAACCTTGACCTGGGTGGCTACGTGGTTGGCTTCAAGCGCGGCATGCGAGACGGATCGCAGCGGGTGGAACTCACCATCATCAGCAGCACAGGGAAGATTCGCCAATGAGGGAGACTGACCTTGGCCATTAGTGCATTTGATCTCTTCAAGATAGGCATTGGCCCATCGAGTTCGCACACCGTTGGCCCGATGAAGGCAGCGCGCATGTTTCTAGCGCGGCTCGCCGATTCCAGCATGCTGACCTCCGTGGCCCGAGTTCAGGCGTTGCTCTACGGCTCCCTCGGGGCAACGGGCAAGGGACATGGCAGCGACACTGCCGTCATGCTCGGCTTGGCAGGCCACGAACCTGAGACGGTGGACCCGGACGAGGTGCCCGCGATCCTCGCGGAGATCTCCACGCGCCAGCAGATCAAGCTGAATAGTCAGCACCCCATCGTCTTCACTCCGCATAACGACATTGTGTTCCTGCGCAAGGAGGTACTACCTCTCCATGCGAACGGCATGCGGTTTGTTGCTTACGGGATGGACGGCCGAGAGATGCTGTCTGGCACCTACTACTCGGTCGGTGGCGGGTTCGTCATTACCGACGAAGTAGCAGATGACGGCGCCGTCGTGCGGGCTATTCGACAAGATCCAGTGCTACTTCCACTGGCCTTCAAGAGTGGATCGGAACTGCTGGCGCGGGCAGTGCAGCATGAAATCTCCATTGCCCAAGTGATGCGAATCAACGAGCGGCACTGGCGCACAGATGAGCAGATCGACTCAGGCTTACTGCGAATCTGGAACGTGATGCAGGATTGCGTGGCACGAGGTTGTCACACCGAAGGCACGCTTCCAGGAGGATTTCGTGTGAAGCGGCGCGCCGCCGCTTGGTATCAAAAATTGGCGAAGAAGCCGCATGGTGATCCATTGGATGTAATGGACTGGGTGAATCTCTATGCGCTGGCCGTCAATGAGGAGAACGCCGCTGGCGGTCGCGTAGTGACCGCGCCGACCAATGGAGCGGCTGGGATCATTCCATCCGTCCTTCACTATTACTGCCGCTTCACCGCTGGTGCAAACGACGCAGGCGTCATCGACTTTCTGTTGACCGCAGCAGCCATCGGAATCCTCTACAAGGAGAACGCTTCAATTTCCGGCGCCGAGGTTGGATGCCAGGGGGAAGTGGGCGTCGCATGCTCAATGGCTGCCGGCGCGCTGTGCGCCGTGCTCGGCGGCACACCGCAACAGGTGGAGAACGCGGCCGAGATCGGCATGGAGCATCACCTGGGACTTACGTGCGACCCGGTAGGCGGACTCGTTCAGATCCCTTGCATCGAGCGGAACGCGATTGCCTCGGTCAAGGCCATCAACGCCGCGCGCATGGCGCTGCAGGGAAACGGCGATCACCACGTCAGCTTGGACAAGGTCATCAAGACCATGCGAGAGACCGGCGCGGACATGCTGACGAAGTACAAGGAGACCGCGCGAGGGGGCCTGGCGGTGAACATCATCGAATGCTAGAGGAACTGTGTCTCGCAGCAGTTCGGGGAGTGCACTCGCAATGTCATTGGCCGTCCCGAAGACGAAAGTGGCATGCCGAGTGGCTGCATGCCCGATCACTTTTCCCGCCATCCAATCTAATATAGGAGATACGTCATGAGCTTTTCCTTCAAAGCCGCTGTCGCGACAGTGGTTGCACTTTCCTCGCTCACAGTCTTCGCTGACACCTATCCGAGCAAACCGATCCGGCTCGTGGTGCCGTTCGCTGCTGGAGGCACGACCGACAACCTCGGTCGCCTGCTAGCAACCCGCTTGTCTGAGAAACTTGGGCAGCCAGTGGTTGTCGACAACCGCGGTGGCGCTGGCGGCAATATCGGCACGGATCTGGTCGCCAAGTCGCCGGCCGATGGGTACACCTTGCTTCTCGCGACGGTGAGCACCCAGTCCATCAACCCGTCGCTCTATAAGCGTCTCCCATTTGACCCACAGAAAGACTTCACGCCCATCGCACCCTTTGCGAGCGTGCCGAACATCTTGGTAGTCAATCCGAAGCTGCCGGTGAAGTCTGTCTCTGAATTGGTCGCATATTCCAAGAGCAAGCCGAACAGCCTGTACCTGGGCTCCGCGGGTAGCGGCACGACGAACCACTTGTCCGGGGAACTGTTCAAGTCAATGACCGGATCGTCCTTCACGCACGTGCCGTATAAGGGGAGCGGCCCGGCGATGGCGGACTTGCTGGGCAATCAGATTCAGCTCATGTTTGACAATCTGCCGGGCTCGTTGCCTCATGTGAAGGCGGGTAGCCTTCGCGCGCTGGCCGTGACCAGCGCAACGCGATCCCCAGTGCTGCCAGAAGTACCGACGATGACCGAGGCCGGTGTGCCGGGCTACGTCGTAGAGGTCTGGTTTGGTTTGGTCGCTCCCAAGAGCCTACCAAAGGACATCTTGGCCAGGCTCTCGCAGGACGTCACACAAATCGCCCAGGAGAAAGGCACGGTGGAGAAACTCGCAGCCCTGGGGGCGATGCCTTTGACAGCAACTCCGGCGGCGTTTGCGCAGCAGATCCAGAGTGACACGCTGAAATGGGTCAAGATCGTTCGGGACTCCGCTGCAACAGTCGATTGAGCCCCACCTCTTCATAGCAGGCGTTTGCGCTCAATCGTGACTCAGGCTCGATGCCAAAGGGTAGCGCACTGATCACCGACGACACAACCACAGACAGGTTCTGTTCTGCGCTGTGGTGAGGCGTGAATGATTGAACTGCGGCACCTTCGCTACTTTGTCGCCGTCGCCGAGGAGTTGAACTTCCGGCGCGCAGGCGAACGCATCCACATAGATCAAAGCCCGTTGTCGCGGGCTGTCCGGGATATTGAAGAGGAACTGGGCGTCCCATTGTTCGTCCGCCTGCCGCGTGCGCTCCAACTCACGCCGGCCGGGCACAAGTTGCTCACGGAATGCCGCAAGCTCCTGATCCGGCTGGAGCGCGTCAAGCGGACGGTCCGCCACACCCATGCCCTGTACCAGGCACCACTGTTCATCGGTGTGGCCGATGGCATCGCGCAGCCGAGGTTGTCCGAATGCCTCAATCGCTGGCGCTTGGTGGCGCCCGAGGTCCCTCTTGAAATCGCGGAGATGCGGGCCCGCGAGTTGGCCAACGCGCTCAGGAGCGAAGAAGTCGATGTGGGCTTCTCCTTCGGCGTCCCGGATGACGAAGCCATCGCCCAGACGCCCGCGTGGCGCTACCGAGTCATGGCGCTGGTGCCGCGGGAACACGAGCTTGCCAAGCACTCCGCGATACTGCTGTCTGAACTGCTTGCCTTTCCGCTGCTGTCCTGCAACGAGGAGCGTCTGCCTGGTCTCCTCGCACAGATGCGAGCCATCGTCCGGAAGTACACCGAGCAGGTCACTCCCGCGGGTGCTGCCAGCACGCTGTCGGGCTACGTGACACGCATTGCTGCGGGCGTCGGCGTGGGCCTGGCCGACGCCGGGCACACATGGGCGGTGCAGCGCGACGACGTGCTGGCACTGCCGCTGGCCGAGGAAGAGCACGTCACCACGTTCGTGCTGCACAAGCACCAGCGCTTCGGGATCGCCGAACCACTGCAGCGGTTCCTTGTCCACGTCAGCACTTTGTCATGAAAGTTACCGGCACCGACGATCCGGCGCCGTCCTTCGCCTCATCGGTCTTGGACGCCGGGCGCCTGGGCAAGGATGCTCCTGATCTGAAAAGCTGGGGCCGCTGTGCCCTCAGCTTCCTGGAATCCAGCAAGCCAACTGCGTTTTCCTGAAACGTGCCCGCCAGCCTTCGCCGGGCTACGCCCACATGGGTGTACCGCACGGCACTTCGATTCCAGACTCAGGCGATGCGCGCAACTGGGCGCAACGCATGGCGCGCATGCGCTGAAAGGAGTCAGACGTGGCATTCGGATCGGGAACCGGCGAGGGCGGCACCTCGCGTGTCCAGACGGGCATCCTGCTCGGCCAGATCGCGGCTGTGCTCGGCGTGACCCTCGGCGGGGTGTGGGGTGCCACCCAATGGACCGCCCATGCGTTGGGCTATCAGCAGCAGTTGGGGCAGGCCTGGTTCGACGTGGCAAGCCTTCCGGTCTACGCCCCTTGGAAGCTGTTCGAGTGGTGGTACTGGTACGACGCCTACGCGCCCGGCATCTTCCTGCGCGGCGGTGCCATCGCGGCGGCCAGCGGCCTGCTCGCCACGGGCGTGGCGATCGGCATGGCGATATGGCGATCGCGCGTGGCCCGCCGCGTCACCACCTACGGCTCCGCGCGCTGGGCCGACGCCGACGATATCCGCAAGGCCGGCTTGCACGGGCCGGCCGGCGTCTTCCTCGGGCGTGAGGACAAGCGCTACCTGCGGCACGCTGGTCCCGAGCACGTGATGGCCTTCGCGCCAACGCGTTCTGGCAAAGGTGTGGGCCTTGTGATTCCCACTCTGCTGTCCTGGCCGGGCTCGGCGGTGATCCACGACATCAAGGGCGAGAACTGGATGCTCACGGCTGGCTGGCGCGCCCGCTACTCCCATTGCTTGCTGTTCAACCCGACCGATCCGAGGTCGGCCGCCTACAACCCGCTGCTCGAAGTGCGCCGCGGCACGCACGAGGTGCGCGACGTGCAGAACATCGCCGACATCCTCGTCGATCCCGAAGGCGCGCTGGAACGGCGCAACCACTGGGAGAAGACCTCGCACGCGCTGCTGGTGGGCGCCATCCTGCACGTGCTCTACGCCGGCGAGGACAAGACCCTGCGTGGCGTCGCCAACTTCCTGTCCGATCCCGCGTGCCCCTTCGAGGTGACCCTGCACCGGATGATGACGACCAGGCATCTGGACGACGCACCCCATCCCGTCGTCGCTTCGGCCGCGCGCGAGGTGCTGAACAAGAGCGACAACGAGCGTTCGGGCGTGCTGTCCACGGCCATGTCCTTCCTGGGCCTGTACCGTGACCCCACGGTGGCCGAAGTGACCTCGCGCTGCGACTGGCGCATCGCGGACCTGATCTCGGCCGAGCATCCGGTGTCGCTGTACCTGGTCGTGCCGCCCTCGGACATCAGCCGCACCAAGCCGCTGATCCGCCTGATCCTCAACCAGATCGGGAGGCGTCTCACGGAATCGCTCGACGGCTCCGACGGGATCGCGCGTCGGCACAAGCTGCTTCTGATGCTCGACGAATTCCCAGCGCTCGGCCGCCTGGACTTCTTCGAGTCGGCCCTGGCCTTCATGGCGGGCTACGGCCTGCGCGCCTTCCTGATCGCGCAGTCCCTCAATCAGATCGACAAGGCCTACGGCCAGAACCATTCGATCCTGGACAACTGTCACGTGCGCATCGCCTTCGCGACCAACGACGAACGCACGGCCAAGCGCATCTCCGACGCTTTAGGAACGGCCACCGAGCTGCGCGCGCAGCGCAACTATGCCGGACACCGGCTCGCCCCGTGGCTGGGCCACCTGATGGTTTCGCGCCAGGAGACGGCGCGCCCGCTGCTCACGCCCGGCGAAGTGATGCAACTGCCGCCCGACGATGCCGTGGTGATGGTCTCGGGCCATCCGCCGATCCGTGCCCGCAAGATCCGCTACTACCTCGACCGGAACTTCACGCAGCGCGTGGAGAAGGCCCCGGTGCTCGCCACGGGCGGGCGCTATACCGATGCGCCGCCGGTGCGGGACGACGATTGGAGTGGGCTTGCGCCGCTGGCCGCGCCCATCCTCGACATGGCGCTTGCCGGTCAGGCCGGCGCCGTGGATGACGGCGGCCGGCAGCAGCAGCCCGAGCTGGACGAGGTCAGCTACATGCCGCAGCCCGAGTCCGTCACCGACGACCTTGGCCTGCTCGATGACGACGACGCGCCGCAGCCCCTGCCAACGCAGCTCGATCCGCGCCTGCAGAGCACCGCGCGCCTGGCGGCGCTGGACCCTGACGACGGGATTGTGCTATGAGCCGCGCTCGCCTGAACATCTTCCTCGAACGCGACCACGCGCGCCGGCTCGAGGAGCTGGCCGCGATGAAGGGATTGTCCAAGTCCTCGATCATCGCCGCGGCGCTGTCCTCGTTCCTGTCGCCCGACAGCGGCGACCAGCGCGAGGCCGCAATCGCCAAGCGCCTGGACCGCCTCTCGCGCCAGCTCGACAAGCTCGAACGCGACCAGAACATCCTGATCGAGACCGTGGCGCTGTACGTGCGCTACTTCCTGACTGTCAGCACGCCGGTTCCGGAGGCGCATCAAGAGGCGGCGCGTGCCCAGGGACGCGCCCGTTTCGAGCAGTTCATTGAACAGCTCGGCCGCCACCTGCTGCGCGGACGCAGCCTGGTCAAGGACGTGTACGAGGAGATCCAACCGGAGGACGGGCAGTTCTTCGGGCTCGATGCTTCCACGGGAGACCATCGGCCGGCGACCCCGGCCGACAGCAAACCGGAGGCTGCTTCATGACAGAGCCGCTGCCCAAGCCCGCGGCCCCGGCCTCGCTGGCGCTGGATCGCCGCATCCGGATGCTGCGCACGGCGATGGGGCCGGAGATCGCACAGGCCCTCGCCGACCCCGACGTGGTCGAAGTGCTGCTCAATCCCGATGGCTCGCTGTGGCTGGACCGGCTGGGCACCGGCCGCGCGCCGATGGGCGTCGCGCTCTCGCCCGCGGACGGCGAACGCATCATCCGCCTGATTGCCGCGCACGTGCGCGCCGAGGTGCACGCGGGCAAGCCGCTGCTGACCGCGGAACTGCCCGAGACCGGCGAGCGCTTCGAGGGCGCGCTGCCGCCCGTGACGCCGGGACCGGTCTTCGCGCTGCGCAAACGCGCCGTCGCGCTGATCCGCCTGGAGGACTACGTGGTCGACGGCATCCTGACGGCCGACCAGGCGGCGTTCCTGCGCACGGCCGTGCGTGATCGCCAGAACATCCTGATCGCCGGCGGCACCAGCACCGGCAAGACCACGCTCGCCAACGCGCTGCTCGACGAGGTGGCGGCCACCGGCGACCGCGTGATCGTGCTGGAAGACACGGTGGAGCTGCAGTGCACGGCGCACGACCATGTGCCGCTGCGCACCCGTCCTGGCGTCGTCAGCATGACCGAACTGGTGCGCTCCACGCTGCGCCTGCGGCCGGACCGGATCGTCGTCGGCGAGGTGCGCGGCCCCGAGGCGCTGGACCTGCTCAAGGCCTGGGGCACCGGCCACCCCGGCGGCATCGCCACCGTGCATGCGGGCTCGCCTGTGGGTGCGCTGACGCGGCTCGAACAGCTTGTGCAGGAGGTCTCGATGAACGTGCCGCGCGCGCTCATCGCCGAGACCGTCAACGTCATCGTGTTCATCGCCGGGCGTGGCCGCACGCGGCGCGTCGAGGCCATCGCGCGCGTCACCGGCCTTGACGGAAACAGCTACCGGCTCGACCACGAGCTGGCGCCTACCCCGTTGCCATCCCTTCCTTCATCCCCTTCCGTTCCAGGAGAAACGCCATGACGACTTCGTTCCTTTCCGTAAATCCGCCTGTGCACCAGTCCGTGCGAGCGGCGCACGCACGTCTGGCGCTGCAGGTGCTGCTGATGGCGGTATTGCTGCTGGCGGTAGCGTTGCCCGCGTATGCCGCTGGTTCCAGCATGCCCTGGGAGGCGCCGCTGGAGTCCATCCTCGAATCCATCCAGGGGCCGGTGGCGCGCATCGTGGCGGTGATCATCATCATCGCCACGGGCCTGACGCTCGCCTTTGGCGATACCTCGGGCGGGTTCCGCAAGCTGGTGCAGATCGTCTTCGGCCTGTCGATCGCGTTCGCCGCGTCGAGCTTCTTCCTGTCGTTCTTCTCGTTCTCGGGCGGGGCGGTGCTGGCATGAACGCGAACGACGTCCCGGGCTTCGAGGTGCCGCTGCACCGTTCGTTGACCGAGCCGATCCTGCTCGGCGGCGCGCCGCGTACGGTGGCGATCGCCAACGGCACGCTCGCCGCGGCCGTCGGCCTCGGGCTGCAGCTCTGGATTCCCGGGCTGGCTCTGTGGCTGGTCGGCCATTCGCTCGCGGTGTGGGGTGCGCGCGCGGACCCGCAATTCATGCAGGTCTTCGCCCGCCACATCAAGCAGCGCGCACTGCTCGACGTGTAGCGCGAGGACGATGCGATGCTGAACCTCGCCGAATACCGCCAGCGCCCCGCGCTGCTGGCCGACTGGCTGCCTTGGGCCGGGCTGGTCGCGCCCGGCGTGGTGCTGAACAAGGACGGCTCGTTCCAGCGCACGGCGCGCTTCCGGGGCCCGGACCTGGACAGCGCGACACAGGGTGAGCTGGTCTCCGTGACCGCGCGCCTGAACAACGCGCTGCGCCGGCTCGGCTCGGGCTGGGCCCTGTTCATCGAGGCCGAGCGCCAGCCGGCGGCGGACTACCCGCGCTCGAAGTTCCCCGAGCCGCTGTCCTGGCTGGTGGAGGAGGAACGGCGTGCCGCCTTCGAGGAGTCGGCCAGCCACTTCGAGAGCCGCTACCACCTGACCTTGCAGTACCTGCCGCCGGAGGAGTCCCGCGCCCGTGCGGCGGGACTGCTGTACGAGAACCGGACCAGCGAAGGCGTGGACTGGCACGAGCGCCTGACGGCCTTCGTGGCAGAGACCGACCGGGTGCTCGACCTGCTCGATGGCGTGATGCCCGAGATCGCCCGGCTGGACGATGCCGGGACGCTGACTTACCTGCACGGCACGGTGTCCACGCGCCGCCATCCCGTCGCGGTGCCCGAGGTGCCCATGCACCTGGATGCGTTGCTGGCCGATGCCCCGCTGGTCGGCGGCCTCGCGCCCATGCTGGGCGACCAGCATCTGCGGGTGCTGACCGCGCGCGGCTTCCCGACCTCCACCTGGCCGGGCATCCTCGACGACCTGAACCGCCTGGGCTTCGCCTACCGCTGGTCCACGCGCTTCCTGTGCATGGACAAGGCCGAGGCGGAAAAGGAACTGACGCGCCTGCGCCGGCAGTGGTTCGCGAAGCGCAAGAACATCGTGGCGCTGCTGCGCGAGACCATCTTCCAGCAGGAGAGCGTGCTGGTGGACACGGACGCGAGCAACAAGGCGGCGGATGCCGATGCCGCGCTACAGGCATTGGGCAGCGACCAGGTGGCTTTCGGCTACCTCACCGCCACGGTGGTGGTGATGGACGCTGATGCGGGTGCGGCCGACGAGAAGCTGCGGCAGGCCGAGCGGGTGATCCAGGGCCGGGGCTTCGTGACCATCCCCGAGACGCTGAATGCCGTGGAGGCCTGGCTGTCGTCGATTCCCGGGAACGCCTACGCCAACGTGCGCCAGCCCATCGTCTCGACGCTGGGGCTCGCGCACATGATGCCGGTGTCCGCGGTGTGGGCCGGGCAGGAGCGCAATGCGCACCTGGACGGCCCGCCGCTGATCGTGACGCGCACGGACGGCGCGACGCCGTTCCGATTCGTCACGCACATCGGCGACGTGGGCAACACGCTGGTGGTCGGCCCGATCGGCATGGGCAAGTCGGTGCTGCTCGCGACGATGGCGCTGCAGTTCCGCCGCTACCCCGGCTCGCGCATTTTCGCGTTCGACTGGGGACGCTCGATCCGCGCGACCGTCCTGGGCCTGGGCGGCGAGCACTACGACCTGGGCCGCGCGGACGACGACGGCAACGGCGAGAACGCCATTGCCTTTCAGCCGCTGGCGCGCATCGACCGCGAGGGCTACCGCACCTGGGCCGCCGAGTGGATCGAGGGGAGGCTGGTCCAGGAGGGCGTGGCGGTCGGCCCGGAGGAGCGCGAGGCCGTCTGGTCGGCGCTCGGCAGCCTCGCGAGCGCGCCGGTGGAGCAGCGCACGCTCACGGGCCTGTCGGTGCTGCTGCAGTCCAACGCGCTGCGCCAGGCGCTCGCGCCCTATGTGCTAGGCGGCGCGCACGGCCGGCTGCTGGACGCCGACCACGACCGGCTGGGCAGCGCGGACGTGCAGGGTTTTGAGATGGAGGAGCTGATGGCCAGCAAAGCCGCGGCGCTGGCCGTGCTGCGTTATCTGTTCGCGCGCTTCGAGGAGCGCCTGGACGGCGCGCCCACGCTGCTGATCCTCGACGAGGCCTGGCTGTTCCTCGACGACCCTGTGTTCGCGGCGCGCATCCGCCAGTGGCTCAAGACGCTGCGCAAGAAGAACGTCAGCGTCGTCTTCGCCACGCAGAGCCTGGCCGACATCGAGGGCTCGGCCATCGCACCCGCCATCGTGGAGAGCTGCGCCAGTCGCGTCTTCTTGCCCAACCCGCAGGCCACCGAGCCGCAGATCCGCAGGATCTACGAGAGCTTCGGCCTGAACGCGCGGCAGATCGGCATCGTCGCGCAGGCGCAGCCCAAGCAGGACTACTACTACCAGTCGCGGCTCGGGAACCGGGTCTTCGACCTGGACCTGGGCCCAGTGGCGCTCGCCTTCGCCGGCGCCTCGACCCCCGAGCACCAGCGCGACATCGACGCCGTGCTCGCGGCACACGGTGCCGCGGACTTCGCGGCCCACTGGCTGCGCCACTGCAGCCTGGACTGGGCTGCCGACCTCATTGATCCACCACCATCCGAAGGAGTCTCGCCATGACCCGCATCGCTTCGTTCAAACCCCGCCCCTTCAAGGGCCGCGTCCTCGCGCTGGCGGTTGCCGGCGCGCTTGCACTCGGCGTCACCCAGCCTGCCCATGCGCTGTTCGGCATCGGCGACATCGTGTTCGACCCCTCGAACTATGCGGAGAACGTGTTGACCGCCGCGCGCACGCTGGAGCAGATCAACAACCAGATCCGCCAGCTCCAGAACGAGGCGCAGATGCTGATGAACCAGGCGCGCAACCTGACCAGCCTTCCGTTCAGCGTGCTGGCCGACCTGCGTGCGACGCTGGACGCGACCAACCAGCTCATCCAGCAGGCACAGGGGCTGGCTTTCACCGTCTCGCAGATGGAGACGGATTTCCGGCGCCTCTACCCCGAGTCGTACACCGCAGCGGTCTCGGGTACGCAGATGGCGCTCGACGCGCGCACGCGCTGGCGCAACTCGCTCGAAGCGCTGCGCACGGCCACCAAGGTGCAGTCGCAGGCCGTGCAGAACTTCGCGGCCGACGAGCGCGCGCTGACTGACCTGGTCAACCGCAGCCAGTCGGCCACGGGCGCGCTGCAGGCGATGCAGGTCACCAACCAGTTGCTCGCGCTGCAGTCGCGCCAGGCGATCCAGGCGCAGCAGCTCCAGATCACCCAGGACCGCGCCGCCGCGCTGGAGCAGGCGCGCCAGGTCGCGGTGCATGAGCGCGCGCGCGAGGTGCGCCGGCGCTTCCAGGGTGAGGGTACGCCGTACACGCCGGCGGCCGTCAACTTCTACGGCAACTGAGGGAGAGCAGGCCATGCGACGATTCCTTGTCCTGACCCTGTGCGCGCTGGCGCTGGCCGCCTGCGAGAAGAAGCCGCCGCCCATCGAGAGCGTCGAGTCGCTGGTGGCCAATCCCGAGCGGCTGCGGACGCTGCGTGAAGCCTGCAAGGCGGACCATGCCAAGGTCGGCGATGCGCAGTGCAACGCCGTGGCCGAGGCCACGCGCCGGCGCTTCATGGGCGGCGGGCAGTCACCCTATGCCGGTGATCCGGTCAAGCCGCCGACGCCCCCGGCAGCCGGGTCCGCGCCTTCCACTCCCAAGGACTGAAGCCGTGAACGACGTTGGCGTCATCGACCGCTTCCTCGACGTCTTCTCGCGCTACATCGACTCGGGCTTCGGCCTGCTGGGCGGCGAGGTCGCGTTCCTGACCGCTACGCTGGTCCTGATCGACATGACGCTGGCCGGCCTGTTCTGGGCCATGAGCAACGCGAGCGGCGGTGGCGGCGACGAGGTGATCGCCAAGCTCATCAAGAAGGTGCTCTACGTGGGAGCCTTCGCCTACATCATCGGCAACTTCAACACACTGGCCGGTATCGTCTTCCGGTCTTTCGCGGGCCTGGGTCTGACGGCCTCCGGTTCGGCCCTGACGCAAGCGCAACTGCTGCGGCCGGGCCGGCTCGCGCAGGTCGGCATCGACGCTGCGCGGCCGATCATGGCGCAGATCGGCGACCTGGCGGGCTTCCCCGAGGTCTTCGCCAACCTCGACCTGATCGCGGTGCTGGGCCTGGCCTGGCTCGTGGTCATCGTCAGCTTCTTCGTGCTCGCGGTGCAGTTGTTCGTCACCCTGCTGGAATTCAAGCTGACCACGCTCGCGGGCTTCGTGCTGGTGCCATTCGCGCTGTGGAACAAGACCAGCTTCCTCGCCGAACGCGTGCTGGGCAACGTGGTGTCCTCGGGCATCAAGGTGCTGGTGCTGGCCGTGATCGTCGGCATCGGCACCGGGCTATTCGGCGAGTTCACCGCGCCGAGCGGCCCCGAGCCGAGCATCGACCAGGCGCTGACGATCATGCTGGCCTCGATTGCGCTGTTCGGGCTCGGCATCTTCGGTCCGGGCATCGCGACCGGCTTGGTAGCTGGCGCGCCTCAGCTCAGCGCGGGCGCGGCGGCCGGGACGGTGGCCGGTGGCGCAGGATTGGCTGTCGCCGGTGGCGCCGCCGTTGCCGGCGCGGGCGCGGCGGTCGCAGCCGGAGCGCGTATGGCGCCCGGCGCCGCGCGCAGCGTGATCGGCGGCGCGGCGGCTGCAGGCCGTTCTGCCGGCTCGTTCGCTGGCGGCGCGCGCTCGGCCTATGCGGCCGGTGCCGCGGCCTCGGGCGGCAGCGGTCTGCGTGCGGCCGGCGCGGGCCTGGCCAACGTCGCGCGCAGCGGCGCCAGTGCGGTCGGCGACCGCGTTGCCTCGGGCGCCAAGGCCATGCGCGACCGCGTGGCGAACTTCGTCGCCGAGGCCGCCGCGCCGCCGGCTGCTGCCGCAACGGCATCCACCGACAGGGCGGCCGCGCCGACCGCGCCGCCCGCCTGGGCGCAGCGGCTTCAGCGACACCAGCGCCTCGCGCACGGCGCGACGGTCGCGGCCCACACGCTGCGCTCGGGCGACAGCGGTGGCAGCGGGGCCAGCCCAAGCCTGCGCGATGGCAGCTAAGGAGAACCCTTCATGCGATTCAAACGACCCCAGGTGCGCTTTTCCGATACGCCGGCGCCCGTCACTCCCTACCAGGCTGCTGCGCAGGCGTGGGACGAGCGCATCGGATCGGCCCGCGTGCAGGCGAAGAACTGGCGCTTCATGGCCTTCGGATGCCTGTCACTGGCACTGCTGATGGCCGGCGGCCTTGTCTGGCGCTCGGCGCAGTCCATCGTCACGCCCTACGTCGTCGAGGTGGACCAGGCCGGCCAAGTGCGCGCGGTCGGCGAGGCCGCCACGCCGTACCGGCCCCATGACGCGCAGATCGCGCACCACCTTGCGCGCTTCATCAACGACGTGCGCTCGCTGTCCATCGACCCCATCGTCGTGCGGCGCAACTGGCTCGAAGCCTATGACTACGCGACCGACCGGGGCGCGGCCACGCTCAACGACTACGCACGCACCAACGACCCGTTCTCGCGCATCGGGCAGAACTCGGTGGCCGTGGAGGTGACCAGCGTCGTGCGCGCCAGCGATTCCTCGTTCCAGGTGCGCTGGATCGAGCGCGGCTACGTCAACGGCGCACCGGCCGGCATTGAGCGCTGGACCGCGGTGCTATCCATCGTGCTGCAGCCGCCGCGCACCGAGGAACGGCTGCGCAAGAACCCCCTGGGCATCTACGTCAACGGTCTGTCGTGGAGCCGCGAACTCGATGCGACCGAAGGAGCGAAGAAGCCATGAATCAACAGATCCGCCTTTACGTTTTGCCGGCACTGTGCGTTGCAGGCTTGGCCGGCTGCGCGGCGCAGGGCACGCCGCCGCCCACTATCACGCTGGATGAGCCGGTGCAGGCGCAGCGCCTGCCGGACCCACCCGCACCCATCGAAGTGGTCGAGGTGCCCAAGCCCCTGCCGCTGCCGCTGCCGGCGCATATGAAAGCGCTGCCGGCCACCGAGGCGCCGCCGCCGGCGCCCGAGCCCACCGACGAGAAGCTGCGCGTGTCCAAGGCCAACGATGAGGCGCGCATCGCACCCTCGCGCGAAGGCTACGTCAATGCGATCCAGGTCTGGCCTTTCACCGACGGCGCGCTGTACCAGGTCTACACGAGCCCTGGCCGCGTCACAGTCATCGCGTTGCAGGAGGGCGAGGAACTGGTGACGGTCTCGGCCGGGGACACGGTGCGCTGGATCGTCGGTGACACGACCAGCGGCACCGGGCCGTCGCAGCGCGTCAACGTCATGGTCAAGCCCACGCGCACGGGCTTGAAGACCAACATGGTCATCACGACCAACCGGCGCACCTACCTGATCGAGCTGTCCTCGACGCCGCAGGCCTGGATGGCCTCGGTGTCCTGGGACTACCCGCGGGACCGCATGGTGGCCCTGCAGAAGCAGGCGCGCGATGCGCAGGCCGCGGCGCCGGTGGATGCGGGTCTGTCGCTGGAGAACCTGCGCTTCCGCTATGCGATCAGCGGCGACAGCCCGCCCTGGAAGCCGCTGCGTGCCTTCGATGACGGGCAGAAGGTCTACATCCAGTTCCCGGGCGGCATAGCACAGGGCGAACTGCCGCCGCTGTTCGTGATCGGTCCGCAGGGCGACGGCCAGCTCGTGAACTACCGCTTCCGCGCGCCGTACTACATCGTGGACCGGTTGTTCGGCGCCGCCGAACTGCGCCTGGGCGGGGGCAAGGGCGCCAAGGGAGAGGTGGTGCGCATCGAGCGCACCGATGGCGTGCCGCGCGCTTCGAGTGGCGGCGTGGGGAGCAGCGGATCATGAGCGAGGCCGCAGCCGTTCCCCCCAAGGCGGACCCCGAGGCGATGGCGCTGCGCGCGTCCCCGCGCCCGGTGGTCCGGCTCAACCGCCGCATGCTGGCCGTCCTCGCCGGCGCTTTGGGGGCCGTGGTGCTGGGCGCAACGCTGTGGTCGCTGCAGCCGCACCGGCGCGAGCGCAATCCGGCCACCGAGCTGTACAACGTCGATCGCATCGCCAGGGCCGAGAGCCTGGACCGGCTGCCCAGGGACTACGCCGGCGTGTCCCGGCCCGCGCCTGCCGCGGTGCCGCAACTGGGCGAGCCGCTGCCGGGTGACCTGGGGCCGGCCATTGTCAGGTCGCAGCAGCCGGTGGAGGCGCGCGCCCACGGCGCCGGCGCCGATCCTGCGCGCCTGGCGGCCGAGGAAGCGGCGCGCTCAGGCGTGTTCTTCCGTGCGACCGGTGGCAGTCCGGCCGGCGCGAAGCCGGCACAGGCACCAGTAGCCGAGGCGCGCAGCGCGCAGCCTTTCGATGCGCTGGCAGGCGCGCTTGCACCTGCCGCTGCCCAGCCCGCCGATCCGACGGCCTTGCAGAACCGCCAGGAGCAGAAGGAAGCATTCCTGAATGCCGGCGCTGCGCAGACCCGCAATTCCGGCACTCTGCAGTTGCCGGCTTCGCCGTATCAGGTGATGGCCGGCACCGTGATTCCGGCGGCCTTGGTCACGGGCATTAAGTCCGACCTGCCGGGCGACGTGATCGCCACGGTGACGGAGCCGGTCTACGACACGGCCACCGGCAAGTACCTGCTGATCCCGCAGGGCTCGCGCATCCTGGGCAAGTACAACAGCCAGGTGAGCTACGGCCAGAGCCGGGTTCAGGTGGTGTGGAACCGGGTGATCCTGCCCGACACCTCGTCGTTCAAGCTCGACAACCTCGTGGGCACCGACCCGGCCGGCTATGCGGGTCTGGAGGATGGCGTGGACTGGCACTGGGACCGGATCTTCGCGGGCGCGGCGCTGACCACGCTGCTGGGTATCGGCGCCGAGCTGGCCGCGCCAGAGAACCGCCAGGACGGCAACCGCGTCGTCATCGCCGGGCGGGACAGCGTGCAGGACAGCGTGAACCAGATCGGGCAGGAGATGGCCCGGCGGAACATGAACATCCAGCCCACGCTGACCGAGCGCCCCGGGCTGCCGGTGCGGGTCATCGTCAACCGCGACATGGTGCTGCGGCCCTACCAGCCCTTGTTCTTCCAGCGGGGGGCGTTGAAATGAGTGCAAGCAAGCTGCGGCTCGGTCCGCTGCCCAAGAGCGAGCCGGTCAAGCTCACCATCACGTTGTCGGCAGAACTGAAGGCGACGCTGGATCGCTACGCGGCGCTGCATACGCAGACCTACGGTGAGCGGGTGGATGCCGTGGCGCTGGTACCGCACATGTTGGAAGCATTCATGACGAAGGATCGGGAGTTCAAAAGACTCTCGTGCCGAGGCATTTTTTAACCCTATCGCCTCGGAAAAAGTGCTTCCCTGATTCTTAGAGTGAACGTCGCAGTAGTCGGAGCTTACGGCGGCGCGCTGCGCCTTTTTGTTGCAATACCCGGCGGGATGCGAAGGCCCTTGCCTTGGAAGGAACACTTCCAACCTCTGTGCATGGAAGTTATAATTTAACTTCCAAGAAGGGGAAGGCATGGACGATCAAGGCTACTTTCACAGCTTCCCGGCCGTTCAGGGCTTCCAGGGGAAGCGTCCCTTCTTCATCGCGATGTGCCCGCTTCGCATGATTCCGAAGCTTTTTATGTTCGATGAGGAGGAGGTGCCGGCGGAACTGCGTGCTCAACGCTCGCTTAATAAGAATCGGATACCGGCCATTGCTCAGTACTTGGTGACGAATCCCGATACGTACATTCTTTCCGCCCTGACAGCTTCAGTGGATGGGCAAGTGCGATTCGCTCCTCTTGAGGCCGGAAGAAATTTCTCTGTCGGGGTGCTGGAAATTCCGATGGACGCGCGAATTCTGATCAACGACGGGCAACATCGTCGAGCAGCCATCGAGGAGGCGCTTAAGGAATGCCCAGCCCTCGGCCAGGACAATGTTCCCGTTCTGTTCTTTGGCGATGAAGGATTAGTCCGCAGTCAACAGATGTTCGCCGACCTCAACAAGTACGCGGTGCGCCCGAGCTACTCACTGTCTACTCTATATGACCATCGTGACCCGAGTTCGGAACTTGCTCGGTACCTTGCGTCTGAGTGCCGGGCGTTCCGAGGTTTGACAGAGATGGAGAAGTCGACGATCTCGAATAGGTCGGTGAAGCTGTTTACGTTGAGTAGCATTAAGCATGCAAGCCGTGCCTTACTGCGGAAGCACCCGAAGGACGAGTTCAGCTCGGCCGAGCGGATGCTCGCCAAGGAATATTGGGATGCGGTCAGCGATCAGATTCCCGATTGGCAGCGGGCACGAACCAAGGACGTTGCAACAGCTGAACTCCGCCAAGAGTACGTTCATGCGCACGGGGTTGCGCTGCAGGCGCTGGCTCTCGCCGGCGCAGAGCTGCTGTCCCAACGTTCGAAACAGTGGAAAACTGATCTGCGCCATTTGCGCAACATCGACTGGTCGCGATCTAACGTGGCAGTGTGGGAGGGGCGCGCCATGGTGCACGGCAGAATCAGCAAAGCTGCGACCAATGTTCACCTGGCTGCCAACTACGTGAAATCCCATCTGGATCTGCCGCTTTCGCCGACGGATCTGGAGCTTGAAGCCCTCTTGCCTGCCAAGAAGCGGCTCACTTCTAAAGGTAAGTGATGGAATGCGTCGTAGCGAGTAAGGAAGACATCCTTGCCATATACAAGGCCGACAGTCGGCCGTGGGTCATTGGCTTTAGCGGTGGTAAGGATTCGACAGCTGTTTGCCGGCTTGTGTTCGAAGCACTGCTTGAGCTTCCCCTCTTAGAGAGAACTAAGCCAGTCTTTATTGTGTCCTCTGACACTTTGGTTGAGACCCCCCTTGTGGTTAACTTGATCCACGAGGCACTAGACAAGATGCGGCTTGCAGCGGGAGAACTGGCGCTTCCTATCGAGGTCGCAGCGCCGGTGACTCCACAGATAGAAGAAACGTTCTGGGTCAACCTAATTGGCAAGGGATACCCCGCTCCGACCCGGCAATTCCGTTGGTGCACAGAGCGCATGAAGATCGACCCGACGAGTGAATTCATCCGCGAGAAGGTGACTGCTTTCGGGGAAGTTGTTGTGGTTCTTGGTTCTCGCATCCAGGAGAGTGCATCGCGTGCCCAAGTGATCCGGAAGCATCGCATTGACGGATCGCGGCTTGGCAAGCACACGAGCTTGCCTCACGCGTTGGTGTTCACCCCCATCGACCAGTGGAGCGCGGACGACGTATGGGAGTATCTGTTCTCTGGGCCGGCTCCGTGGGGCGGTGATCACCAAGCCTTGTTTGACCTGTACAAAGGGTCCAATGGGGGGGAGTGCCCGCTCGTCCTGGACACTACAACGCCATCGTGTGGCAATTCAAGGTTCGGATGCTGGGTATGCACCGTTGTGACCAAAGACCGCGCGATGGATGGCTTGATCGAAACGGGTAATACCTGGCTTACTCCGTTGCGTGATTTTCGAAACGAGCTCTACGAGACGACCAACCCTGCCCGCAAGCATGAATTCCGAAGCTCGAGGCGTCGCGATGGTTCCATCACGATCTCCATTAAGAAGGACGACCAGGGCAAGACAGTGCAGGAAAAGCACGTGCTTGGGCCTTATAGGCTGGAGTATCGCAAGCATCTGTTGAAAGAACTCCTAAGGACGCAGAAGGAGATTGCGGAGTCGAATCCGAAGGATGCTCAGGAACTCATCACCGTTGCGGAGCTTGAACAGATACGCAGAGAATGGAGGATTGATCCGAATGAACCGGACTGGGAGGACTCAGTGCCGGCAATCTATCGTGAGGTTTTCTCCAGTGACATAGCTTGGAAGAGCGATGACGACTTTGTATTCGATGGGAATGACGCCCTCGTGGTGGAAGAACTCTGTTCGGAAAGACGGCTTCCTAAGGAACTCCTCATGAAGCTGCTCGAACTCGAGGTCTCTTACCAAGGACACGCAAGAAGGTCTGGCTTGCAGAAGGAGCTGCAAGAATTGCTGTCCCGGGACTGGGCTGACGACAAGCAGGCCATTGCCTCGCAGACAGAGTGGATCAATCGGGTCAGTAGCTATGATGCGCAGGAGCGAGATCTGCAGAAGCGGTACGCTGACATCGGAAAGGTGATCGGCGATGCTGATTGAGCGGCTCCTTCTTACCGACTTCGGTACCTACAGCGGAGTTCATTCATTCGACCTCGCTCCTCGGACGAAGTACGGTTCCAAACGAACCATCGTTCTTTTCGGTGGTCTGAATGGGGCGGGCAAGACGACCATACTGAAGGCGGTTCGAATTGCTCTTTATGGTCGGCAGGGGTTCGATGCGCCACTGACGGAGAAGGAGTACGCGGCGGTACTCTCGCAGTTGATTCACGCATCGCCGACGCAGTTGGTCGCCGCTGATCGCGCATCTGTCGAGATCATCTTCAGTTACGCGAGGCTGGGCGAGACGGTTCGTTATCGCGTCCAGCGCGCTTGGGGCAGTAGGGGTCGTTCCGTCCAGGAGTCGTTGCGGCTCTTCAAGAATGAAGCCGAGGAGCCATGGCTGATAGACGACCAAGCCCAGGGCTTCTTGTCGCAATTGATCCCATCCGGAATTTCCCAGTTTTTCTTCTTTGATGGAGAGCAGATTGCTGATCTTGCTCGGGATGATGCGGATGAAGTGCTCAGCGACGCCATCCGGCGCTTGCTCGGACTCGACGTTGCGGATCGATTGGCGACAGACCTCTCTTCGTTCATTCGAGCGAGGCGTGCAGCCAATACGCCGGACGATGTGCGTACCAAGTTGCGGTCGCTTCATGATGCATACGACCAGCTGATCTCCGAAATCGATAGAGCACAGTCGGAGTTACAGCAGGTATTGCAACCCCAGTTGGATCAGGCGATCGCCGCCAAGGAGCGCATGCGTTCGAAACTGTCTGATCGAGGCGGTGCTTGGGCCATCAATCGAACCCAGGTAGAAGCCAGGCTTCTGAGCATCCAAGAGGATAGGGTGGCCCGCGAAGAGCAAATCCGCGAACTCCTGTCAGGCCCCGGGGTCTTCATGTTTGCCGGAGACTTGCGGCATCAGTTGGTCGATACAGTGCAATTGGAGCGCAAGGCGCTGGAGGCGAAGGCTATTTCTGGGTCCATTAAGTCGACGGTGGAGCAACTGAAGAAGCGACTCTCGCAGGTGAAGGGGTCAAGTACTTGGCGCTCGGTCGCGAACCGTTCCATCGATGAATGGGTGAGCGAGATTAGTGCTCTTCCGCAGGCTCCATCCAAGATCATCCACGGGCTGACGGGAAGCGAGGCCGACAAGCTGCTGAACACGCTGACTGCGACCGTTCCCATGATGGAGCGTCAACTGGCCGAGCTGCAAAAAAGCCTCAAGCAATTGACGGAGCACGAAGCACAAGAGCAGGATAGGTTGGCGCATGCTCCCTCCGATGAGTCGATACAGGAGGCCTTCCGCACTCTTGAGGATTCGATGGAGGTAGTCAATCGCCTGGAGGCCAAGAAGCAGGCTGTGCTTCAGGAAATCCGCCGTAAGCTTTGGCAGGCCATCGATATCACTAGGAAGAAGAGGAAACTGGAAAAGGACTCGCAGGTGGATGGGGTGACCGCCCGTGCGGACTACCTCGCAGAAAGTGTCCAGGAAGTTCTCGGCGAGTTCAAACGGCGCGCTGGTTCCCGCAAGTGCCAGGAACTTCGCCGTCACTTTCTGAGCGCCTTCCAAAGGCTTTCCCGCAAGGACGACATGATCGTCGACGCTTTGATCGACGAGTCGACGTTCGTTGTGAAGCTGCTTGATCAACAGGGCAACGAGATTCCGAAAGCGCGCCTCTCTGCCGGTGAAAAGCAGATTTTTGCGATTTCGATGCTCGAGGCACTCGGCAAGGCTTCAGGTCGGAGCTTGCCGATCATCATTGACACGCCCTTGGGGCGGCTGGACAGCAAGCATCGCGAGAAGCTGGTTGAGTCCTATTTCCCGAGGGCGAGCCATCAGGTCATCGTGCTTTCCACGGACACCGAGGTCGACCAGCGGTTCTACGACGGCCTGAGATCGAGCGTCTCGCACGCATTCCATCTGCGCTTCGATCCGCTCGAGAGAAGTACGTCGGCGGAAGAAGGCTATTTCTGGAAGACAAGGGAGGTTGCCAATGCTGCCTAAGCGCATGCACATCTCGCAGGCGGCGACTGACAAGCTGAAGATCCTAAAGGGACGCACCGGCCTTACCCCCAATATCGTGTGCCGGATCGCGTTGGTTCGCT
>Ga0206117_100671_pt1 | contig 28682 bp, 24 predicted proteins | sample 3A5Ametagenome_FD_177997 | JGI IMG/M metagenome (GOLD analysis project Ga0206117, IMG submission 177997) | Enriched microbial communities from leaf-cutter ant dump, University of Wisconsin, Madison, United States - 3A5A | ecosystem: Environmental > Terrestrial > Nest > Insects nest > Nest dump... | reverse complement strand
CGAAGATGCGGGGCGGGGCGAAGAAATAGCTCGGCCCGATCTCGCGCAGGTCGATCAGCACGGTCTCGGCCGATTCCGGGCAGTTGACCCGGAAGCCCGCGATCAGCGCCTGGGCGTAGGAGAAGTAGTGGTCGCCGACCCAGGCCATCGGCAGGTAGGACAGGATCTCCTCGGCCTCGGTCAGGCGGTCGAAGGCGATGCCGGCCCGCGCGGCATCACGCATCGCCCGGTGGGTCAGCATCACGCCCTTGGGCCGGCCCGTGGTGCCCGAGGTATAGCAGATGACGGCCAGGTCATCCTCGCGCCCGGCCTCGACCTCGCGCTCGAAATAGCCGGGATGTTCGGCATCGAAGCGCCGGCCGCGCTCCTGCACCGCGGCATAGCCGTGCAGGTTGGGCTGGGCGTAATGGCGCATGCCCTTGGGGTCTTCGTAGACGATCGCCTGCAGATGCGGCAGGCGGTCGATGACGGAGGTCAGCTTGTCGACCTGTTCCTGGTTCTCGGCCACCACCACACGCGCCTCGGCGTGGTCGACGACATAGGCGACCTCGTCGGCCACCGAATCCTGGTAGACCGGCACCGGGATCGCCCCCAGGCTTTGCGCCGCGGCAAAGGCCCAGTACAGCCGCGGGCGATTGTCGCCCAGGATCGCCACCTTGTCGCCGCGACCGACACCCAGATCGGCCAGGCCCAAAGCCAGCGCCCGCATCTCGGCCACCACCTGCCCCCAGCTCCAGCCCTGCCAGATGCCGTATTCCTTCTCGCGGAAGGCAGGGCGGTCGCCGCGCTCGATGCCGTTTTGCAGCAGGTAACGGGGGAAGGTCGCCAGGATGGGCGCGGTCATCGCACGCCCCATCCGCCGACGCGCACGGATATCGTGGTCGCTGCCCCTGGGCGCATACCGCCGCCTCCCCGATTGTCGCGGGCCGGTCTTTGCCGGCGCCTCGCGTTTCACTCCCTGTCGTCAGGGTTCAGGATGCACAGCGTTTCGGGGAATGGAAAGCCCAATCCCGCGCGCGGTGCGCGCGGGAAGGCGGGTGGCTGGCGGTATACCGGCCCCGGTCGGGGCCGGTATCAGCTGGCGATGAAGCGGCGCAGTTCGGCGGCTTCGGATTCGACGTCGGCGATGCGGCGCTTGACCACGTCGCCGATCGAGATGATGCCGGCCAGCACGCCGTTGGCGACGACGGGCATGTGACGGAAGCGGCCCTTGGTCATCGCCTGCATCACCTCCTCGGTCGTGTTGCCGGGCGAGCAGGTGATGACCTTGGTCGTCATCACCTCGCCCACTTTGCGCTCCAGGGCCGAAGGGCCGTCCCGCCCGATATGCGAGACGATGTCGCGCTCGGACAGGATGCCCGCGATCGAGCGGCCATCGTCAGACACGATCAGGGCACCGATCTTGAGTTCGGACAGCCGCCGGGTCGCCTCGGCCACCGTCGCGTTGCTCAAAATCGTCGCGACCTCCTTGCCCTTGCCCTCAAGCATCCTCTGCACGGTCATGGCATTCCTCCAGGATCGTTCCGACACCGTATGGTTGACTGGAACGGGGGGCGAGGTCAAACGGTTGCGCCGACCCCGCCCCGTCAAGGCGTCAGAAAGCCACCCGGACGCCGGCAAAGACCGAGCGGCCGTCGCCGGGATAGAAGATCGAGGTCGCGACCCGCTGCGCATTGGTGACCGTACCGACGTCCGAAACATACCGTTCGTCGGTCAGGTTGCGGGCGTCGAGATAGACCAGCACGCCGTTCTGCAGCTGGACCCCGGTCTGCAGCCCCAGCAGCGCATAACCCGGCGAGCGCAGGGTGTTGGCGAAATCGGCATAGGCGCCCTGCGGCACCCAGTCGAGCGTCGGGGTCAGGTAGAACCCGTCGGGCCGGCTGTAGGTGATCGCCGTGCGCAGCACGTTGGTCGGCAGCCCGGCGATCTTGTTGTTGCCGTATTGGGCATCGTTGCGGAAACGGAAGTTGTTGTAGTTCCACAGCTGGGACACCGTCACGCCGTCGCCCTTGCCCAGCAGGTCGCGGACGATGTCGGCGCGCAGGCCCAGTTCGATCCCCTGGTTGACCGTGCGCCCGGCATTGAAGGTGGCGGCGGGGATCGCATTGGGTGCGGTGGTGAATTGCAGCATCTGCCCGTCGATCTGCGAGCGGAAGATCGTGGCATCCCAGCCGAAGCGGCCATGGGCGCCGCGGCTGCCGACCTCGAACGTCCAGGCCTTCTGCGCCGACAGCGGCACGAAGCCGGTGGCGCCGTTCACCTGGGTCTGCACCAGGTCGCTGAAATCGGGCACGTCCTGCGACCGGGTGACGTCGGCAAAGACCTGGACGTCGGATTTCGGCTGCCACAGCACCCCGACCTTGGGGTTGAAGCCGCTATAGGTGCGGCTGGCCGAGTTCTGGGGCCTGTTGTAATCGGTGTAGTCGCGCTCGGACGAGAACGCCTTGGCGCCGGCCATCAGCGCGACCGACGAGGTGACCCAGAAGCGGTCCTCGACATAAGCCTCGTAATTCGTGGCCTTCTGCTTGGCGTTCAGTGTCTGGGCGCCGCTGTGGCCGCCGACGTTGACGAATTGCCTGGCATCGTTGCGGCCGGCATAGATCCGCCCGCCGATCAGCAGTTCGTTGGTGAAGCCGCCGATGGTGGTCGTCGCCGTGTAACGCGGGCCGAAACCGTAGGTCCAGCCGTCCTGGGAGATCACCTGGAAGATCGGGTGGAACAGTTTCTTGTGAATGGCCCAGCTGTCGACGTCCAGCTGGCCGACATCGAGCCGGAACGACGTGCGGTTGGCGATCCGCTGGGCGGTGGTGTTGCGCGCCTGGTCGCCGGTGATGACCGCGGGCGTCGCCATGGTTGGCGTGTTCAGCGCCTGCGACAGGGTCAGCGATCCCGGCAGCTTCTGCTTGACGATATAGAGCCCACCGTAGAACCGCGTCTCGACCGACGGGTTGAAACGATAGCCGATATTGACGTTGTTCTGGGTCGAGCGCTGTTCCGAGTGATTGCGGTACCCGTCCGAATAGGTGCCGGTCAGGTTGACCAGGAAATCGAGATCGCCGACCTTGCGCGACATTTGCGCATTGCCGCGCAAGGTGTCGAAGCTGCCCCCTTCCAGCCGCAGGATGTTGGGCGCGATGGCGGTATGGGCCGTCGGCGTCACGAAATTGATCGCCCCGCCCAGCGTCGACGCCCCATAGGCCAGGCCGTTGCCGCCCTTGAAGATCTCGACCGAACGCAGGGCCAGCGGATCGATCTGGTAGAGGTCGCCCGACCCGTCGGCCAAGGTCAGCGGAATGCCGTCCTGCAGCAGTTCCAGCCCGCGCATGTGGAACCCGCGGGCGATCCCCGAACCGCGGATCGACAGCCGCATTTCCTGGCCGTAGCGGTTCTGGGCGTAGACGCCGGGCGAATTGTCCAGCACCTCGCGCAGCGTGTTGGAATACTGGCCCTTGTAGGATTCCGAATCGACGAAACCGACCGATCCGACGGTCTCGTCCAGGATCTGACGCTGTTCGGCGACACCGGGTACGGTCAGCGAACCGCCCGCCGCCCCCTCGACGGTGACGGTCGGCAAGGTCGCGGTCTGGGCGAAGGCGGTCGCGGCGGTCAGCGCGGTCAGCGCCGCGGCGCCGCCGACGATACGGGACAATGACATCTTGATCTCTCCTGTACGCCGCATCACGGCAGCTTGGCAGCGGCCGCCGTCGCGGCGGCGCGGGCTTCATCGAGGGCGGCCTTGCGGCGGCCCAGCACATCGGCGGTCAGGGCCGGTCCGGCCCCTTGCGGACTGCCCGCCCGGAACGGCGGGGCGGGGTCGTATTCGAGGATCAGTTGCAGGCGGCGGGCGACCTCGTCGCCGTGCAGCCGCGCGGCCAGGGTCAGCCCGAAATCGATACCGGCGGTGACGCCGCCGGCAGTCATGCGGTTGCGGTCGGCGACCACGCGCCCCTCGGCCGGGATGGCACCGAACAGCGGCAGCAGGTCGCGGACATACCAGTGGCTGGTGGCGCGATAGCCGCGCAACAGCCCGGCCGCCCCCAGCACCAGCGCCCCTGTACAGACCGAGGTGACGAACCCGGCCCGCGCGCCACGATCGGCCAGGAAGGCAAGCGTCGCCGGATCCTGCATCGCCGCGACCGATCCTTTCAGCCCGCCGGGCACGAACAGGATGTCGGGCGCGGCGGGGCTGCCGGCGAAGTCGGTGGTGGGCGTGACGGCCAGTCCGATATCGGTCGTGACCGGGGCGAGGCTGCGCCCGACCAGATGCAGCCGGGCGCCCGGCATCAGGCCGAACACGGTCTGCGGGCCGATCAGGTCGAGGGCGACCATGTCGGGATGGACCAGCATGACCACGTCGGCCGGGGTGGCCGCCGCCAGCGGGCCGATGGCGGAGGCCACGGCGGAAGCGCCCGCCAAGGCGGAAAACGCACGTCGCGTCAACGACGGGGATGTCATGGAAAACCTCTGAATCGAGCGGAACGTCGCGCGGCGCCGGAACCCCGGTGCCGCAGGCGCGGTCAGTCGGCGATCAGAGGACGGGTGGCGGCCTGGGGGCCTGGGGTGCGCCGGCAGTGTCGAGCGGCGCGGGCAGATCGATCTGGCTGACGACCGTCAGCAGCCGCGTCGACACCAGCGGCAGCCGGAACGGCATCGGCAGCGGGGCCGGCAGCACCCAGCCGCCGCCCGGCCCGGTGCACAGCGGGCAATGGATGCCCGAGATTTCCTGGTCGGCCAGGGCCTGGCCGTCATGGTCGGTCGCCACGACCTTGAAGCCCTGGGGGGTACAGATGACGGTGGCGTCGAGGCCGGCGGCCTCGGCCAGTGCCGCGCGCGGCACCAGCGGCAGGATCAGGGCCACGACCATGCCGACCAGCGCGATCCACGCGCCGATCCGTCGCCAAGCCGATTTACTGACCCCCGTCATGCCCCTGGGTATGGCCCGCCGGGCCAGGCCAAGTCAATCGTTCAGCCGCTCAGATCTGTTCGAAACTGCCATGGCGGCCGCGGCCCGCGGCAAAACGCGCAGCCCCGGGAATGGCCTCGTCCGCCAGCACGGCCAGGCCGCCTGCGCCCTCGGCGCGCAGGGCCGCGGCCAGGTCCAGGTCGAACTGGCCATAGGCCGACGCCCGGTCGGCCCGCATGCAGGCCTGGGGGAAACGCGCGATCTCGGCCGCCAGCGCCTCGGCAGCGGCGCGGGCCTGGCCCGGGGGCACCACCCGGTTGGCCAGGCCGATCGACAGTGCCTCGGCCGCGTCGACCGCCCGGCCGGTCAGGATCAGGTCCAGGGCGCGCGACAGTCCGATCAGCCGGGGCAGGCGGATGGTGCCGCCGTCGATCAGCGGCACGCCCCAGCGCCGGCAGAACACGCCCAGCACCGCATCGTCCTCGACCACCCGCAGGTCGCACCACAGCGCCAGTTCCAGCCCGCCGGCCACGGCGTGGCCCGATATCGCGGCGATCACCGGCTTGGACAGCATCATCCGGCTGGGGCCCATCGGGCCCTGGCCGCCGGGATCGACATTGTTGCGGCGGGCCGGGTCGGCCATCGCCTTGAGGTCGGCCCCGGCGCAGAACACGCCGCCGGCGCCCCAGAACACCGCGACCCGCGCCTCGTCGTCGGCCTCGAAGGCGGCGAAGGCCGCCGCCAGCGCCTCGGCCGTCGGCCGGTCGACGGCGTTGCGCACCGCCGGCCGATCGAGGATGACGGTCGTGACCGCCCCCGACTTCTCGGTTGTGACACTCATTCGCGGCGGCCCCTCCCCGGGCGGTCCGATGTCCGTTTCACGTTGCTTAAGTGGCACTTAACGCGGCCGTAGCCCTGCCTATGTGACCGCGATTCGCCTTGGCAAGCCACAAGATTTGCGGCACTAATCCCAGAAGTTGCGGAGCGCAGGCGAAGCGTTACCGCCGACGCCTCGACCCACTAGGAATTTCGACCGTCCCCCGGGGGCGGCGATTGCGTCAAGGAGAGAAGACGTGGCAGCCAAGACCAAGGCCCAGGCTAAGACCAAGGCCTCCAGCCAGACCAAGACCAAGGCCGCGACCAAGCCCCAGGCCGCGCCCAAGGCGGCGGCCAAGGCCCCGGCCAAGGCCAAGGTGACCCCGAAGGCCGCGGCCCCGGCGGCCAAGCCGGCCGTCAAGGCGGCCGCCAAGATCCCGGCCAAGGCCAAGGTGACCCCGTCGGCCAAGAACGCGCCGAAGCCGGCCGCCACGCCGAAGGCCGCGCCGGCGCCGAAGAAGGCTGCCGCCAAGAAGGCCCCGGCCAAGGCCGTCAAGGCCGCCGCCCCGGTCGCGCCCAACAGCTACGGTTCGCGCAAGAGCCTGAAGGTCGGCAACAAGACCTACACGATCTACAGCCTGCCGGCCGCGTCCAAGAACGGCCTGGGCGACGTCAGCCGCCTGCCCTACACGCTGAAGGTGCTGCTGGAAAACCTGCTGCGGTCCGAGGACGGCCGTTCGGTCACCAAGGCCGACATCAAGGCGGTCGCCGACTGGCAGAAGAAGAAGCGGTCGGACCGCGAGATCGCCTTCCGCCCGGCCCGCGTGCTGATGCAGGATTTCACCGGCGTGCCGGCGGTGGTCGACCTGGCCGCGATGCGCGACGCCATGACCCGCCTGGGCGGCAACCCGACCAAGATCAACCCGCTGGTCCCGGTCGACCTGGTCATCGACCATTCGGTCATGGTCGACGCCTACGGCACCAAGAATTCGTTCAAGCAGAACGTCAGCCTGGAATACCAGCGTAACGGCGAGCGCTACACCTTCCTGCGCTGGGGCCAGACCGCGTTCGACAACTTCCGCGCCGTGCCGCCCGGCACCGGCATCTGCCACCAGGTGAACCTGGAAAACCTGGCCCAGGTCGTCTGGACCCGCAAGGACGGCAAGAACGAGATCGCCTATCCCGACACGCTGGTCGGCACCGACAGCCATACCGTCATGGTCAACGGCCTGGCCGTGCTGGGCTGGGGCGTCGGCGGCATCGAGGCCGAAGCCGCGATGCTGGGCCAGCCGCAGTCGATGCTGATCCCCGAGGTGATCGGCTTCAAGCTGACCGGCAAGCCGCGCGAGGGCACGACCGCCACCGATCTGGTGCTGACCGTCACCCAGATGCTGCGCAAGAAGGGCGTGGTCGGCAAGTTCGTGGAATTCTACGGCCCCGGCGTCGACGAACTGGCGCTGGCCGACCGTGCCACCATCGGCAACATGGCCCCGGAATACGGCGCGACCTGCGGCTTCTTCCCGATCGACGCCGAGACGCTGCGCTACATGAAGGCCACCGGCCGCAGCCCCGCCCGCATCGCGCTGGTCGAGGCCTATGCCAAGGCGCAGGGCATGTTCCGCACCGCCAAGAGCCCGGACCCGGTGTTCACCGACACGCTGGAACTGGACCTGTCGACCATCGAGCCGTCGCTGGCCGGTCCCAAGCGCCCGCAGGACCGCGTGCCGCTGAGCCAGGCGGCCAACGAGTTCCACACCGCCCTGACCACCGCCTACGGCAAGGCGACCGAGCCGAGCCTGCGCGTCCCCGCCGAGGGCACCAACTTCGACGTGGGCCATGGCGACGTGGCGATCGCCGCGATCACGTCCTGCACCAACACCTCGAACCCCTCGGTCATGCTGGGCGCCGGCCTCGTCGCCGCCAAGGCGGTGGCGCTGGGCATGAAGGTCAAGCCCTGGGTCAAGACCTCGCTGTCGCCGGGGTCCAAGGTCGTGTCCGACTACCTGGCCAAGGCCGGGCTGCAGGCGCCGCTCGACAAGCTGGGGTTCACCCTGGCCGGTTACGGCTGCATGACCTGCATCGGCAATTCGGGGCCGTTGCGCGACGATGTCAGCAAGGCGATCTCGGACCATGACCTGGTCGTCGCCTCGGTGCTGTCGGGCAACCGCAACTTCGAAGGCCGCGTCCATCCGCTGGTCAAGGCCAACTACCTGGCCTCGCCGATGCTGGTCGTCGCCTACGCCCTGGCCGGGACGATGAACATCAACCTGACCAAGGACCCGATCGGCACCGACAAGAAGGGCCGCCCGGTGTTCCTGCGCGACATCTGGCCGACCAACAAGGAAATCGCCCAGGTCGTCGCCAAGTGCGTCACCCCGGCGATGTTCAAGGCCCAGTACGCCAACGTGTTCGACGGCGACGCCAACTGGAAGAAGATCAAGGCCGGCACCGGCATGACGTTCGGCTGGGACGACAAGTCGACCTACGTCCAGAACCCGCCCTACTTCACCGACATGGGCGCCACGCCCAAGCCGGTGTCCGACATCAGCGGCGCCCGCGTCCTGGCCATCCTGGGCGACTCGATCACCACCGACCACATCTCGCCGGCCGGCTCGATCAAGAAGGACGGCCCTGCGGGCAAGTACCTGACCGAGCACGGCGTCGCCTATGCCGACTTCAACTCCTACGGCTCGCGCCGCGGGAACCATGAGGTCATGATGCGCGGCACCTTCGCCAACATACGCCTGAAGAACGAGATGGTGCCGGGCACCGAGGGCGGCATCACCAAGTACCAGCCGTCGGGCGAGGTGATGTCGATCTATGACGCCGCCATGCACTACCAGGCGGCCCAGGTCCCGTCGGTCATCGTCGCCGGCAAGGAATACGGCTCGGGCTCGTCGCGCGACTGGGCGGCCAAGGGTCCGGCGCTGCTGGGCGTCCGCGCCGTCATCGCCGAAAGCTTCGAGCGTATCCACCGCTCGAACCTGGTCGGCATGGGCCTGCTGCCGCTGCAATTCAAGGACGGCATGACCCGCGCCGACCTGAACCTGGACGGTTCGGAAACCTTCGACATCGCGGGCCTGGGCCAGGTCAAGCCGCGCATGACCCTGCCGGTGACGATCACCTATGCCAACGGCACCAAGCGCACCGTCGAGACGCTGTGCCGGATCGATACGCTGGACGAGATCGACTACTACAAGAACGGCGGCATCCTGCATTTCGTGCTGCGCAACCTCGCAGCCTGATCTTCAGGACGGCTTCAAGACGGGGACGGCGGGGCAGCGATGCCCCGCCGTTTTCTTTTGTTCAGACCGCCTGCGGCAGCACGAACACCGCGCGCGCCTCGGCCGTGTCCAGCTGTCCCGGCGGGTAGAACCGGTCGAGCAGCCCGGGCACGAACAGATCGGGATGGGCCGCGGCGAATGCCTCGAAATCCCCCGCCCCGTCGTCGGCCACGTAATGGCGGTTGATCAGGGCCACGAACGCCACCGTGATCGTCTCGTGGTACAGGCCCGGCCGGCCCTTGGCCGCGGCAAAAGATCGCAGGGCCCGGGCCATCGCCGCCACCGCCCCGGCAAAGCCGTGCCGCCGGACATAAAGATACCCCGCCCGGATATGGTCGCGGTGCCGGAACGAAGCGGCCGGCAGGCTGCCGTCTTCGAGCCGCGCCAGGAAGTCATCGTCGGTCATGCCCCGTCCTTTCCCGATTCGATCAGGCGATGGCTGGCCGCGGCATCGAGATCGAGGCTATAGACCGCCTTCAGCGCCGCGATCTGGGACAGCGTTTCCTGACCGAAAGGCTGCTTGCCCTCGAAGGCATGCAGCACGATGCCCTCGAGCAGATCGCCGAGCGTCATGTCCTTCAGTTCGGCCAGCCCCCTCAGCACCTTGAGCAGCCGCTTTTCCAGCCGCACGCCGGTCTGGACCCGTTCGATTTCCTGGTTCACCTTGCACCTCGTTATTTATGTACCAAGGTAACAATAGACACACAAAAATCAATTGCCTGTTTTTTCACACTCAGTTGACGCGCATCACCGGCTCGTGAGATGCAGCAGCGGCCGCCCAGGCCGTAAGGTTGCGCCCATGCGATCCGCCGTCTTCGCCATCGTGGCGCTTGCCGCCCTGTTCAGTGCCCTGCCCGGCAGCGGCCTGCGCGCGGGTTCGCCCGAGGGCGGGGTGGCGAACGGCCCGGTCGTGGTCGAGCTGTTCACCAGCGAGGGCTGCGCGTCCTGCCCCAATGCCGATGCGGTGTTGGCCGAGCTGGCCAAGCGGCCCGACGTCATCGCCATGTCGCTGCATGTCGATTACTGGGACCATCTGGGTTGGAAGGACACGCTGGGCCTGCCCGGCCATACCCGGCGGCAGAAGGCCTATCAGAAGAACCTTGGCACCGGTTACCTCTACACCCCCCAGGCTGTCATCCAGGGGGCGAGCCAGACGGTAGGGTCCGACCGGGCCGCGATCGAGCGGCTGATCAAGAAGGCCGCCGCCCTGCCCCATCTGCAGCTGGCCCTGCGCCAGACGCCCGAAGGCACGATGCTCGACATCGCGGAAGGTCCCTATCAGGGCATGCCGGCGACCGTCTGGCTGTGCCCGCTGCAGGCCAAGGCCGAGGTCGCGATCGAACGGGGCGAGAACGCCGGCCGCACCCTGACCTATGAATGGGTGGTGCGCGGCTGGAAGAAACTGGGCCAGTGGAGCGGCGAGGCGCTGTCGGTGCCGCTGCCCGAAGACCTGCCGCGCCCGTCGGTGCTGCTGGTCCAGGGCGGATATAACGGCCATGGCGGGGCCATTCTCGGGGCGATGAAGCTCGAGTAAGGCTGAAAGCTTGCTGCCGCACCGCGATACGGGGCAGGATCGTGGCCGATCCAACAGTCAGCAAGAACATGTCCGATACCGAAACCAAGATCATTCCCGCCGCCACCATCCTGATGCTGCGCGACGGCCCCGACGGGCTGGAAGTGCTGATGGTCAAGCGCAACCATGCCATCGACTTCGCGTCGGGCGCGCTGGTGTTTCCCGGCGGCAAGTTGGCGCCGGGCGACGACGAGCCGGTGCTGTCCGAACTGTGCCACGGCGTACACCTGCTGCCCCCGTCGGGCCTGGGCTTCGCCGTCGCGGCGGTGCGCGAGGCGTTCGAGGAATCGGGCCTGCTGCTGGCGCTGGACCGGCGCGACGAAGGCCGGCTGGTCGGACCCGAGCGCCTGGCTCATCTCGACCGTTATCGCAAGCTGCTGGACCGCGGCGACATCACGATGCGCGCCTTCCTGGCGGCCGAGGGGCTGGAACTGGCGCTGGACCGCCTGGTCCCCTTTGCCCATTGGGTGACGCCCAACGTGATGCCCAAGCGCTTCGACACCCATTTCTTTGCCGCTGCCGCGCCGGAACGGCAGATCGCCAGCCACGACGGCAGCGAATCGGTGGATTCCGTGTGGATCAACCCGGCCAAGGCCCTGGCCGACGCCGAGGACGGCAAGGCCACGATCGTCTTCGCCACCCGCATGAACCTGAAGTTGCTGGCCGAAAGCAGCACGGTGACCGAGGCGCTGTCGACCGCCACCGCCCGCAAGGTGGTGACCGTCATGCCCGAACTGGACAATGACGCGCCGGGCGGCCCGGTGCTGCGCATCCCGGCCGAGGCCGGCTACGGCATCACCGAAGTGCCGCTGGACCGCGTCTCGCGCTGATCGCCGGAGCGCGGCTGACGCCTTTGCTCAGCCGCGCATCGCCGCCAGCGTGGCCTTGGCGCCGGCCTCGATGAAGCGGGCGTCGCTGCCGACGGTGACCAGCTGGAAACCCTTGTCGATCATCGCGCGGGCGTAGTCGGGCGTGCCGTTATGGATGCCGGCGACCAGGCCGCGCGCCCTGGTCGCGGCCAGAATGCGGTCGATCGCCGCGACCACGCGCGGGGCGACGGGATCGAAGCGCGGGGTTTCGCCCAGCGAATAGGCCAGGTCGGCCGGGCCGATATAGACGCCGGCCAGGCCATCCACATCCAGGATTTCGTCGACGCGGGCCAGCGCCTCGGCCGTCTCGATCATCGCGAAGGGCATCACCAGCTCGGCCGCGCGGGCGGCATAATCGTCGCCGTGGACCAGCCGGGCGCGGATCGGGCCGAAACTGCGCGCGCCATGCGGCGGATAGCGGCAGGCGCGCACGAAGGCCTGCGCCGCCTCGGCCGATTCGATCATCGGGCAGATCACCCCCAGCGCGCCCGCATCCAGCATGCGCATGATCGCGCCGGGTTCGTTCCACGGCACCCGCACCATCGGCACCGCATTGCCGCCGGCGGCGATGGCGGTCAGCATCGCCAGGGCATCGCCGTAATCGACCGCGCCGTGCTGCATGTCGATGGTGATCGCATCCCATCCGGCGCGGGCCATGATCTCGGCCGAAAAGACGCTGGGCACGGCCAGCCAGCCGTTGACCGCGGCGCCACCCTTGGCGAACAACTGGCGTAGGGGATTGGCGGACATCGGGCGATCCTCTGCTGGAAAGGGCTTGGTCGTCATACGGACCATGCGGCGCCCGATTCCGTCAACAGAGGTCTCAGCGCCGGCCCGTCACCAGGGCGTTGGGATTGCGCTCGACGGTTTCGGACAGGCCGCGCAAGGCGCGGGTCGCCGCCGCCAGGTTGCGCAGGATCTGGTCGATGTCGGCCTTGCCGGGCGTGCCGTCGCCGACCGTGCCGGCAACGCCGGCCGCGGCCGTGTCGACCTGCTGCACCGTGCGATCGACCGCCCGCAGCGTGGCCTTGACGTCGCTGCCGATCGCCGTGCCCTGCGTCTCGAAGGTCTTCAGCGTTTCCCGGATCTGGCCCAGGGTCGCGCGGGTCTCGGTCCGCAGCGCAAGGGCCGTGGCCTGCAGTTCGGCCATCGCCCGGTCGGCTTCGACGGTGGCGTGGATCACGTTGCCGGCCACCGGCGTGACCTGGCCATGCACCTCGGTCAGCACGCCGCGCAGTTCCGAGGTGGCGCCCGCCCCCTCGTTCAGGACGCTGGCGATCTCGGGCGTGTTCAGCAGCCCGTCCAGCATTTCCATCACCTTCAGCGCGCCGTCGCCGATCTGGCGCAGCGGCATGCCGGACAACTGGTCCTGCAGCACGTCGAGGATGCGCGGCGCGGCCGGAATTTCCGGCACGCCCCGGTCGGTGCTGAGCATCCGGGGCGGCACATGCGGCATGAAGCTCAGTTCGACATAGAGCTGGCCGGTGATGACGGACTGCATCTGCAATTGCGCCCGCAACCCGCGTTCGACCGCCGCGGCGGTCGAGATGGCGAATGATTCGCCGCGCACGCCCACCACCTGGGCATTGTTCAGATTGAAGGCGACATAGACCGGGATCGAGACCCGGTGTTCGCGGAAATCGGCGCGCAGGCGGATGTCGACCACCTCGCCGACCTGCACGCCGCGCAACGTCACCGGCGCGCCGACCGCCAGCCCGTTGACCGAGCCGTCGAACAGGATTACCGCCCGCGGCCGATGGTCGACCACCTTGCCCGACCCGAAGATCATCACGGCGGCGATGATCAGCGCCACTGTCCCCAGGACAGCGGCGCCGATCACCCTGGGATCGGTCTTCTTGCGCGCGACAGCAGCCATCGTTCCCCTAGTTTGCCGCGGGCGCCGACGCCGCCGGTGGCGGCATCGTGCGGTTCAGCAAGTTCAACCCGGTATGCCTGCCGACCGATTGCCAGAACATCAGGGCCAGCGCAACGATCGTGATGGCCAGGGTCGCATAACGGATCCAGCGCGGCGCATGGCCGCCGACCGAAACCTTGTGTTCCTCGACCTCGCGCTTGTGGGTCAGGGCGACCGAATAGAAGACCATCGTGGCGATGACGAAGATCAGCGACCAGCGGGTCTGCTGGCCATCCGACCCGACCAGTGCCCACAGGCTGTAGATCGCCGCGATCAGCCCGATGATGACATACAGGCTGTATTCGTTGGGCGGCATCTTCTTGTAGCCCAGCACCTTGATGGCGATCGCCGAATAGATATAGGGCAGCAGGGTCATGATGACCGCGATCGAGGCGATCTTGCCGAACTGCTCGGATGCGGTCGGCGACATCGTCGCGAGGATCTGCACGGTCATGATCACCCCGACCAGCGCCAGGCCGACCGAGGGCACGTCCTTGGAATTGACCTTGGCGAAGATGTTGGGAAACAGGCCGTCATCGGCGGCGGCCTTGGCGGTCTGGCCGACCAGCAGGGTCCAGCCGCCCAGCGATCCCAGGCAGCCGATCGCCGCGCACAGTGCCACGATGTTGGCCGCCACCGGCCCCAGCGCCACGCGCGCGGCATCGGCGAACGGGGCTGATGACTTGATCAGCTCGGGGTTCGGGATCATGCCCATGATGACGCTGGACGACAGGATGTAGCAGACCGCGGCCAGCACCACGCCGACCACGGTGGCGATCGGCACGTTGCGCTGCGGGTTCTCGACCACGCCGGCCGAGACCGAGGCGCTTTCGATGCCGATGAAGGCCCACAGCGTGAAGTTCAGCGTGGCGCCGATCGCGTTGAAGCTGTCCTTGCCCGACACGTTCCAGCCGGCGGCATAGGTTTCGGCCGAGAACCAGAACCAGCCCAGGATCGCCATGGCGATGATCGGGACCAGGGCGAAGATCGTGGTGAACGATTGCAGCCGCCCGACGAAGTTCGGCCCCAGGATGTTGGCATAGATCAGGAACCAGACCACCGCGATCTGGGCCAGGGCGAAGGCGATCGGTTCCTTCAATATCGGAAAGAAGTGGATCAGGTATCCCAGGCCGGCGACCGCCAGGCCGACATTGCCGACGACGTTGGCCAGCCAGTAGATCAGGTTGGTCTGGTAGCCCATGTAGTCGCCATAGGCCTTGCGGGCATAGGCATAGGGCCCGCCCGCCGCCGGATCGATGGCGGCGAGCTTGGCGAAGGACAGGGCCAGCGCCAGCGCGCCGACCACGGTGATGACCCAGCCGAATACGGCGATGCCGCCGATGGCGGCCAGGTTGGCGGGCAGCATGAACACGCCCGATCCCATCATGTTCCCGGCAACCATCAACGTCGCCGGCACCAGTCCGATCTTGTTACCGTTTGCCATGACCGATCCCCTGTTTTGAGGTTCGGGGCGCGATCAGCGCTTGCGCGCCGCGCCCTTCTGCCGGATGCACAGAACCTGGTAATCGCCGCCCTCGACCTCGACGCCGTGGGTATCGTGGGTGAAGCCGGGGAACAGGCGGTCATACGCCTCCAGCGACTTCAGATAGCCGAGCAGCGGCCCGTCGGCCGGCCCGGCATTCTCGCCCGGCATCATCAGGGGGATGCCCGGCGGATAGGGCACCACGCCGGTGGCGACGGTGCGGTTGGCCATCTTGCTCAGCGGCACCTTCTCGACCTCGCCCTTGACCAGCAGCTCGTAGGCTTCGACCGGGCTGTGGTCGGGATGCGGCAGGATCGAGAACGCCTTGGACAGGAATTCCGTCGTGCGGAAACGGCCCATCGCGGCAAACATCTCGGCCGCCAGGTCCTTGAGCCCGAGCGCGCCGTAGCGGTCGGGATAGGCCGCGGCCAGCGCCGGCAGCACATGTTCCAGCGGGGCATTGGCGTCGTAGTCGCGCTTGAAATCGAGCAGGGCGTTGACCAGCGTGCCCCACTTGCCCTTGGTGATGCCGAGCGAGAACAGGAACAGGATGGTGAAGTCGGTGGTCTTCTCGACGACGATGCCGTGCTGGTCGAGATAGGCGGTGACCAATGCGGCGGGAATGCCGCTGGCGGCCAGGCCGCCCTTGTCGGCCACGCCCGGCGTCACGATCGACACCTTGATCGGGTCGAGCATGCAATAGTCGTCCTCGATCGCGCCGAAGCCGTGCCAGGCCTCGTTCGGGCGCAGCACCCAGGCGCCGGGATCGCGGACCAGCAGGTCTTCGGACGCGACGTGGAACTTGACGGGTTTGCGCGCCGACGGATCCTTGACCCGATCGGGCTGCCAGGGCGTGAAGAACCATTCGCCGCGATCGGCGAATTCGGCCGACAGCCGCGCCATCATCTGGCGGAAGCCGACCGCCTCGCGGATCGATTCGGTCGTCAGCACCTCGCCCGACGAGCCGTCCATCATCGCCGCGCTGACGTCGTTCGACGCCATGATCGCGTATAGCGGCGAGGTCGAGGCATGCATCATGAACGCTTCGTTGAAGCGGCCATGTTCGATCGGCCGGCGGCCGTCGCGGATATGGATGTAGGACGCCTGGGACAGGGCCGCCAGCAGCTTGTGCGTCGACTGGGTGGCAAAGACCGTCGGCCCCTTGGGGTCATGGTTCTTCGGGTCGCCGTGCATCGCATGCCGGTCGCGATAGATCGGATTGAAGCGGGCATAGCCGTACCACGCCTCGTCGAAATGCAGGCGGTCGACGGTCTGGCCCAGCAGCCCTTCGACCCGCGTGACGTTGTAGCACAGCCCGTCATAGGTCGAATTGGTGATGACCGCGTGTACCGGCGTCTGGTCGATGCCCCGGCCCTGGGCCAGCGGATTGTCCGATATCGCCTGCTTGATCGCGCCTGCCGTCAGCCGCTCGGGCAGGATCGGACCGATGATGCCATAGCGGTTGCGCGACGGCGTCAGATAGGTCGGGATCGCACCCGACAGGGTCATCGCATGTTCGACCGACTTGTGGCAGTTGCGGTCGCACAGCGCGATCTGGTTGCGCGTGACGCTCGACATCAGGATGACGCGGTTCGAGGTCGACGAGCCGTTGGTGACGAAATAGGTGCGATGGGCGCCGAATACCCGCGCGGCATTGCGTTCCGCCGCGCCGATCGGCCCGGAATGATCGAGCAGCGAGCCCAGCTCGCCGACCGAGATCGACAGGTCCGAGCGGAACGTCTCCTCGCCGAAGAATTCGAAGAAGGCGCGGCCCGCCGGGTGCTTCAGGAAGGCGGTGCCGCCGGTATGGCCGGGGGTGTGCCATGAGTATTCATGGACCTGCGAGAACCGCGCCAGCGCGCCGAAGAACGGCGGCAGGACCTGGGCGCGATAGCGTTTCATCGCCGCCACGATCCGCCCGCCGATGAAGCTGGCCGTGTCCTCGTGCAGCCAGATGAAATCGTCGGCCTGCTGCATCACCTCGGCCGGGATGTCGGACGCGGCGCTGCGGGTGGTCAGCAGGAACACGGGCATCGTCGCGTTGCGGGCGCGGATATCGGCCAGCAGCGCCTTTTCGCCGGCGTGGTCGACATCGTCTTCCAGGTCCCAGTCCAGGATCACGCACTGGATCGAGGAATCGGAATTGACGATGGCGCGGGCATCGGTCGGGGACAGCGCCTCGACCACGTCGACGCCACGCCGGGCCAGGTCGGCGCAGATCGCCCGCACCGCCCGGCCATTGGCGTTGGCCGTCGCCAGTTCATCGTCGATGATCAGGATACGCATACCGAGGCGCGCTTCTACCGGGGTCATGACGCAGCATTCCTCCCTTGCTGTTGCCGAGCCTTGTTACGCTGTAGCAGGACGTAGAGGGGCAGACCGGCCAGCAGCAGCAGCAGCCCCCACATGCCGGCCGCCGGGCCGGATCCGAAGATGGTCCACATGGAAAAGATGAAGGCGACGACGGCCAGCGGCACATAGGTGCGCGGGCTGCCGAACCCTTCGCGGCGGCCCAGCGTGACCAGCAGCACCCCTTCGACCAGCGAGCAGAAGACATAGGGCACCATCTCGGCCACCGTCGACAGCGTCACGACGAAATCGTAGATCGCGATCAGCCCCGATACCCCGGTCGATTGCAGGATCAGCAGGGTCGAGGACAGGCCGACCGAGATGTAGATGCCCTTGGCCGGCACGCCATGTCTGTTGAGATCGCCGAAGATCGCGGGCAGCGCGCCGTCGCGCGCCGCCGCCATCGGCACCTGCGACATCAGCAGCGTCCAGCCGTTCAGCGCGCCCAGCGATGACAGCATCGCGGCAAAGGCGATCAGGTAACCGGCCCAGCCGCCCCACATCTTGTTGGCGGCATCGGCGAAGGGCGCAGCCGACCGGCTGAGTTCGGCCATGGTCAGCACGCCCATGACGGACGCGGTGCCCAGGATGAAGACCAGGGCCGAGACGCCGGTACCCAGCATCGTGGCCAGCGGGATCGTGCGCCTGGGATTGCGGACATTGCCTGCCGGCACGGTGGCCGATTCGATGCCGAGGAAGGCGAACATGGTGAGCGGCATCGTCGCCGACAGCGCGACCAGGAAGGTTTCGTTGGTCGGATTGACCGGGGTGTAGCGCCCCCAGTCGACCCAGAACAGGCCGAGCAGCGCGACGGCCAGGAATGGAATCAGCTTGAACCCGACCATCAGGATCTGAAGCTGGCCGGCTTCCTTGACGCCGCGCAGGTTGACGGCGGCGACCGACCACATCGCGGCCAGCGCCAGCGCCAGGCTGAGCATGGGGTGGTCGGCCAGGCTGGGAAAGAACACGCGCATGTAGCCGGCGAAGGCCAGCGCCATTGCCGGCTGCGACACCCACATCGAGATCCAGTAGCCCCAGGCGATCAGGAAACCGGCGAAGTCGCCGAAGCCTAGCCTGGTATAGGCATATGGTCCGCCCGCCTCCGGCGCGATATGGGCCAGCCTGGCGAAGATCAGACCCAGGCACATCGCCGCGATCGACATCAACACCCAGCCGATCAGCGCGACGCTGCCATAGGGGGCCAGCGCTGCCGGCGACAGAAAGAAGCCGGAACCCACGACATTGCCGATGACCAGGGCGGTGCAGGCGATGACGCCCAGCGAACGCTCGGGCGCCGGTGCGGCGCCGGAAGAAGCCGTATCGGCAGATGAATTGGCCAAGGTGGTCATGCCCTCCCCCAAAGGCTTGCATGTGCCGGACCAGCGTCGATCCGATACCTGCTGTGCTGCGCAAAAAGGTTCGACGCCCTGCACCAGCCGATCGATTGGCAATCACCTCCTTCGAGGTAACTCCCGTCTCGACCGGTCCGTCAACCATCGATTGCGATCTGGAAGAAGAATCCGTGCGGAAAAGCCGAACCACCCGAGGCGTTTTTCTTTGCGCCGCAGCATTGTTGTCAAATAAAAATTCTACTTCTGTCCGAACAAGGCTGACGCGCGATCGGATGGACAGTATCAACCATCGGCGTAAGAATAACGTCCGGGGAACGAGATCCGCATCACGCGGAGGGGGGATCGCATGAACACCGGAAAACTGGGTCGGACTGGTCTGCGCGTCGCCTTGCTGGCTTCCACCGCGCTGGTCGGCACGATGCTGGGTCCGCAGGCCGCGCGCGCCGCTTCGGGCAGCATCGCCGTCGGCGGATATTTCCAGGGTTACTTCGTCACCAACAGCGACCAGGACGGGATCGTCAACGGCCAGCAGCAGCCGGGTTACGGGATGCGCAATTATGCGATCTTCCGCCGCTCGCGCATCGAATTCACCGCGCTGGCCGAACTCGACAACGGGCTTAAGGCCGGCTTCACCATCGCGCTGCGCGGCGAGGCGCATTCGACCGACCAGGTCGAGGGCGCCTTCGGTCATTTCACCGGCAATTTCGGCCGGGTCGAGATCGGCAAGACCTATTCGGCGCCCTACAAGATGTTCTACGGCGCGCCGACGCCGATCCCCGGGCTGGGCGCCAATTCGCCCAACATGATGACCGCGTTGCTGCCGGGCGGCAATTTCGCCTCGTCCCCGGTCAGCTACATCAATTTCGGCCCCGGCTTCCTCTACGACCGGATGGAAAAGGTCAGCTATTTCACCCCGCGCATGTCGGGGTTCCAGTTCGGCGCCTCCTACACGCCCAACGACTGCGTGATCGGCGTCCTGCCGGCAGGCAACCCGAACCAGGCCTATTACTGCGGCATCGGCAACGGCCTGGCCCGCGCCGACGTGCCCGCGGCCCAGCAGGATATCGTCGAGATCGGCGTCAACTACGTCCAGGACTATGGCAACGGCACCACGCTCGGCGCCTATGTCGGCGGCGGTTATTCGAAACTCGCCGCCCAGCAATACGTCAACAACAGCATGCGCAACCAGAGCCAGATCGGCCTGGGCGCCACGGTGACCTGGGCCGGCTGGACCTTGGGCGCGGATTATCGCCTGAACAACCTGGGCAACAAATACGGGGGCATCGACACGACAGGCGCGGGGGTGAACCTGCCCAAGACCCAGCACGACTGGCAGGTCGGGCTGACCTACGGTTTCGGCGCCTGGGTGCTGGGCTTCCAGTATCACGACACGATCGCCCAGGTGCAGACACCGGCCAATACCCGTGCGGGCGACGACCGGTTCCGCATGATCTCGATCGGCGGGACCTATACGCTGGGGCCGGGCATCCAGTTGGCCGGCGGTGTTCAGGGGTTCCGGGCCACGTCCTATAACGGCCAGCCCGACAACGAGAACCGGGGCTGGAACGTCGTGCTGGGCACCAGCCTGACTTTCTAGGCCGCCCCTTCCCTTTCCTGCATCGCAAGATAGTTGGTACCCGGCACGATACTGGGCGACAATCGAGCGATGAACGACACCATGAAACACCAAGGCTGCGGCGCCTGCCGCGACGGGCAGGCGCTGGATTTCGAGATCGCGATGGCGTTCCAGCCGATCGTCGAACCGGCGCGCCGGGCCATCGTCGCTTATGAGGCGCTGGTCCGCGGGCCGAACGGCGAACCTGCCGGAACGGTGCTGGCGCGGGTCGATGCGGAAAACCGCTATGCCTTCGACCAGGCCTGCCGCGTGGCGGCGGTCTCGACCTTTTCGAAACTCGGCAAGGGCGAAGCCGACAGCCGGCTGCATATCAACTTCATGCCGAACGCGGTCTACGAGGCCGAGACCTGCATCCGCGCGACCCTGGCCGCCGCGCGCCAGCATGGCCTCGACATCGGCCGCATCACCTTCGAAGTGACCGAGGGCGAGCGGGTCACCAGCCACGACCATCTGCGCGGCATCATCAATGCCTATCGCCGCACCGGCTTCGGCACCGCCATCGACGATTTCGGGTCGGGTTATGCCGGGCTGGGCCTGCTGGTCGAATTCCAGCCCGACGAGATCAAGATCGACATGACCCTGCTGCGCGGCATCGACCGCGACCCGGTGCGCCGCGCCGTGGTCGCCGGCATCGTCACCACCGCCCGGCATCTCGGCATCGCCCTGATCGGCGAAGGGGTCGAGACGGCCGAGGAATACGCCGTGCTGGCCGACATGGGCATCACTCGTTACCAGGGTTACCTGTTCGCCCGGCCCGCCTTCCAGACGCTGGCCCGGCCCGCGGACATCACCTGGCCCTGAGGAATTGACGGGCATGAAACGGGGCGCCGCCGCCGCGGCGCCGGATTAAGCTCGGGCCGATCATCCGGCCAGGAGCACCCCTTGTCATCGTCAGCCCAGATCAACCGCGCGATGACCCCCGCCGAATGGGGCCTGTTGCTGGCCCTGTCGGTCCTGTGGGGCGGATCGTTCTTCTTCAATGGCGTGGCCCTGCGCGCCTTTCCCCCGCTGACGCTGGTACTTCTGCGGGTCGGGCTGGCCGCCGTCATCCTGTCCGGGGTGATGCGGGCCATGGGCCTGGCCATGCCGCGCGATCGCGGCGTCTGGCTGGCCTTCCTCGGCATGGGGCTGCTCAACAACATCGTCCCTTTCGGCCTGATCGTCTGGGGCCAGACGCATATCGCTTCCGGCCTCGCCTCGATCCTCAACGCGACGACGCCGCTGTTCGGCGTCATCGTCGCCCATCTCTTGACCACCGACGAGAAGATGACGGGGCCGAAGCTGGCCGGCGTCGTGCTGGGGCTGGCCGGCGTCATTGCCATGATCGGCCCGGACGCCCTGGCCGGCATCGGCCTCGACGTCGCGGCCCAGGGCGCCTGCCTCGCCGCCGCGCTGTCCTATGCCTTCGCCGGGGTGTTCGGCCGCCGCTTCCGCCGAATGGGCGTCGCCCCCTTGGCCACCGCCACCGGCCAGGTGACCGCCTCGACCGTCATGCTGTTGCCCCTGATCGCCCTGGTCGACCGCCCCTGGACACTGGCCGCCCCCGGCGCCGATGCCATCGCCGCGATCCTGGGCCTGGCCGCGCTGTCGACCGCGCTGGCCTATGTCCTCTATTTCCGCATCCTGGCGACGGCGGGCGCCACCAACCTGCTGCTGGTCACCTTCCTGCTCCCGGTCAGCGCGATCCTGTTGGGCGCGCTGGTCCTGGGCGAACGCCTGGACCCCAGGCATTTCGCCGGCATGGCCCTGATCGGGGCGGGGCTGGCGGCGATCGATGGGCGAGTGGTGACGAGGTTTTGGCGCAGGATCGCGGGGTGATCGCAGCCGGGGAATTTGAGATCATCAAGAGCAGTGATCTCAACGAGGTTTCCATGGCCGGCAATCTTCATGTCCGCAATCTGGACGACGATCTGATCGCCAAACTGAAACGCCGGGCCGCCCGTCATGGACGTTCGACGGAGGCCGAGCATCGCGAGATCCTTCGGCAAGCGCTCGAAACCGAAGTGAATCTCACCTTTGACACACTGGCTGCCGAGTTACGGCAACTCACGAAATGGCGTAAGCAGACACCTTCGGAAGTGTTGCTGCGCGAAAGCCGTGACGAAAGGTGAGCACGCTCGTCCTTGATGCCAGCATCGCGATCAAATGGCTGGTTCAAGAAGAAGGCACTGCTGAAGCACTCGCGTTGCGCGGCACTGCGAAATTTATCGCCCCTGATCTGTTGACTGCCAAGTGCGCCAACATTCTCTGGAAGAAGGTTCGACGAGGATAATTGCTGCCGGACGAAGCAAGCTTTGCCGCTCGACTACTCCAGACTTCGAACATTGAGCTTATTCCAATGCGTATGTTGCTGGAGAATGCGACACGCATGGCTTTGGAGTTGGACCATCCCGCTTACGATTGCCTCTATCTTGAATCGGCAATCCGGCGCGGTTGTCGAATGGTCACGGCCGATGAACGCCTGATCCGCAAGCTAAGGCAAAGCCCGCAATTCAGTCACCGCGACAAGGCAATCCTGCTCGGAGACATAGTTCGTTGATTTTCCGGAAAATTGGCTGGGGCGGGAGGATTCGAACCTCCGCATGCCGGAATCAAAATCCGGTGCCTTACCGCTTGGCGACGCCCCAACACAAGCGCGGCCGGATATAGGGCAAACCGCGGGCTTAATCCAGCGATTTCAGCCCGATATGGCTGTCTTGGCGACCCACCAGCCGGGGTAGGCGGCGCCCAGGCGCTGGGCGGCGCGCTCGGCCGTGGCGGGGGTCGTGAACAGGCCGAAGCAGGTGGGACCGGAACCCGACAGGCGGGCCAGCAGGCAGCCCGACATCTCGCCCAGGGCCGACAGCACGTCGTCGATTTCCGGCAGCAGGAACCGGGCCGGCGGTTCCAGGTCGTTGCGCCGCGGTTTCAGGGCCAGGGCCAGGTCGAAGACGTTGGCGCAATCGCGGTCCAGCGGATCGGCGGGCAGGAAGTCGCCTGCGCGCGCACCGAACACATCGCGGGTTGCCAGCGGCAGGCCGGGATTGACCAGCACGGCATGCAGCGGCCCGCCCAGGGGGGGCGCCGGGCGGATCGTCTCGCCGATGCCGCTGACCAGGCAGGGTCGGCCATGCAGGCAGGCGGGCACATCGGCGCCCAGCGCCAAAGCGATGTCGTCGAGGGCCAGATCGAGGCCCCACAGCGCCGACAGCGCGGTCAGGGCAGCCGCCGCGTCGGCCGACCCGCCGCCCAGCCCGGCGGCAACCGGCAGGTTCTTTTCCAGCGTCAGGGCGGCGCGCGGCGCGATGCCGGCCGCCGCCGCCAGGGCGCGGGCGGCGCGCAGCACCAGATTGTCGCCCTCTCCGCTCAGCGCGGGAGCAAACGGCCCGGTCACGGTCAGCGACAGGTCGTCGGCGGCGCGCGCGGTAACGCGGTCGCCGACATCGGCGAACACGAACAGGCTGTCCAGCAGGTGATAACCGTCCGGGCGCCGGCCGGTGACGTGCAGATACAGGTTCAGCTTGGCCGGCGCCGCGACGGCGCCGGCCCCGGCATCAGCCAAGGTCATCCGCCGCCATTCGCCGACCCGTTGCGGGTCACCGCGGTCGTGTCGCCCAGGCCCTTTTCGAGCTTGGCCCGGATCAGCGGTTCCTGGTCGGCCTCGGGCTTCAGGTTCAGGGCACGCGACCACTGGAAACGTGCCTCGGACTGGCGCCCGACGCGCCACAGCGCATCGCCCAGATGGTCGTTGATGACCGGATCGGTCGGCGACAATTCGACCGCCTTTTCCAGCCAGGTCACGGCATCGGGGTATTTGCCCAGCTTGTAGAACACCCAGCCCAGGCTGTCGGCGATATAGCCGTCGCGCGGGCGCAGTTCCACCGCCTTCTCGATCATCCTCTGGGCCTGGCCCAGATGCTCGCCCCGCTCGACCCAGCTATAGCCGAGGTAGTTCAGCACCTCGGGCTGCTCGGGCGACAGTTCCAGGGCACGCTGGAAATCGGCCTCGGCCTTGGGCCACTGCTTGGAGCGTTCGTAGGCGATGCCGCGGGCGTAATACAGGTTCCAGCTGCGCCCGCCTTCGCGGTCGTAGCGGTCGATCGCCTGGCTGTAGGTCTCGGCCGCCTCGGCGAACTTGTCCTTGGCGCGCTGCTGGTCGGCCAGGGCCACCAGGGGCGAGGACGAGTTCGGATCGGCCGCGGCCAGCGACTTCAAAAGCGTGGTGGCCTGGTCGTATTCCTTCATCTCGTACATGCACCAGGCCGCGCGGACCTGGGCGGCCTCGTACAGCGGCGAGGACCGTTCGATCGATTCGTAGACCCGCTTGGCATCGGCAAACCGGCTGCGCGATTCCAACTGAGACGCCAGCGTCAGCTGGGCCACGTCCAGGTCGGGCCGCAGGTACAGCGCCAGCTGCAGATAGACCATGCCCCACGGGCCGGCATCGCGTTCCATCGCGCCGGCGGCGTTGAACAGCGCCTCGGCCACACCGGCCTGCGGCGTCGGCACCAGCGGCGGCAGCGTGCCGCCCTTGCGCAGCGTGTCGAGATCGGCTTCCAGCACCACCGAACCCGGCAGCGTCAGGCCGTTCATCAACAGGACCTGGGCGTCGCCGGCCGCGTTGTTGCGGGCCAGGAAGCGGGCATAGGCATCGATCACCCGGGGCGTGCCGCCCTGGGTCTGCTGCATGACTTCCTTGTAGGCGCGGTCGGCGGCCATGGCATTGCCGAGATAGTCGTTCAGCAAGGCCAGATGAAACAGGCCGAAACCGCCGAAATTCTGGCGGGTGGCCAGCGATTGCGCGGCGTTCAGGGCCTGGGTATTGGCGCCCTGGCCGGCGCGGGCCCAGGCCACGGTCAGCACGCCGACCATGCCGGACTGGTCGTCGCGGTTCTGCCGTTCGGCCCGGTCGGCGGCCTGGGCATAACGCCCGGCCTTGAGGTCGATGGCGGTCAGCACGAACTGGCTGACCGGGTCGTTGGGGCTGGCCTGCTGCAAGCGCTGGGCGAATTCGGCCGCCTCGGCCATGCGGCCGGCGGCCACGTTGGCGATCAGCGCGCGCTGCAGCAGCTGGACCTGGTCGGAATCGGCCCGGGCCGCGGCGGTCAGCAGATCCGCGGCGGGATCGACGTCCAGTTCGGTCAGCGCATAGCGTCCGGCCAGGTAATTGCCCAGATCGGATTCGGTGACCAATGGCCCGCTGTCGGGATCGTCCGGCAACAGCGAGGCACTGCGGCCCGTGCCGCCCGCCGCGCAGGCGGCGAGCAGGCTGGTCGCGAGAAACAGCGCCGCAATGCGTGCGGCCTGTCGGCGGACAGGCTGCACCTTGCGGCGGAACCCTGCGTTACATGTTGGGATAATTTGGACCACCACCACCTTCCGGGACCGTCCAGGTAATATTCTGCCGCGGATCCTTGATGTCACAGGTCTTGCAGTGCACGCAGTTCTGCGCGTTGATCTGGAATCTCGGATTTTGGCCCGCGTCGTCTCGCACGACCTCGTACACTCCTGCCGGACAATAACGCTGCGCCGGCTCGTCGAACACCTTGAGGTTATATTCGATCGGAATGGAGGGATCGGCCAAGCGCAAATGCACCGGCTGATCCTCCTCATGGTTCGTATTTGAGATAAACACCGACGACAGCTTGTCAAAGCTGATCAGGCCATCCGGCTTGGGATAGGCGATTTTCGGGCACTCGGCCGCGGGCTTCAAGCTTTCGTGATCCGCCTTGGTATGCGGGGTGGTCCACGGCGCCAGGAAGCCCAGCTTGAGGTCGTTCAGCCACATATGGGCGCCGCCGATCGCGGTACCCAGCCACATCCCCCATTTCAGGGCAGGCTTGACGTTACGGACCTTGTACAAGTCCTGGTAGACCCAACTATCCTTCCAACCCTCGGCATAGGCGACCAGTTCGTCGCTGCCCCGGCCTTCGTCCAGCGCCTCGAACGCCGCCTCGGCCGCCAGCATGCCGGTCTTCATGGCGTTGTGGCTGCCCTTGATGCGCGGCACGTTGACGAAACCGGCGGAACAGCCGATCAGCGCGCCGCCGGGGAAGGTCAGCTTGGGCACCGACTGCAGCCCGCCCTCGTTGATGGCGCGGGCGCCATAGGCGATGCGCTTGCCGCCCTCGAAGAAATGGCGGATCGACGGATGGGTCTTCATCCGCTGGAATTCGTCGAACGGCGACAGATGCGGGTTTTCGTAGTTCAGGTGGACGACGAAACCGACGGCGATCTGGTTGTCTTCCAGGTGGTACAGGAACGACCCGCCGCCGGTCGCGCTGTCCAGCGGCCAGCCCATGGTATGGACGACCAGGCCTTCCTGGTGGACGGCGGGATCGACCTTCCACAATTCCTTGATGCCGATGCCGAACTTCTGCGGGTCCACGCCGTCGCGCAGGTTGAACTTGGCCTGGATTTCCTTGGCCAGCGACCCGCGCACGCCTTCGGCGATCAGGGTGTATTTGGCATGCAGTTCCATGCCGGGGGTGTAGGACGACTTGTGTTCGCCGTCGCGGCCGACACCCATGTCGCCTGTCGCGACGCCCTTGACCGAGCCGTCCTCGTTATAGAGGACTTCGGCGGCGGCAAACCCGGGGAAAATCTCGACGCCCAGCGCCTCGGCCTGTTCGGCGAGCCAGCGGCAGACATTGCCCAGCGAGATGATGTAGTTGCCGTGATTGTTCATCAGCGGCGGCATCAGCACGTTGGGCAGGCCGATATGGTTGGCCTCGGTCAGGACGTAGAAGCGGTCTTCGGTGACCGGCACGTTCAGCGGCGCGCCGCGTTCCTTCCAGTCGGGGAACAGCTCGTTCATCGCGATCGGGTCCATCACCGCGCCCGACAGGATATGGGCGCCGACTTCCGATCCCTTCTCGATCACGCAAACCGAATACTCCTTGCCGTGTTCGGCGCAGAGCTGCTTGAAGCGTATCGCCGCCGACAGTCCGGCCGGGCCGGCACCGACGACGACGACATCGTACTCCATCGATTCGCGTTCCATTACTCTCCCCCTGGTGGCTCTCTCATTCGACCGCGGCTGCCTGGTGACCGCTGCGCCTAAAGCCCTCTTTCGGCGCAGGGCCCGCCGTTCATAGCGGCAATGCAGGCCCTGTGACAACACTTAGCGCGGCTGCTAAGGTGCCGTTCCATGCACAACCCGACGGGCGAAAATCCGAGTGCGGCGCTGGCGGCGCTGCGCTTCTACCTCGATGCGGGCGTCGACGAGGCGATCGACGACATCGCCCTCGACCGTACCGTCGCGCCGCCGCCCCAGCCGTTGACGCAACGGCTTCAACCGGTTGCGGCCCAGGCGCGGGCGCCCCTGCCCGCCGCCGGCCGCCCCGCCGTGGCCGTCGGCGGCGACATCGCGCTGGCCGAGGCCGAGCGGCTGGCGCGCGCCGCCCCCGACCTTGAGGCGCTGAAGGCGGCGATCGCGGGTTTCGAAGGATCGGGGCTGAAGGCCACCGCCTCCAACATCGTCTTTGCCGACGGCAACCCGGACTCGCAGGTCATGCTGGTCGGCGAGGCCCCGGGGCGCGAGGAAGACCTGAAGGGCCTGCCCTTCGTCGGCGAAAGCGGCAAGCTGCTGGACCGGATGATGGGCGCCATCGGCCGCGACCGCACCGGATTCTACATCACCAACGTGCTGCCCTGGCGCCCACCCGGCAACCGCAACCCGACCCAGGAAGAAATCGCGCTGTTCCTGCCCTTCGTGCGCCACCACATCGCGCTGGTGCGGCCGAAAGTATTGCTGCTGCTGGGCAACATCTCGGCCAAGACGCTGTTCGACACGACCGAGGGCATCACCCGCATGCGCGGCAAGTGGCGCGAAATCGCCATAGCCGATCAGGTGATTCCGGCGATGGCGACCTATCACCCGGCCTTCCTGCTGCGCCAGCCCGGCGCCAAGCGCGAGGCATGGCGCGACCTGCTTAGCCTGGAAGCGCGGCTGACCGAACTCAAGATCTGAAAAGTTTGCGGCAAGTTTGTGGCGAACCCCAATACTTTCCCCTTCGTTCGCATCAGACCCATATATTGAACAGCGATAATATTCGAACATATTACCAAAGTCATAAAAGGAAACGGCAAGAATAGGCAGTTATTCCTGTTACCGTATGGAAATACAACCGGTGTGATTTCAGCTTGCCTCGCGGTCTTTGTCAGGCTATATGCCTCACCCCATGTGCGCGGCCAGCTGTTTACGGCCCCGCCCGCGATACTGGTCTTTCAACAGCTTTCTTTCAGGACTGGTGTTTACGGCGGCGTGCCTTGCCGCATCGCCCCAGGTTCGGGCGGCGGACGAGGCACCGGGCGTGCGGCCTGCTAGCGAGAGCAAAGCGGTAGGTCGGACGGCCGAGGCTACACGGAATGCCACGTTGCCGACGGTACTTTCGCCTCGCGATGTCGAGCGCTATCAGCGCATCTTCGACCTGCAGCGGGCGGGTCGCTATGCCGAGGCCGATCGTGAAATCGCCAAGCTGGACGACCGCATGCTGGTCGGCGTGGCGATGGCGCGCCGGT
>Ga0206117_100670_pt1 | contig 28743 bp, 23 predicted proteins | sample 3A5Ametagenome_FD_177997 | JGI IMG/M metagenome (GOLD analysis project Ga0206117, IMG submission 177997) | Enriched microbial communities from leaf-cutter ant dump, University of Wisconsin, Madison, United States - 3A5A | ecosystem: Environmental > Terrestrial > Nest > Insects nest > Nest dump... | reverse complement strand
TCAGACCAATGTAGGAGCTGGAACCTGTGAGCAGGCAGCCTATTATGTAGCTGATTTGTACCTCATGGGTACTTGTGCCATCTCTATTGAAAGCGGCGTTACTGCGGCCGATAAAGATGATGGTGAGGTGAAGAGAGCTATGCTAAAAGCTGCGAAACAAACCGTTGTTTTGGCAAATAGTGAAAAATTAGATAGCTGGGAGCATTTTAAAGTCGCCGACATTGATAAAGTTGATAAACTCATTACCGAGTTGCCAAGTGATGATGCGAAATTGGATGGCTTTAGGAATAAGGGGTTTCAGATTATATAGCTTCAAATGATATTAATATATAGTGAAGTAAAGATTTTTGAATGACTAAACAAAAGCAATATGGTCTTAAATTTTTGAAATTTCCGAGCCCATTAAACAAAAATAGTACCTATCATTCTTGCGTAGCAGAGACATCTGGTACATATGATGAATTGCAAATATTAAGGTACTTTACAGAATCGGAAGCTACAAGGCTGATTGCAGAAATTCAAAAGGCTCAAAACGGAGAGTCTTTTGAAGAGTCTATCGATACTCAGTGGAGTGCGGTTGAAGAGATTATTATACATCCCCCTGTTATAAATATAAATGATGTGTTGACAATACCCATGCAAGATATGAAAGAATTATTGTTAGAATGGGTTGAATTTGTTAGGAAATAGATTTGTCTATTAGGTGTTTGTATAGAGATAGTCTTTACTTTTTAAAATAGGAGACATTCACATGCATCTGGAAATAGTGATATATATTGGAATTATGTTTGAGGATGTTGAATTGGGTAGTATTAAAAGCGCATTATCTTCTGTCCAAATCCCATAAATAAAGACTGTCATGGAAAAATACCTTATCAATAAATATAGAATCAATTTTGTTAATAGGAAATTTGAACTCGGAGGCCAGACTAAAATTATGAAGTTCCCATACACTAATTCCGAATGGTTAAGTGGCTTTCTTTGGGAGTGGTCGAGAGTGAGTGACCTTGATGATCCTGACGGAGGTTTGATCAATGATATAAATGCTGCGTTGGCTGATTCATCATCTGAAATAGAGAGTGGAAGTGAGTTAGTCGATATCATTATTTACCACGACAGGGTGAATTTCTACCCAGATAATGCGGATTTATTTGTTATACCGATTATAGAATTTAAAAAAATTGTTTTAGCATGGCGTGATTTTTTATTGAGCCCTCCATTGAATGGTGTTAGAGTTTATTAAAATTTTAAATGATAGAAATATGAGTAAAGCTAAAGAATATCATTTGAATTTTAATGTAAGACTGTCTTCAGATAGAAAATCCCCTGAAATTATTTGTGATTATAATCCTCAAATAGGTACAATCAATGGCGATTTGGCTAGCTTCATTCGAGATTTAGGAACTAAAAGAATTGATGCGCTTATTAGGGAAATAATGGATGAAGACCCTTTTGATAGAAATATTATTGGCTATGAAATTGGTGGTAGTCGCGATGATATTTTAGAGTTATTTTCCAATCCACCTCGAGTTGTGTTTAATACGGGCGGCGACGATTTGGTTGTTCCCTTGCAAGACTTTTTAGATATTATAAATGAATGGAAAGATTATTTGAACTCGCTTCCATTTAAACACACACTGTCCAATAGTTAAAATATATTTAAGTTGCGAAAGCTGATGATTTATTCGCTTTCATCAATACATAATGGTGACTTTTCAATTAAAATAATGGCAAGAACATTCCTTCAATATAAAGATGAAAAAGGATTTGAAATTAATGAGGCTTTTGTGCAGTTGGCAATTCATTATATTTATACAGATGCAAAAAAAGCACAATATATTTTTTCAAATAAACAAGAATTACTAGAGGATTTTGAAGACAAAATTAATGGCATTCAGACCAATGTAGGAGCTGGAACCTGTGAGCAAACAGCCTATTATGTGGCTGATTTATACCTAATGGGTACCATGGTTATATCCATCCATTTTCGGTACCTGAGTTTTTTGAAAACACGGCATTTTCCGAAGTGAGGTTTTCTTGGTCTGAACATCCTTATTATCACTCGTTATGTCCTTTATTACCTGTTGGTGATCTATGATAAAAAACATGAGCGTACAAATTAAATATAAAAATAACATTGGCAGTTTTATTACTGCGCAGCAGGTACAGGACTTAACAAGTTACCAAAAAGTGACCTACAACAATAGCCAATTACAAATGATTGAAGAATTTCTCCCCATACGTATAGGAACTAAAAAAACTGTAGATTATTTTATGGGTGAGAGTGATGTAAAGACAGATGTTATACATGAAAATATAAATATTGCTTTAGCCGACAGCAATATTACCAAATTTACATTGGTGATTTATTTTAATAAGCAAATGGCGAATGGTTACACAGCCTGGGATTGGGAAGAGTACAACATTAATAATGAATTTAGATTTAAAGGCAAAAGTATGTTCGATAATAAAGACCGGATAATCTTTTGGTGTTCCTATGATCTAGAAACCAATGGATTAGAACCTGGAGCTTTTAAGTGTTATTATGGAGGTGTTTTTGATGATGAAAATAATGATCTCTTGTTAACATTCCATTATTATGAGGATGGTACGATAGAACAAGTAACTGATCATAACGATTTCCTTGGCCTAAATGATGCTGTTGATGAAGATACGCTGTGGGCTTATCGTGATAAGTTCGATTTAGACAACCATCCTTATTACAAGTCGGCAAATATCATTTTACCTACAGGGGATTTATAATCATGGGTTTAGAAATTCAATAATCAGTGTTTTTGCCGCCCAATAAACGAACCTCTTCCCAATAAAAAATCAATGGCTTTTTCGATATTCCGTTGGATACTTTCGGTTGTTTTTAAGTTGGCAATGTATCTTACTATTTCCTTTTGTAGGGAAGGACTTAGCCGATCAAATACCGCTTTGGCTTCTTGGTTGCTTGCTAAAGCTTCTGTTAATTTTGGATGTGCCTGAATGGTTCTGTCAGAAGGGTCAAATTGAATGGTGACGTTAATCATCTCTCCAATACGTTTAGGAGAGTCTTTCAGCATGGTGGTATTGATGTAAAGTCGCCAAAAACCACTGTATTTCATCAGTGTTTGATGATAAGGCAAATCATTAATCGTTCCCTTAATGGGGATATGCCCTTTGCTTTTACCTGCCTGATTAAAGATTTCTGTTAAGATTGCTTCTGGTACCTCTACATATGGATTAATTCCTATGATTTCTATATGGGCTTGGAAGGCATAACTTTTCATGGACGGTTTTAAAGAAATCAGCCTAAATATAGAGAACTTTCTGGTAACGAAACGATGTGACGGCTAAATTAAAAAGGCAAGTCGACAAAGAAAGTAGTGCCAATGGTTTTGTTGTTTTCGAACCATATTTTGCCATTGTGAGCCTCTACAATCTGCTTTGAAATGGCTAGGCCCATCCCAAAAGTGTGTTCGCCTGCGGTGCCTAGTCTCTTAGCTTCGGTAAATAAATCGAATATCTTTTCACCTAGTTCTGCGGGAATACCAATACCTTCATCTTTTACGGAGATACGGATGCCACGAGCCATCTGCGCCATTTTGAGCTTGATTTTAGCACCGTTAGGACTAAACTTAATGGCGTTGGCAATCAAATTGCTCACTACCCGCCAAAGTTTTTCACGGCTAGCAGACAAGGTGGTGGGTACGGTTTCAAGGCTTAATTGTTGTTCTTTAGCTTCGGCTTTGCTTTCTAATAAGGAAACGCAGTATTTCAGCATTTCTGCAATATCTATGGGCTCTTTCTTTAAATCTTCACTATTAAATTGCAGCTGTAAAAGGCTATCCACCAGCTCCAGGGAATGTTGTCCAGAAGTTTTGATTAAATCAAGCGGGATTTTGTCTTCTTCCGATCTTTCGGGCTCTTCCAGCATCATTGAGGCAACGGAGAGCATTCCTCCAATGGGGTTGCGTAGGTCATGCGCCACAATACGCATCATACGGGTGTTATCGGCTTGACTATGTTCCAATGCGGTTAAAGCCTCTTTCATTTGGCTGTTCTGTTTCTTGGTTCGCTGTAAATGTTTACGAATAGAGACGATAGTATAAATTGCCAGTAAAAACGCAATGCACGATAATACGGAGAGTGCGACCTGATAGCTATAGCGGTTTTGCAATGATTTTACCTGCTCTTCTTTTACGGCGTAATCAATGTAGTCTATTCCCGATTCGCTATTTAATTTTGCTTCCTTGTCACGAATTTCAATGAATTTTTTTCCAAAGGTTCCCGCTTTCACGTGGTCTCCCCGGGCATTGTAAAACTCAAATAGTTGACGTGTTAAAATTTCACCGTAGTACAAATAATCGTTAAGGTTTGCAATGGCAAGTGCTTTATGATATAAGGCTGCACTTTTTTCCGGGTCGGTTTTTTCCAGCTGTTGCGCCAAATCAATGTGCATATCCATAGAAACGTAATACAGCTTTTTAGCCACGGCGGTAGCAATAGTTTTTTTTAGCAGTGCTAAACCTTCGGCTCTTTTGCCATGGATAATTAGATCATCGGCAATGAGCTGATCTATAGCTAGCAAGGTTCTTTCGTCTTTATATTTGGTGGCAATTTGTTGGGCCAGTTTAATGTAGTAGCGGGTAGAATCTTTGGTGAAATGCTGCGGGTAGGAGAGCAGATAGTTGTAAATGACCAATGAACTGATGGAATCGTTGCGAAGTTTTTTCGACAGATTGAAAGCCTGGTCATAGCGCTGAATAGCTCGTTCATCTTTACCCATTTCATGATAAACCATGGCAATATTCATCAGGGCTTGAACAATGTTGACAGAGTCTTTTAATTTCTGATAGGTGATATATCCCTCGTTGTAGTATTTTAAAGCCAATTGAAAGTTGCCCTTAATGTCGAAAAAGATTCCAAGGTTGTTCATTGCATCTGCCTTGCCTCGTTCGTAATGATGACGGTTGGCAATTTCCCTTGCTTTTCGGGTATAATAAAAAGTGCTGTCTACATTCTTCTCGTAAAGCAGTATGGCCATACGGTTCAGGGCATCTACATACTTTAAGCTATCGCGGATTTGAGGTAAAGATGCTTGGATGTTGCTAAGTTCAGAAGACTGCGCGCTTCCTAAATTCCAGGATAATAACAACCAGCAAAAAAATAGTAGCCCTTTTTTCATAGCTTACAAGTTTACGCTAAATCAGTACTGGGTAGATGTTCGGAAGCTTAAGCTTCTTTACCTTCTAATTTAAACATTTTATTGTATAGCTACTACTTTGTAGGAGAATGAACAGGCTGAATAAAAAAGGAGCTTTCCTGCAAATGGTCAGCTCCTTTTGATGCTAAATGGATTGGTTGATTTTTTTCTGTTGTCTAAATTGATAAATAGAACCGGCTATAAAAAGGACCAAGAGGAAAAGCAATGTTTGGCCAATTAACGGGTCGCTAATGTCTTTTGCCAAAGGGTGGCCTAAAGGGATTCTGGTGAATGTTTCGTTAACAGTGGGTACCCATGAAAGAAAGAAGCTGAAAGAGAGGAAAAAGTTCTCGAAGAAACGAGCCTTTTGATTTTTTGCCTTTTTAACGTGAAGAAAATAGGCTGCTAATACCAATAATACAATGAATAATGCAAATACATGGCCTGGATTAAAGCCGCCCAATTTGGATAAACCTAAGGCAGTAAGAGAAGTAATGACGGTTCCGTAAAAATAGATTTTGCCAGATAATGCAGTAAGATTGATTTTACCGTATTTAGTGAAAGATGTAATAGCGGCTACAATAGCAGCAACACCAATAATAGTGTGAAAAATTCCCAAAGATGATAGTCCCATTTCGATAATTTTTTGTGAATAGATAATTAATTGTTCTGTTTAAAGCATCATATGATGGTGATACAAATGTCTCACAGAAACCGTAGAGGAACTTTGCGAATAGGTTCAATTATTTGGCAAATTGGTTCACCGGAAATGATCAGCGATTACCAAGTTATAAGTAGGAGAGTGATATTGTTTATGCGTTATGACTGTACTTTAGTCGGTAATTTTTGGGCGTAGTACTGTATTTGCTGCGGAAGCTCTTGGTAAAGTTGGCCAAGTCATTAAAACCACAATCAAATGCAATTTCACTAATGCGTTTATCAGACAACGAAAGTAGTTCAGCGGCTTTTTCTAGCTTTTTTGCCTTGATATAATTGGCAGGGGTGTCGTTATACAACTTCGCAAATTCCCGTTTAAATGACGAAAGGCTTAAGTGATTTAGCTGTGCCAGTTCTTCAATGGAAATCTGGGAAAATAAATGTGCCTCAATCACTTGCTTAAAAGTATAGATGCTTGATGAAAATAATTGCGACAATATAATTTGTACAGTCTCTGCATTTTGAGTTTGTGAAAGTAGAAGGATGATTTCCTTTAGTTTCAAAATCAGGATATCCTCATTAATGAGTGAAGGATTTTCAAAGTAAAAGAGCAGTCCTTCAATGTATTTTTGGATCAGAAAATCGTTGTTGATTTTTTCAATAGACTTATCCGATTTCCTGTTTTTAATGGGCTGCAGGATGAGTGGTAGTTCCCGATCGTAAATTTTCTTTAAAATATCTGGATGGAAGTTAACAATCACAATCTCATTGTTGGTGCTTGCTGCCGAATGACTGATTTCCCTGCTAGAATTAATGCAATTTAAAAACAAAGAATGTTTAGTGGGAAGGGTAACTGGTTCTTCGTTTACTTCATATTGTATTTCGCCTTGTAGCATGTAAAAAAAACAAGCATTATCCGTAATGGGCATGGTAAACTTAAATGGCGCTTTTAATACAATTTTTTGGAGAAGCGATTTGCCAAATAAGTCGTGCTTTTGGTGGTCTAAGATCATAATGCGGTTCCCTTGCAGTGCTTGGCAACTAATGTACTTTATTCATTTGATTTCTCTTGAAAAAATACGATTTTAATCCTACATAATTTGCTAACTTTCAGGACAACAAAATATTTATGCATACAATTTTACCTTTTTTATTGGCCATGGTTGCAGCGGTGGTGCTATTGGAAATGTGGGCAACTAAATTACGTATTGCCTATCCGGTGCTATTGGTTGTGGCTGGATTGGCGGTTAGCTTTATCCCCAACTTGCCTGTGGTGAGGATCAATCCTGATTTGATTTTTTTTATTTTCCTTCCTCCTTTATTATTTGAGGCTTCTTGGTCTATCTCTTTTAAGGAAATGAAAAAATGGTGGCGCATTATTACCAGTTTTGCTTTTCTGGTGGTTTTCTTTACTGCATTATCAGTGGCATTGGTCACTAATTACTATATCCCAGGTTTTACCATTGCGTTGGGTTTTCTGTTGGGAGGAATCGTATCTCCACCTGATGCGGTAAGTACGGGAGCCATTACCAAATTTGTGAAAATTCCCCGATCTACTGCAACTATTTTGGAAGGAGAAAGCTTATTGAACGATGCTTCCTCGCTGATTATTTTTCGCTTTGCGTTAGTGGCGGTGGGCACAGGGCAGTTTATTTGGCAAGAAGCAGCAACTAGCTTTTTATGGATGGTGCTAGGAGGTATTGCTATAGGATTATTATTGGGTTGGATTTTCGTACAAATGCATAAGCGCTTGCCTACAGATGCTTCCTCGGATATTGCCCTTACTTTGATAGAACCTTATTTTATGTACTGGGTAGCGGAGCAGCTGCACAGTTCGGGGGTATTGGCAGTAGTGTGTGGTGGCTTGTATATGTCCGCCCAGCGATTGATATTTTTGAACAGTACTAGTCGTATCAGGGGCTATAGTGTATGGGAGAGCTTTGTATTTATTTTGAATGGCATTATTTTCCTGATCATTGGCTTGGAACTTCCAGAGATTGTGAGCGGTATTCATGCTAAAGGTATTCCTTTGAGGACTGCCATTGGTTACGGAGTGTTGGTAACAGGGGTGCTTATTGCGGCAAGAATGATTAGTGGTTATGCGGCATTGATCGCTACACTGATTTTTAGACCTACAGTAATGCCTCACGCGGCCTCTCGAAGACGACGCTGGTTAATGCCCGCGTTGCTTGGCTGGACGGGAATGAGAGGAGTAGTGTCTTTAGCAGCGGCTTTGGCTATTCCTGTGAAACTGGCCGATGGAACACTTTTTCCGCATCGGGATTTGATTTTGTTTATCACGTTTGTGGCCATTTTACTCACCTTATTGGTGCAGGGACTTACGCTGCCACACTTTATTAAACGAAGTCGTTTATTTGAAGGCATTTTTGATGAAGCGGAAGAAGCAGCTACCCGTAAAAAGATGAAACAGGGTTTGAAACAGCACATTTATGAGTTTCTCAAGTATAAATATGAAAATGAATTTCGGGGTCACGCCGGCTTGGAAAAGTTTATTCAGCAATGGGAAGAAAGGGCAAAAGCTACAGATGATAGCTGGATGAATGATAAAACCAAGACTATTTTTATAGAAATGCTAGAAAGTCAGCGTGAATATCTTGTGGAGCTGAATAAAGATCCAAAGATAAATGAAGAGATTATCCGTCATCAGTTATACCAAATTGATTTGGAGGAAGAGCGCTTGAAGATGATATGATGATTGTCGTATCTAAAACTATCGTATTAAAATTGCTTTCTAGAAAAATCGGGACAGACTATTCTTTGTAATGAAGAACCGATTTACATTATCATAATAACAATGGCTTTTTCATACTAAAACTTTCATCTGTAAACGTTTTATTTTTGCTTGTTCAGTTTTATCCATCTTTCTTCATTTTTTAAGATGTTGAAAGCTGGTTGGCCTAACAGCTGGGCTTTGGTTAATGTATTTCTTATGTTCAATAAGTCTAAGAAATCTAGGGCGATACTTTTATATTTTCCATCAGGATCATTTGCTGCAATTTTTGAAAAAATAACGGCTGCCTCAAAATTATCCTCATCAGACATTCCTCCCAAAAATGTAGAGGCTTGATTATAATCGTCATAGGTTTGCTGATACCTTTTGTTTTTGTACGCAATTTTTGCTTGACTGATAAGCTTTTGAACTTGTTTTTGATAGTTGATGTCGCGTTGTTGTGATGCGTCTTTATTGATAGGTTGATATGAAAAACCATAAGTTAGCGAGTAAATTTCTAAAGGCTGTAAACCCATTTTTTTCCTTCGCTCGTTCACTTCATATTCAACTGAAATTGGTCTGAAGCCAGTGGCTGTACCGTTTCCGGTCCATAAAACCTGTGTGCCATATTGCTGCTTATAGTTTAGATTACATTGAACCCTATCATATAAAAAGGCGTAATTTTCGAGGTTTAGGGCAGTTGTTCCTTTTAATTTTTCCATTGCCAATAATGCACTTTTCTGGAATGCAATATCTTGGTCGGCATGTTGAACAATTAGCCACAGATTGTTTTGACCGTCTTTTCCAATTTCTGCTATCGTTGGCCAGCCATATTCTTTTAAAATGCTTTTTGCTCGTTGAAGGTTGTTAAAGTCAGATTTGTGGATTTCTCTATTGAGTACTGCCAATAAACTATCATTATTTGTTTGCGAGCGCTTAAATCTAAGTTGTTGGTCCTTAAGCGTCATCATGTTGATTTCTTTTCTTAATGAAGAAAGTTTTAAAGTCTTGGAATACTGTTCTTCTTTATCAAAAGCCTCTTTCTCCAGAGCTTTCCATTTTTCGGAAGCGGTGTCTTTTAAGTAGTCAAAATAAGGGTCGTTAGCTAGCCAATTGGCTTCTGTCCAGCCTTTATCTAATGAAATCTGTAGATAATAAAAGGCTTTATCTGCATTTTGGTTTAGTGCATATGCTCCTGCGGCTTTGTAGGCAGTGAGTGCATCGGGGCTTTGAATTTTAAAAGCCTGTTCATAATCATTAATGGCTGCTTTATAGTTCTTTTGGAGATGTAACAAACCTGCCTTCGCAATTAATGTTTCATAATGGACATTGATTTGCGCATACAGTGTGATTAAAGGAAAATAAAACAGGCAAAGCAAAATTGTTTTTTTCATTTGACGAGGGATAATCACCTAAAAATACGATTTATAATTATTTCAACTTACACGGTAATGCGTTTGTTTATTGATTGTTAGCATTAAACATAGGTTGAATCTTTGCGATAAATTTAACCGCTAAGAAAATAAAGAGTTACGCTAAGAACGCGAAGGAGCTTTAAAATACCAAAGTCTCAGTAGGCAAGCCACCACATTCGATATTAAATTGAACTTACATTCCTAACTATTGGAAAAATTTTGATTTCTTCTTCCGTTTGTTTTACAATACTGCCAATTACGGTGTCTAGCTCTTCGGCAGAATGAGTGAGATATGATAAAAATTGGTTGAGTTCTGGATCATCAATGGGTTCATGGTTCAATAGTTTTACAATACCTAAAATTCGGGAAAGAGGATTGCGGATCACGTGAGATTGGAGGTAGGCAATTTCTCTCATCTTTTCATTTTTATTTTCAATGGCTGCAATGTATTCCTGTTCCGCGGTGATGTCCCTTATAATGGCCAATCGTACCCAGGAACCGTTAAGCCTGATGTTACTAGCATTGATGTCTACCGCTATCGATTCCCCGCTTTTGCGATAGTGCTGGTCTGTTTGATGTACGAAGTCGCGACGTATTTTGTTCCTGAATGTTTCTTCTGGGCATCTTAACAATTGATTGACTTTCATTTCCTGAAACTCTTTTTTTGTATATCCATAGCAATCGATGGCACTTCTGTTCACATAGCGCAAACGTAAAGTTGTAGGGTCGTAAATGAGTATGGGCAGGGGATTGAAAAAGAATAGACTTTTGTAATGAGTAAGTGATTCTTGTAACAGGGCTTCTTTTGCGGTTTTGTCTTCAACTTCCTGATACAGTTTTAAATGAAGGTCTGCTAGCTTTTCAATGGTCTTTTGAAAACCATTGGTGATATACAGGATTACAGACACCATTACCAGATTAGCGAAAATAAAATTGAACGTGTATAGCATCCATCTATTAGGATGATTGTCGTTGACTAATTCAGATTGGGAAGCTAGTGGGTTTTGCATTAAAGCTATAGTGGCGATGACACAAATTAGCGCATTAATCAATACAGTGAGGTAAGCTATCTTTTTGTTGAACAGGAGCGTTGCAAATAAACTAAGTAGGAGTAGAAAAATGGAACCCAGCATTAGCGATTGTAAGGTGTATATCTTCAAAATCGAAAAAATGACCATGATAGAAATTCCGAAATATTTTTTCAGTTGGATACTAATCCTTTGATGAAGGATGAGATATAGTACTAAGCTGAAAGCCGCTAAATCAATGATAGCGGTAAGGTAATTCTCGTTTCTGTATTCGATGGTTACGGAGGCTAGGAGAGAGATGATTCCAGTAGGTACCGCAAATTTGATGATTTGTGTGAAAAATCTGTCTTTCCAAATCTCATTTCTACTACGGTCTGCTTGTTTGGAAAGTGTTCTCTTATTAATAAAAGTGGTATATCTTTTCCATACGTAATTAAAGCGATTAACCGTTTGATTTGTGGTTTCTCTCATGTTTTGGGTGGATTTTCCCAATTTTACGAATAAATTCTTTGTCAGTACAAACGTTATGAATCATCTTCGTCATTTGTGAAAAATAACCGCTAAGTAAGGAAGAGTTACGCTAAGAACGCAAAGGTTTTGCCCTTTAAACCTGATTGAACGGATTAGCCCACAGCCCTGAGTTTATCGAAGGGCGAGGACTATGAGTGAAAGCAGGACCAACGTAAATATTTGTAGTGGGTTGCTTTGCTAAAAATTGAAAATAGCATTATTGTATTATGGCGATAATATGAACCATGGGGCTAATTGCTGAATAGTCTTTACGTTCCTTACCAACCTTTGCGGTAAAAAAATAACCACTAAGAAAGGAATAGTTACGCTAAGAACGCGAAGTGTTTTTATACTAAAGGAAATGTGGTAAAGCATTAAAACCAGTTGCGAGTGAAATTAATCTTTATTATAAATGTATTTTTTTATTCTGCTATATTGTTTTTATGATTAGGTTTGATGCTTCGCTCAGTAAGTAATCAAATAATGAAACAAATGCACTTCTTGTTCATCTGTGAAAAATAAAATAATACTTCTTTTAGTACTGTTTTGCTTGTTTGGTATTGATGTTTACGCTCAATATCCGAAACTGCTAGGCCTTACGTACAGCCAACGTGCCGAGCAGATTTGGGATATTTATGAATTGGCATTAAAGGGTTCTGTCGAAGCTGAAAGCAATGAAAAAGTGAGCGCTTTCGAACAATTTGCCAATGACAGCAAGGATAAGGAACTAATGTTGGATGCGGGGTTATTGCGCACCATGCACCTTATGAAGTTTAGACCGAAAGCCCAATCACTCATTTTACATCGTTTGGATAGTCTTTTTGAGGAGGCTACTAAGATAGGTTTTAAGCAACTGTTGCCAAGAATTACCCGTTGCAGGGCAGAATATTATTGGAATGATGTAGGTAACTACGAGTTGGGTTTTGAGGCTTATGATCGTTTGAATGCCATGTTGCCTGATTTGCCTATAACAATTTATCCAGATAAGGCCTTTGATTTTTTTGCAATGGGCAATGCCTATTATACTTTTAAAGATTACCCTAAAGCATTAAGCTATTTTAAACAAATCTTATCCTTGCCCTCCAAAAGCAGAACGGGCTATTTTAAGTTTCAGAGCTATAATACACTAGGGCTTATTTATCAAACTACAGGTCACTTAGACCTTTCGGATCAATATTTTTTAGCCCTACGAAAGATCAAGGAAAAAAAGAGGGATACCTTTTGGATGGCCATTATAGACGGTAACTTGGGATATAACCAATACTTAAGAAACCAATTTGATAAAGCGATTCCTTTGTTTAAGAATGATATTGAACAAGCAGTAAAACATGGTGATTGGGGACTTGCTTCGGGCTCTTCGATGTGGTTGTCAAATGTTTACTTAAAGCAGCAACGGTATGTCGATGCCGAAGCCCAGATTATGCTAAGTAAGCAATATGTAGAAAAAAGTCAACAGTATCAGCGAAGAGCACACCTTTACCCTTTGTTAAATAAACTTTATGCAATGAAGGGAAACATGAAACTGGCATCTTTATATCTTGACTCTGCATTGGTGGTTAGGGATAGTGTGGATCGAAAATTCAATGCACTGAAATTACTTCGTGCCCAGCAGAAATTGAGTAACGAAAAACGCCAAAAGGCCATTAGTGAATTAGAGAACAAGCAAAAAATAAGAGAAATACAGCGGAACACCATTATTGTGCTATTAGTAATAGCTATACTGTTCTTTATTTATTATTATCGAGTGCAGCGTAAAAAACATTTATTGCAACAACGCCTCAAAAGTATTGAAATAGATCACCAGCAAATTTTATTAACGGAGGCAGAACGTAAATTGCAAGATTTTACTACACAAATTTTGGGAAGCCAAAAGCAGATTGCCGAACTTTCGGAGCAGCTTAAGGATAACGGAAATGAGAGTATTATACAGCAGCTTCGCCAAAGTGTGATTCTTACCGATGAGGATTGGGATCAATATAGACAGCTGTTTGATAAGGTGCATAAAGGTTATATCTATCGCCTTAAACAAAAATATCCACAATTAACCCCAGCCGAAATCAGGTACATTACCTTGTTTAAGCTACAGTTCAACAATAAAGAAATGGCTGCGGCGTTGGGTATCTCTGTAACCACTATCCGCAGTACCTGGCACAGGTTACGTAAAAAAATGGAATTGGATGATGAAGAGGATTTAACTAGGTTGTTGGACCTGTAGCCTCAATTGCAACGTTTTTGCAACGCCCCAGAATGTAGAAAAAAATCCTATGGGCGTACCTTTGGAACATACCATTCTTCGTTAATATGTTCCTCCAATTTTTTATTGCCCTTGCAACAGCCAATTTTAGGCAAGCGTTTAAAGCCTTCATCATTGTTGTTGCTCTTAGTTTGTGCAACAGCTTGCCGACTAAAGCAAATATTAGCTCAACGCTAAACGCTAAACGTGATGTAATCATTACTCCAGACGCCGCTGGTATTTTGTATGTGAAAAAAGCGAATGCTGTTAGCGGGACTGGAAACAGTTGGAATGATGCCATTACTGAATTTGCCGATGCGCTAAAAGCTGCAAAGGAAATTAACGCGGTTACTGCAGATAAGGTGAAGCAGATATGGGTAGCAGGAGGAACGTACAAACCTTTATATCGTGTAGATAACTTAAGTGGGGCTAATCCAACGGATAGAGATAATGCTTTTGTTTTGGTTAAAAATGTGAAGGTCTATGGCAACTTTGCAGGTGCCGAGACTATATTGGCCGAAAGAAAACTAGCCTTAACGAATAACAAGAGTATTTTAAGTGCCGATTTTGCAGATAATGACAATGTTACTGGATATGCGGCTAGCTTGGTTTATAATGGTAATGCGGAGAATGCTCATCACGTAGTGGTTGATTATAATGCTTCGGTAACAGCAACGAACACCACCTTGGATGGCTTTTCCCTTGTTGGTGGTAATGCCAATATTTCGGGCTCTATTAACATGGGAGGTTTTTTTATACCTAGAAATAGTGGAGGTGGAATTTACTGCTATAATTCATCTGCTACGTTTAGCAATTTAATTGTTGGAAAATCTTTTGGTAGCCAGAGCGGAGGCGGCATTAGTGTATCAGACAATACTTCAGGGATCAAGTTCTACAACATATTGGTCGAAAAAAATACTGCTGCCTTTGGTGCTGCTTTAATGATTGATGATTCGAATGGCAATAGTCCCTTAATCGTTAATTCGGTATTTACTGGTAATAGGGCTACCAATGCTTCACAGGGTGGTACCATATTAAGTGGCCCAGCTTTAAAACTTTACAATAGTATTTTGGCAGGTAATATAACGGGGATCAGAATGGAAGCAAATACTGCCCCTGTACACGATATCAGAAACAGTATTGTACAACAGCTTACTTATTTTGTTTCAGCAGTTCCTACCGAGCAGTTTAACAATACCACTGCGTTAAATGATATTTTTACTGATGCGGTTAATGGAGACTACTCGCTCTCGTTGGGCAGCCCTGCAATAGATGGGGGAGATGCAACGCTTTATGATTTAAACATTAGTGCTACCGATTTAGTTGGCCAAGACAGGATAAAAAATGGTGCAATAGATATGGGCATGTTAGAGGCTGCGCCAGTCACTATTGTACCCAGCGTTAACGGCATTGTATACGTGAAAAAGGGTGGACAGGGCACAAAAACTGGAGATAGCTGGATCAATGCCGCTGCAGAGCTTGCCTTTGTCTTAAAAACAGCCAAAAGTAATGCTGCAATTCAACAAATATGGGTTGCGGCAGGTACTTATAAGCCTTTGTACAAAGCTAATGATTTGACGGAGAGCTTAAACCACAGGGATAATGCTTTTGTACTCGTACCTGATGTGAAAATTTATGGTGGTTTTGCGGGAACGGAAACCAGCTTAACCGAACGCAATTTAAGTTTAACAGTAAATGCGAGTATCTTAAGTGGCGATTTTAACGGAAATGATCCTGGGCCAACCAATGATCTTTCGGGAAATAACAGTGAAAATGCTTACCATGTGCTTATTGCCGCTGGGCCACTAGGCACTGCCGAGGTGAATGGTTTTACCATTAGGGGAGGAAATGCCAATAGTGCCACTGCATCTTCTATTATGGTAAATGCTTCTCACCCCGTAATTAGGCAAAATGGGGGCGGTGTATATGTGGTCTCTTCTTCGCCTATACTTAAAAACAATATCATTTTTGGGAGTTATGCTAAGGTTTATGGAGGAGGCTTGTTCAACATAGCGTCATCACCAATCATTACTAATTGTATTATTAATGCCAATACGGTAAGTACCGCAGGGGGTGCAATGGCTAATATTGCATCATCTAATCCAATCATTACTCAGGTCCAGATCAATAGTAATATTGTAGATGGTGCAGGAACCCATGCCAGCGCCATTTATAACAGCGGATCTTCTCCAGTTATTACCAATGCAACCATTAGTAGAAACACTTTAAATGCTACATCAAACAAAGGCGTAGTTTCCAATGCGGCTAATTCTTTTCCTAAAATAAGGAACACGATCATTTTTGGAAATTTGTATTCTAATTCACTTCCGTATACCAACTTAGGAATTACCGATGAAGGAGGAAGTATTAGCACGGTAAGCTATAGTTTGGTACAAGGCTTAATTGATGGTAGCAACCACAACATAAACGCCGCTAGTTTGGATATTGCTGATGTTTTTGTGGGGAACTTTGTAGGTTATATTGATGGATATACACTAAAATTAGGTAGTCCAGCGGTTGATGCGGGTAATGACAGTTATTTTGATATTGGACAAAATCCAGATCTTTCAACTTTAACGGCTGACTTGGCTGGTAATACTCGCATCCAAAAAGGTGCGATTGATATGGGCGCCTATGAAACTACTTATAGTGGAATTAGGCCAGATGCTAATGGTATTGTATATCTCAAAGCCAATGGGGATGGTGATTTATCTGGTGATAGTTGGGCAAATGCAGGAACAGACCTTTCGCAAGCGTTGTTTGCAGCCAAATCCAATTCGGCAATTAAGGAAATTTGGTTGGCTGGCGGTACATTTAAACCAATTTACAAAGCAGGAAATGGTACGGCTAACCAAAGCAAAGCCTTTGTATTGGTAAAAGATTTAAAAATTTATGGTGGTTTTGCAGGCACGGAGGCCACCTTGGCAGATAGGGACCTAAGTCTTGTTGCAAATGCTACAGTTTTAAGCGGCGACCTAAATGGCGATGACGGTGCAAACTTTGCTAATTACTCGGATAATGTACACCATGTGATTATAGCCGCCGGAGATTTAGGTACCGCTTTAGTTGATGGTGTTAGCATAACAGGCGGAAATGCAAGCGATGTACCTACTACCACGATAACCGTTAACGGATTTGGTATTTCTCCATATAGTGGTGGAGGTATCTACTGCAAGTCTGCTTCGCTTACCTTTAGCAATATCAATATTTATGCTAATCGTGTTAAAAATGCTGGTGGCGCTATCTATAATGCTGGCGATGAAAATACATGGTCGACATTGACCATTAATAACGCCAAGATTAAGGGAAACAATGCGGTTTCAGGAGCAGCAGCGGAGAACAATAGCTATGCAACGCTAAATCTTTCTAATGTACTGATATCGGAAAATACCTCAAATTCAGATATTATATCTAGTGGTAGTGACGATATCATCATCAATTTAACAAATACAACGGTAGTTGCCAATAGCATAACTTCAACCGAAGATTATTTGATGTACAATTACAACGTGGACGAAGGAAATTTTACACTACGTAATTGTTTGGTGCTAAATAATTTTAAAAATATTGAAGAAACCCCCGAACTAATTAATGGCTTGGGAGATGTGAATTTCACGATTAGCAATAGCTTGATAGCAGGAAACAACTCAACCACCAATCATAATATTGATGCTACGGGTGTAACTGCAAACGATTTGTTCACCTCGGCAATTACAGGTGATTACACTTTAAAAGCGGGAAGTATTGCCATTAACAAGGGCAACAATACGTCTGTTAGTTTAACTACAGATTTGGCAGGTAAGCCTCGTGTATTTGATGGCACGGTAGATTTGGGAGCCTATGAAAGGCAAATGAAGCAGCCATTGATTGACTTTTCTAATTTGGAAAATGATAAAATTATAGCCACTTATGGCGATGCTGATTTTTCCCCGTCACTAACGTTAATGCTCCCTGTAATGTTCAGCGTACCTGCCGCAAATGGTAAGGCTTCAATAGTAGGTAACAAAGTACATATTATGGAAGCAGGAGAGGTATTAGTAACGCTAAACTTTGCTGGTGATGCCACTTACGATCCATTCACTACCAGTAAAACCCTGCTGATTAAGAAAGCCATGCAAGTGATTACTTTCCCAATTTTAATTACAAAACAACTGACATCCCCAGATTTTGAGCCATTAGCTAGCACCAATAGCGCTTTACAATTGAGCTATACCAGTAGCGATACGAATGTAGCTGAAGTTTATCAGGATGTACTAGACGGTAATAAATGGAAGATTAAAGTTAAAGGCATTGGTTTTACAGATATTACTGCTATACAAGTAGGAAATGTTAATTATACAAGCGCTAGCTTTTTACGCACGCTACAGGTAGAAGAAGGTACATTGCCTGTAGAACTGGTAAGCTACCAAGCAAAACTAGAAGCCACAAAGGTTAAACTCACCTGGGTCACCCAATCGGAACAAAATAATAGAGCATTCATTATTAGCCATTCCACCGATGGAAAAAACTTTAAAGTGCTGACAGAAGTTCAAGGTAAGGGCTCAAGTTCAAACGTGAACACTTATCAGTACGAACATTTATCGCCTTTGACAGGTACCAACTACTATAAATTAACACAGGCAGATTTTAATGGCGATATCAAGGAATTGGGCATCAAAGCCATAGATTTTAAACTAGCCAATGACATCCAATTGTATCCTAACCCAGTAGTTGAAAAAGCAACTGTTGTTTTTGGTACAGGGTATCAGACTATAGAATTGATCAATGGAAACGGTAGCATATTACAAAGAATAGGCATTGCAAATACCGATACCAGCAAGGAAATTTCATTTGCCAAATATCCGCCAGCTGTTTATTTCATTAAACTTAGTGGAGTTAACAAAACAGACGTCCGTAAGGTAATTAAACATTAGTAATATGGCAGGGTGATTATATATACCAGCCATGAGTCAAATAATTTACATAGAACTTAACCCAATAATCTAAAATAAAAATATATGAAGCGTATACTCTCCTTAATTTTCATTTCTTTCCTGAAATTTTATACTGTAAATGCCCAAACGGCACCAACGGCATTAAGTGTGTCAAATATTACAGAAAATGCCGCTACAATAAGCTGGACGGCTTCTACTGCAACACCTTCCACCGCGACAAAGATCGAAAGCTTTGAGCAGGCATTTAGTACTAGTTTTTGGAGTAGTAATGGATATAATTGGCTGACTGAAAACAGCGATATTAGAGATTATAATAATGTTGCCCGCACTGGTAGTGCTTGTTGGTTTATTGCCCGTAATAATGCCAACCTTACTTTTAATGTGCCATCTACCTTGAGAGGGTTATGGATAAGACCTAACTCTGTAAGCTCTTATACAATTAAAGCCTATGATGTTAATAATACAGAAATATATAGCCGAACGGTAACGGTGAGCTTTAGTAACAGCTATAGCTACTTAACACTCAATTGGAACAATGTCAAAAAAATAAGCCTTAGCTACGTTAGTTCTGGTTCTGGCCCTAGCGGAACTATATATATAGATGATTTGAATTATACACCTTCGGAAAATGTTTATCCATATTATATCTCAACGGTGAATACTGCCCCAGCTAGTAATGAAACTGCAAGTGGACAAGCTGCGGGTACCAGTATCAACTTAGGTAGTTTGCAACCTTTAACCACTTATTATTTATGGATGAGAACTTACGACGGTAATAGTAATGGAAGTTGGACAGCAAGTCCTGTTTCTTTTACGACCACTAATGTTTTACCAGTAGTATTAAATGATTTTACGGCTAAAAAAGAGCACAACTACGCTGTATTAAAGTGGACAACCTTATCAGAAAATAACAATAGAGCGTTCATTATTAGCCATGCTACCGATGGAAAAGACTTTAAGGTGCTGGCAGAAATACAAGGAAAAGGCTCAGGTTCAAGCGTGAATACTTATCAGTACGAACATTTATCACCGTTTGCAGGTACGAACTATTATAAATTAGTACAAGTAGATTTTAATGGAGATAGCAAGGAATTGGGCATTAAAGTGGTAGATTTTAAACTAAACGACAATATCTCCTTGTATCCTAATCCAGTAGTTGAAAAAGCTATTGTTTCATTTAACGAAGGCTATCAGTCCATAGAATTAATTAATGGGGGCGGAAAGGTACTACAAAGAATAAACATTGCTAATACTGATACCAGTAAGGAAATCTCGTTAGCCAATTATCCGCCAGCCGTTTATTTTATTAAACTTAGCGGGGTTAACAAAACGGATGTTCGTAAGGTAATTAAACATTAGTAGTGTAGCAGGGTGATTAGACCGAACAGAGGTTATTAACGAACCTGTCTTTGCGTTCCTTTGTGATATCTTCAGCCAACCTTAGCGGTAAAATAAATAGCCGCTAAGAAAGGAAGAAATACGCTAAGAACGCAAAGTACTATAAATGCCTTGCTTGATAGCTTCTTGTGATTAAACTAAGGCTAAGTAAAACCACATTTAAACAAAATACTACTGCTACAAATAGGCTCATTTGCGGATGCGGTAAACTACCCAAATAGTCGGTAACAGGCAACTTATTTAATGCCCCGTAAGTGAGCAAAAGGAAAAATATCTCGAACATTTTTTTACCTCCGCTCATGATGCCTAAAGCTACGGCCAACAAAATAATAAACATTACTCCATTGATAATATGGAGAATTGCATAACTATCCCCTGCAAAAACGCTACGGACAATGACAGGGAAAGACAGCCCGATAGCCAAAATTATCCCGCTTAAAATTTGTGCCGTTAACAAGCGCTGTAAAGGTTTATAAGAAGCATAAGCGAAATAATGAACACGGTTAGTTTTTTCCTTGGTAGCTAGCTCTGACCATCGGCCTACTTGTAGAAACAATAATATAGGGAGCAAGTAAGCGTAAGTAATATTGAATGGTGTAAAGCACATGGCTATCCATAAGCCAGCATTTAACAGCCAAAGCCATTTATTACCTTGTCGCACTAATAGTAATAATTCTGTTTTTACGAGGGGAAATATGCCATAATTAAAGGTAAGGATGGGAAGTGTTGCCCAGTTTAACCCTATACTAGTGTTTGTGGATTTGATATTGTTTAGTGTTAATTCCTTCTTTCTTTTAGTACTGGCGGATTGTTTAAAATCGAAACGATGAAAGAACAAGGACGAGATATAGATGAGTAATAAGCTTGCTCCAACCCAGACTAGTCGGCTGATGATAAATAGTGCAGACCAATTTAGCCCTTGCCATTCAAATAATTGATAGCTTTTTTGTCCATTAAAAATAAACCCAAAGGATACACTTTTGATGTTTTCGCCGAAATGAGTATTGATGTGGTGTGTAATGCTTTTGCTCATTAAACTTAGCCCAAATGGATCAAAAGCCCCTTCATACTGAACGCCGTCTTTGTTAATCATGGTCATGTAAATTCCGCAAAGCGAGAAAAAAGCAACAAATTGGAGGACGTTTCGCTTTCCCAAAAATACTTCACCCACCACAGCTAACGTAGCCACAACAAATAGGGCAGGTACAGCAAAAAATAAATAGGGCAATAAAAAGTTGCTTAAAATAAAGGGATAGCCTGTTCCGCGATAAAAGAACACACAAACACTTACTACTAAAGTGATGGCTGCAATGGTAAGCAATACTAAATAGTTACTGAGCTGTTTGCACAAAAGGTATTTAAAATTACTGATAGGGGTGGTAGCAATAATAAGCCCCACTTCAGTTTCAATATCTTTTTTGATACCACTATTTACCAACACAAAACCTAAGTATGATAAGAGTACGGTAGTCATAATACCAGATACATAACCTACCCATGCCGAGTTATAGGCACCTTTATAGCCAGCGGCACTTAGGGTGGTATAATTGGCGTTTTGAGCCGGTATAAATGCATAGGCCATGAATACGGTAAGGGCTAGTGTGATTAAGAAATAATAGCTTCGCGTACGTTGTAGGTAATCGGCTTTAACGATTTGATATAGAAATGGCATAGCTGCTTATTGGTTGTTTTGGGTTAGAAATAAATAAGCATCTTCTAGGGTGGCGGCTACTACAGTAGATTGATTTGCTACATGAGTTTGCGTTGCGATATACCTTACTTTTATTTTATCGGCCTGCCTTGCAGTATCAATAACTTTATGTTGGAGCTTAAAATCGTTTAGCGCTTCGTAATCCAATAGCACTCCAAATATTTTACCCTCTGCCTGTTTAATGATTTCGTATTGTGGCCCATGTGTAATTAGTTTGCCGTCTTGCATAATCGCCACCTCATCGGCAATGGTTTCAATGTCTGATACAATATGTGAGGAAAGGATAACGATACAATCTTGCGCCAAATCTGCAATTAGCTGGCGGAACCGCATCCGTTCTTCGGGGTCTAAACCAACGGTTGGCTCATCAAAAATCAAAACTTTTGGGTCGTTAAGCAAAGCTTGTGCGATGCCGATACGTTGCTTCATTCCACCAGAGTAAGTACCAATAGGCCTTTTAGCATCGGCAGTAAGGTTAACTCCTTCCAATAGCATTTCGATGCGCTTACGAAGGGCTTTGCCGCCCAAGCCTTTCATTGCGGCAATGTAGGTTAGAAATTCGTAGGCATTGAGATTTGGATAAACTCCGAAATCTTGCGGTAAATAGCCCAATACTTTACGAATGCTATTAGGGTTTTGAACAATATCTACCCCATCTAAAAGAAGGCTTCCTCCTGATGGTTTGCTTATGGTAGCAATAATTTTCATTAAGGTAGATTTGCCCGCACCGTTTGGACCTAGTAAGCCTAAAACTCCTTTGTTAATGGTAAGTGAATAATTAGAAAGAGCAATTTTTTGAGTGTTGTATTGTTTGTGTAGATTGGTAATGGTAAGCGCCATATTTAAAATTAAGTTATGCAAGGTAGGACGTGGTGTTGGGAAATTAGGTTACAGGTTGGAAATAAATAATCAATCCCGAAGTGTAGGGACGATATCCCTAACCACTAATTCCTAGCTACTAACCACTAATCACTAACTCCTAACAACTAGCCCCTAAACCCTCACCTTACTAGGCAGCACGCCGAATTTACGTTTAAAAGCAGAAGAGAAATGTCGTGGGTTTTTGTAACCAATCAAATCTGCCACTTCATAAATACTCTTATCAGCATCTAACAACATTGATTTAGCCTGATTCATTTTAACGTCATGCCAGAACCCAAAAACAGTAGTGCCAAATAATTCCCTAAAACCCTTTTTGAGTGTAAACTCATTGGTGCCCACTTTATGTGCCAGTTCAATAAGCGAGTAGTTTTCATTGATAGTGTTAGATAATAGCTCTTTCACGGCATATATCTTCTCCACATCAGCTTTCTTCAAAGAAGTTTGAGTAGGAAGTTGTTCACTCAATTGTTCCAACTGCAGCATAAGTAATTCTAATACCTTTGCTTCTAAAAACATTCGCTTAAACATGCCCTTGCGCTCACAAGTGGTAATTTCTTCTATCAATTGCGACATCTGATAGCTGATTGACCGGTGTTGCTTACTAATTAATGCTGATTGACCTTGATCAATTGCTTTTCTGAAATTTTCGAAAATCTCTTCACCTTCTGGTAGGTATTTCTTGAAAAAACTAGGAGAGAGGTTGATTTCACAAAGTTTAAAAGTGTTGGATTCCCACACCATGTTACCACAAATGCTGTTGGCGTAAATAATGTTATGTTGGTTGGCTTGGAAACTGATTTCTCGGCCAAATTGGTCTGTAATAGCAGTGGTTTTGCCCAATAGTGCAAAATGCATTTCTACGCTTTCTACATCGGTTTCAAAACCTAGCAGCACTTTGTCTGATAGTACGGCATTGCCATAACCAATATGTACCCCTTCAAAGTAAATTTCCTGGTAAGAGGCTTTTCCTATAGGATAGTTGAGCTCCGTAATGCATTCCTTAACGGTATGGTCATCCATCGCATAATTGAGTGGGTAAGTTCTTTCTAATACCATTTCTGGTATATCTTTTTGATGTAGGCGAAGAGTCATGGGCAATGCAATTTAAATACTCCTTTTAGCGGACTTTTTATTCCTTTTTACGTACCTGTTGAAGTAGTGCTAAGGTTTACCTTTGCGCAAAGATACTTATTTAGAATTATTCTTAATAATAGGTTCTTATGAAAAACGAGAGATGAAATTTTCGAATAATCTCCCTTAATTAAATACATACCATGAGTAAAAAGAACTTTGAAACCATCCAAGCTTCGCTAAAAGTAAGCCGCAAAGCCTATTTAACGCCACACTACATTAGGGTTTATCTTACTGGCGAACAAGTTCCCTTGATCGCAAATACAACTGTTGGGGTGAACAATAAAATATTGATTCCGCCCAAAGGATTAAATGAAATTCATTTTCCTGAGTTTGATTATGAGACCATGCAATGGAAACCACAACCTGCTGAATTAAAACCTTGGGTACGTACCTACACCCATCGAGGAGTAGATTTAAATACCAATGAAATTTGGATTGATTTTGTAGCGCATGGCGATGAGGGACCTGCATCTTCATGGGCTATTGCCGCCAAAGAGGGTGACGTGCTAGGTGTGTTGATGAAAGCAGGAAAAACAGAGCTTTATGCAGCAGCGGAGCATTACCTTTTGATAGGTGACGCCACCGCAATTCCTGTGTTGGGAGCTATATTGGAAGATTTACCAGCCAATGTAAAAGGTACTTGTTTAATTGAAGTAAGTGGTAAAGAAGGTCAGCAAGTGCTGGAAACCAAAGCTGATATTGATTTCATGTGGTTGCATAATGCACATCCAGAAAAGGGAAGTAGGCTTGCGGAAATTGCGAAGCTGATCAACCTACCTAGAGAAAAACGTTTTGCATATGTAGCAGCTGAATTTTCTTCGGTGAAGGAAATTAGAAATTATTTAAGAAAGGAAAAAGGTTGGTTGCGTGAAGAATTGTATGCCTATTCGTATTGGAAATCAGGTGTGGCAGAAGACCAGTCGGCAGCAGACAGAAGAGAGGAAAATGCAGAATGATGAATGCTAAAATGCAATTAAGTCATGTGCTTTACCGCGTAAAGGACCTTCGTGCTGCGGTAGAAAAACTACGGGATGCTGGATTTTTGGTAGAGTATGGAACTTCTCCACAAAAAGCTTATAACGCACTAATTTGGTTTGAAGAAGGCGTGTTTGTTGAAATTTACAGCAATTCCGGATTACCTAATTGGATAAAATGGCTCATGAAAATACTCGGTTATCAACCTGTTTTGGATAGGATGAATAAATGGGCACAAACGGAAGAAGGCTGGTGCGAATGGTCTTTAGAAACCACAGCCAACCAACTTACTGAACAGAAAGCCTGGTTTAAGGAGCAGAATATTCCTTTTAAATTTCATAAGACTAAAAGAAAAGACATTAAAGGGCAGATTTTAAAATGGGAACTTTTAATACCTCATGCCATTGATTTTCCATTTTTGATGTCGGCTTATGTACCCAATCCAAGACCTCAAAAAATCAATCATCCCAATGGGATTACAGGCGTTTCTAAATTGCTGGTGGGTACTGAAAACTTGGATACGGAATTGTTGAAACAATTACTGCCAGACCAAACAGGACTGGAATTAATAGCAGATAAAAAAGGTTTACAGACCATTGAATTTGTTAATAGTAGTTTAAAAATAGAGCATATTCTTAAGTAGATAGCATGAATTATCAAACAAAAATAAAATGGGCATTGATCTCCGGGATTATAGGAGCTATTTGCTGGATTATTGGAGATGTATATGTGGCGGGATTTGAAGTGAACCCCGCCGATTATCCCTTGTTTTCTAAAACCTATGCAGATCAAGTAGATGTAGGATTGGCCACATTGATGCTGGAGGGCTCTACCAATAGGCTCATGTTTGGGGCACTGATTGCTGCAATGACAGCTACGCTATTTTTACCTGGCGTATGGTTGGTGTATCAATACTTTAAGGAAAAGTATAAATGGTACGCAGTAGGTACCTATTATCTTTTGGTAATTAGTGTAATGCTAATGCCTTTAGGACATGCGGTTTTTTATTTCACCGGTGAAATTTATAAAACAATTTATCATACAGATCCAATTGCCCATCCCTATTTATTGGAAACTGCAGCAGGATTTCAAAAGGCCATGTACATTACTTGGGGAACAGCCATTGTTGTGATGCTTGTTGCCTATTTAATATTTTCCATATTGGTGTTTTTAGGAAAAACCAGTTTGCCAAGATGGGTAGGTTTCATTAGTCCCTTATTCCTCACCATTTACCAATTGCCTATCAAAGCAATGCTCCCTTCGTCAGATTTAAAAGGCTGGATGGGCGCAGCTGCATTTAACATTTCCTATCTTATTTTCTTTTTATTACTGTGGTTCTTTTTTAGGAAGAATTTGAAGAATGAAGGAGTGGAAAATTAGAATCAAAAGTTTTGTTGAAAAAGGATGTTCCGACCATTGAAGAGGATATTCGGAACATTTGCTTTTTGGTTAGTGTTATCACCAACCACAAGTTTAAGCGGTGTACGTTCATGCCAATAGCAAGTTCTATAGGAGATTTACTTCGTTGCTAATTTGGGGGCTTCGTTCCTGAAATGTTGGGAGAAGTGTGCTCTATATAACAAAAGAAGCGCTAAAACGAACCAGTGTATCAATACAGAAACATTCCAATCTTGTCATTCCGAACTCTTAGGAATCCTTAAATGGTATCATAAATCGTCCTGAAAGCTTAGGGGATATGTACCTAATTCCTATCCACTAGCTCCTGGTACCTAAATACCAGCCCCTAGCTACTATCTACTAGTTCCTAACTCCTAACCGCTAGTCCCTAATTTAAGCGCAAACGTTTCCGCATTTTTTTGAAAACATTTTTATTGTGTTTTAAACGTATCAAAGGTTTTTAAATGATTAGTGATATAATGCAATTAATCAGTGAATTGACTTTAAAGTGTCATGAGATTTAAGCGTATCAAAAGTTTTGTAATGTATTAATTGTCAGTTGTTTGTGTGTTTTTGTATGTTGCGAATGTAAAGGGCGCTAGCCTATATTTACGATGTCAAATTTTTGACGAAACCCAACTAAAAAACCAAATAAACTGTATGAGTAAAATTCTACTTAAAAGAATTTTGCAGAAGATTTCAATTACACTACTCTGGTGTTTTTTTCTGCAATTAAATGCTTCAGCCGAAAATGGAATTCCTGTAAACACTTTATCTAACCATGCATTATATGCTGATGAAGTAACAGGAAAAGTGACAGAACTTTCGGGAAAACCCTTATTAGATGTTGTTGTGCAAATTAAAGGCAGGTCTAACAGCCTGGTTTTAACCGATGCCGATGGCAAGTTTATGTTAAAAGCAGATAAAGGTGATGTGCTTATCTTTAAAGTAAATGGATTTAAAACCCAAGAAATTCCATTTACAGGTCAGAAAGTAATTAATATTACCTTACTTGAAGACGATAGTCCTTCTGACACGTTCAACGTACTGTACGCTAAACAAAAGAAAACAACTAATCTAGAGTCGGTATCAGAAATTAGAACCAATGATTTAACCAAAACAATCTCTTCACCCATTTATGGTACATTAACAGGTCGTTTAGCAGGTTTGAATACCTATCAAAGCAACGGTGAACCCGGTAATGATGGTGTGAACTTGATCTTAAGAGGCTTGACGCCATTGGTTATTTTAGATGGAATTCCACAAACCTTTACGTCCATTAACCCGGAGCAAGTAGAATCGGTGACGGTTTTGAAAGATGCCTTAGCCACGGCAATGATGGGCATTAGGGCATCCAACGGAGTGGTGCTAATTACCACAAAAAAAGGACAGGAGGGACCTCAGCGTATTGGTTTTAAAGCCATGTATGGTTTTTCTAGACCCACACAGTTGCCTAAAACACTAGATGCTTATAACTATGCACAGCTGTATAACGAAGCCTTGACCAATGATGGCAGACCAGCGGTTTATAGCCAAGCAGATTTGGACGCCTATAGAGATGGTAGCGATCCATTTTACCATCCAAACGTAAACTGGCAAAACGAAATATTAAGGAAAGAGACCCCTTACAGCCGTTACAACGTAGACATTTCTGGCGGTAAACAAACTGCCAAATACTATGTAAGTCTTGATTATTTAGACCAACAAGGACTATTTAAAGAGTCTGATGCAAATGTCAACAGCACCAACTCCAGTTACAAACGCTATGTATTCCGTTCAAATGTTTCTTTAGATTTAAGCAAATACATCACCACTAGTTTAAACTTGTTTGGGCGCTTGCAAACAGGCAATGAACCAGGTGTTTCTACCAGCACATTATATAGCAACATCATTAATACCCCTGCAAACGCTTATCCAATTTTTAATGCTAACGGAAGCCTGGGAGCTAGCCAAGACTTTCAACAAAATAATGTTTACGGACAAAACTACAAGTCTGGCTATCAGGTTGGTTATACCCGTGACTTTAGGGTTGATTTAGCGGTAAAAGCAGACCTGCAAAAGGTAACTCCAGGACTTTGGTTTAGAGCATTAAGTGCAATTAACACATATTTGGATCAAACTACGATGAGAAGTAAGGCATTGGTAGCATTTTTACAGAGTAAAGATGGTGCAGGCAATCCTGTTTATACACAATATGGTACCCCGGCAGATCAAACCAATATCTTGATTACTAATACCCAAAATCGGGTTTTTTATTTACAAGGCGAGTTTGGTTATTCAAAAAATATAGGTGCACACAACTTCGACGGTTTATTGATTGCTAATAACGACTACCGTATGGGTGGCGCCGATTTAGCTTACAACATTAGGGGCTTTAGCGGAAGATTAGCATATAACTACAAAGAAAAATATATGGTTCAGCTAGCAGCGGCCTATAATGGTACTTCGGAACGTTATGCAAAAGGTTATGGTTATGGCTTGTTCCCAGCATTGGGCTTAGGATGGAACCTCAAAAAAGAAGACTTTTTAGCTAATAAAGCCAAATG
>Ga0206117_100668_pt1 | contig 28816 bp, 27 predicted proteins | sample 3A5Ametagenome_FD_177997 | JGI IMG/M metagenome (GOLD analysis project Ga0206117, IMG submission 177997) | Enriched microbial communities from leaf-cutter ant dump, University of Wisconsin, Madison, United States - 3A5A | ecosystem: Environmental > Terrestrial > Nest > Insects nest > Nest dump... | reverse complement strand
ATCGCCTCGGCTGGGACACCGATCAGTTCGGCATGAACGTGCCCGAGCTGACGCTGGCCATGCTGGAGATCATCAAGGCGGGCGGCTTCACCACCGGCGGTCTCAACTTCGACGCCAAGGTTCGCCGCCAGTCGCTCGATCCGGAAGATCTGGTGATCGCGCATGCCGCGTCGATGGATGCCGCCGCCAAGGCGCTGCTCAACGCCGCCGCCATCATCGAGGACGGCCGTCTCGCCAAGAACCTCGAGGCTCGCTATGCGGGCTGGAAGGGCGCCGAGGGTCAGGCCATTCTCGCCGGCAAGCGCTCGCTCGAAGACCTCGCGGACTATGTTGCCAAGAACAACATCAATCCCGAGCCGAAGAGCGGCAAGCAGGAACAGCTGGAAGCGATCGTCAACCAGTTCTGCTGATCGGCGCCTCGACGCCGCATGAAACACGAGAGGCCGGGACAGTCCCGGCCTCTTTCATTTTTAGCGTCAGTTCAATGTCCAGCCCTACCGCGCCGAGGATCACCCGACCGGCGGCACCCAGATGATGCGCTGCAGCGTGGCGCCGGCCAGCGTTCCGTCGTCCGGCAGCGAGCCGGCGGCGATATAGCCGGGAATGGCGAAGACGAAGGTGACGTTGGGGGCGCCGCGTGCCGTGCAGATCGGCATGCCGAGCCAGTTCCCCTGCCCTTCCCGACAGGAGGAGCGGTCCACGCGCGCCTCGCGGAAGGTCATGCCGATGCGCTCGCCGCCGGGGCCGACGAGGCTCTCCGACACGCCATGGACGGCGCCGATACGCCCGCCGGGGCCGGGCAGCACTTGCAGCACCTGCAAGCCGTCGCGGAACAGGGCCAAGGCCGCGACGCTTTCGCTCTGCTCGGTCGCCATGGTGACCGAAGACACCGAATAGCCGGGCTCGAGCGCCTCGATCGCCTTCTTGGAAAAGGCGGTTCCCGGAGGCAGCCCCGGCACGCCGGCAGACGTGATGCGGAAGGTGGCGGCGCGCGACGGCGGCGGTGCGAAGTCCGAGTCGGAGCCGAGGATGGAACAGCCCGCAAGGGCCGCCGACAGCAAAACGCCGGACAGGCGCAGGAGGTCACGAATTTGAATCATGCTCTTTCGATAGCACAGGCGCCTCAACGATAGAAGCGAGGGGCGCGGCACGGACAACACCCGGTGCCGACCACGAAATCGTGCAACCCTCCCACGCGTCGGCAGCAGTCTTTTTCATGTGGACCCACTCCGGCCTTCTACCTAGACTTCAGACACATGCGGCTGTCGAGCCGCGCGATGACAATGACGCCGCAGAAGACGGCGATCGCGCCCCACCCCCGCCGCGTCAGAACTTGTGAAGCAGGGATGTTCACATGAAAATTGCCGTGCTGGGTGCCGGCGTCATCGGCACCACCACCGCCTACTATCTCGCCAAGGCCGGCCACGAGGTCACCGTCTACGATCGGCAGCCCGGTCCGGCGCTGGAGACCAGCTTTGCCAACGCCGGAGAGATTTCGCCCGGCTACTCGACGCCCTGGGCCGCGCCGGGCATTCCGCTGAAGGCGGTGAAATGGCTGCTCATGCGGCACGCCCCTCTCATCCTCCGCCCGACGCTCGACCCGCATCTGCTGCCCTGGATCCTGTCTCTGCTCGCGAACTGCACGTCGGCCGCCTATGCCCGCAACAAGAGCCGCATGCTGCGCGTCGCCGGCTACTCGCGCGAGTGCCTGATTGCGCTGCGCGAGGAAACCGGCATCGCCTATGACCATCGCTCGCAAGGCACGGTGCAGCTCTTCCGGGCCCAGAAGCAGCTCGACCACGCCGGTCGGGATACCGAAGTGCTCGCCGCCGATGGCGTGCCGTTCGAGCTGCTCGACCGCGATGGCGTCGCGCGGGCGGAACCCGCTCTCTCGGCGGTCCGGGACAGCTTTGTCGGCGGCCTCCGCCTGCCCCTCGACGAGACGGGCGATTGCTTCCTGTTCACCAACGCGCTGGCGAAGATAGCCGAGGGACTGGGCGTCAGCTTCCGCTACGGCACATCGATCTCGCGCATCGACGCGGACGCCGGCGCGGTGCGCGGGGTGATCGCCTCCAGCGGACGCATCGAGGCCGATCACTACGTGCTGGCGCTCGGCTCCTGGTCGGCCGTCCTCGGCCGGGATATCGGTCTCAGGTTGCCGGTCTATCCGGTGAAGGGCTATTCGCTGACCGCCACCATCGCCGACGAGACGCGCGCGCCAGTGTCCACCGTGCTCGACGAGACCTACAAGGTTGCACTCACCCGGCTCGGCAGCCGGCTCCGCGTCGGCGGCATGGCCGAGATCGGCGGGTACAGCATCGATCTGCCCACCACCCGTCGCGAGACGCTGGAACATGTCGCGGGCAGCCTGTTCCCCTGCGGCGACCTGAAGGCGGCCACCTACTGGTCGGGCCTGAGGCCGATGACGCCCGATGGCACGCCGATCATCGGCGCCACCCGGTACGGCAATCTCTCGCTCAACACGGGCCACGGGACGCTCGGCTGGACGATGGCCTGCGGCTCCGCGCGCGCCCTCTCCGACCAGATTTCGGGCCGGAAGCCCGACATCGAAATGGCAGACCTGTCGATTGATCGCTACCGGGCGGGCGGGCTGTCAACGTGATCAGAAGTTTCCCCCATGCCCATCGGAGAGATTGAAGCCGCCCCGGCGATTGGCTAGCACTGAGGTCGGAATACCCAGCAGCATTCGGGGGAATCACATGTTACTGGCCTGCGGCGACGCGCTGATCGATTTCGTGCCTGTGAAGTCGGCCGACGGCCGGGATGCCTATGTGCCGGCCGTCGGAGGCTCCTGCCTCAACATCGCCGTCGCCATGTCGCGCCTCGGCGCGCTCACCGGCTTCGTCGGCGGCATCTCCTCCGACATGTTCGGAGCGATGATCGCCGATCATCTGGCGGCCTCGGGTGCGTCGCTTCGCTATGTTCGCCGCTCCGACGACGAGACCACGCTGGCCTTCGTCCGCTTCGTGGGCAACGAGCCGCACTATGCCTTCTACGACGAGACGACCGCTGCGCGCCTTTGGACCTACCAGCCCGGCAGCATCCCCTTCCCCGCCATCGAGGCGCTGCACGTCGGCTCGACCACGCTGATCAATGAGCCGGTGGCGTCCGAATATCTGGCGATGTTCAAGGCGGCGAAGGGCAAGACTACGCTGTCCTTCGATCCCAACTGCCGGCCGACGCTGACGCACGACAAGGCCGCCTACACGGCGCGCATGGCCGAGTTCGCCAAGACCGCCGACATCGTCCGCATGTCGGACATGGACTTCGACTTCCTGTTCGGCGGCAATGACTTCGAGGCCAAGGCCCAGGAGATCCTGGCCGACGGGGCCGCGCTGTTCATCGTCACGCGCGGCGGCGACGGCGTCATCGCTTGGCACCCGACGGCCGGTCGCGTCGAGGTTCCGGCCCCCGCCACCAAGGTGGTCGATACCATTGGCGCGGGCGACACGTTCCAGGGTTCGTTCCTGGTGGCGCTCAAGGAAGCAGGCCGAATCGCGCGGCCGGCGCTGGAGGCGATCACTCGCGACGAACTCGCCGCCGCCCTCGCCTTCGGCACGCGCTGCGCCGCCATCACCTGTTCGCGTGCCGGCGCCAACCCGCCGTGGCGGGCCGAACTCAAGGGATAGCCGTTCGGCGTCGGGGTCCAGCGCACGATGGACTTGCGGGCTTCGGCAAATCTTAACCTGTGACTGCGAACATTCCCGCGATAGGTGGGACATGTGCGATGTCGGTTGAACAGAGAAACGGAGTCAGGCGGAGGACGCTGAGGGCGGCGAAGATCGTCTATGGCGACTATCGCTATATCGTCGACTGCGTCGTACGCGACACCAGTTCAGGCGGCATGCGCATCCGTTGCGACCACGCCCGCGAAATCCCGCAGGACTTCTTCATTTTCGACCCGACGGAACAGTCCCTGCGTCGGGCCGAAGTGATGTGGCGGCGCGAAAACGAGCTCGGCCTGCAGTTCACCGGCGAGCCGATCTACATCCACGAAAGTCACGACCCGAGGCACGCCCGCTTCCGCTTCATGTAAGCGGGCGGCGTAGGGATCAGTGCTTGTTGGGCTCGAAATCCGGCGTGTACGCCTTTGCCCAGTCATGCAGGGCATCGCCGACGGTGCGCAGCGCCTTGCCGGCTTCCGACAGCTCGTACTCAACGCGCGGCGGCGCCTGCTCGTAATCGTGACGAACGATGAGGCCCGACTTCTCAAGATCGCGCAACTGCGCCGCCAGCATGTGCTGGGTCACCCCGGGAATGCCTCTTCTCAGCTCGTTGAAGCGCTTCGGGCCTTCCGAAAGAAGGCACATGATCTCACCCTTCCACTTGCCGGTAATGGCCTTGAGACCACGCTGGACAACGGCAAGGTACTCCTGCAGCTCGACCGAACAGTTGAGCCGGCCTGACTGCGCTGACTCAGGCCCCAGGTCGAAAGACATCGCACTCTCCAAATCACATCCGAAAAGTATACTGTTGTTCCTTGAAATAGGGGTAGAGCCCCTGTCGCGAAAGCGCAAACCGCCGCGCCCCTCATCACAAGAGCGTGCGCGCCTCAGCTCAGGCCGACCACTCGTCCCTCAGCGTCGAGGCCGATCCGGTTGGCGGCCGGCACGCGCGGCAGACCCGGCATGGTCATGATCGATCCGCAGATGGCAACGACGAACTCGGCTCCCGCTGCCAGACGCACGTCGCGCACCGGCAGGACGTGGCCGCTCGGTGCGCCCTTGCGCTGGGGATCGGCACTGAAGGAGGACTGCGTCTTGGCGATGCAGACGGGCAAATTGCCGAAGCCGCGTTCGCCGTATTCGGCGAGCTTGCGCGCGGCGCGGCTGTCGTACTCGACGGCAGCGGCGCCATAGATTTCGCGCGCCACAGTCTCGATCTTGGCCGCAAGCGGCATCTCGTCGGGATAGAGGAGACCGAACGGCCGGCTCCGCGGCGCATCGAGCACCTCCAGGACCGCCCGCGCCAGATCCTCGGCGCCCCGGCCGCCGTCGGCGAAATGGGTGGCGAGGGCCACCGGCGCCCCGGCTTCGGCGCACAGCGCGCTGAGGCGGGCGACTTCTGCGTCGGTGTCGCTGCCGAAGCGGTTGATGGCGACGATCACGTCGAGGCCGAACTTGCGCAGGTTCTGCAGGTGGCGGTCGAGGTTGGCAAAACCGGCTTCCATGGCCGCGACGTTCTCGGTCCCGAGGTCTTCCTTGGCGACGCCGCCATGCATCTTCAGCGCGCGGATGGTGGCGACCAGCACGGCCGCGTCGGGCTGAAGCCCCGTCTTGCGGCACTTGATGTCGAGGAACTTCTCCGCCCCGAGATCGGCGCCGAAGCCGGCCTCGGTGACCACGATATCCGACAGGCCGAGCGCCGTTTCGGTGGCGATCACCGAGTTGCAGCCGTGGGCGATGTTGGCGAAGGGGCCGCCATGAACGAAAGCCGGCGTGCCTTCCAGCGTCTGCACGAGGTTGGGCTGCAAGGCATCCTTCAGCAACACCGCCATGGCGCCGCCGGCGCTGACCATGTCGGCCGTCGCATACGAGCGGGCATCGAGCTCGCCGACGACGATGCGTTTCAGGCGGCGCTCGAGATCGGCAAGGTCGGTCGCCAGACAGAAGATCGCCATCACCTCGGAGGCGACGGTGATGTCGAAGCCGTCCTCGCGGGGAAAGCCGTTGGCACTGCCGCCGAGGCCGTTGACCTGATGACGCAGCATGCGGTCGTTCATGTCGAGGACGCGCCGCCAGGTCATGCGCCGGCCGTCGAGGCGCGGCTCGTTACCCCAGTAGATGTGATTGTCGATCATCGCCGACAGAAGATTGTGCGCCGAGGTGATGGCGTGGAAATCGCCGGTGAAGTGGAGGTTGATCGCCTCCATCGGCACCACCTGCGCATGGCCGCCGCCGGCTGCCCCGCCTTTGACGCCGAAACACGGACCGAGAGAAGGTTCGCGAAGACAGATGCTCGTCCTGCGGCCGAGCCGGGAAAGCGCGTCGCCCAGGCCGACGGTAGTGGTCGTCTTGCCCTCGCCCGCCGCCGTCGGCGTGATGGCGGTGACCAGAACCAGCTTGCCGCGCGGCCGGCGGCGCGCGTCGGACACGAAGCCATGCTCGATCTTGGCAATGTGGCGGCCATAGGGAATGAGAGCGTCGCCGGGGATGTCCAAACGATCCGCCACCTCCTCGATCGGCCTGAGGCGGGCAGCGCGAGCAATCTCGATGTCGTCAAGCATGGGCGCACTCATGGTTTCCAGCGATCGACGGCCAATCGGCCGTCCAGACGCCGGTAAGTGAAAAGATGTAGCCGGATCCGACTTTTCTGTTGTCTCGACCGGGCATCTCGTCTTTTCTGGGCGGCGAGACGGCCCCTGCCCCTCGCACTCCCTGACGGAGCCCCCGTTGACTTCTTCCGATCGACTTCCTTCCGACCGCATCCTCGTACGCGGTCGCGTGCTGAGCTTCAAGCGGCGCCCGCACGGCGTCGGCGATGCGGACGCCTACACCTATTTCGAAGACGGTATCGTCGTCATCGAGGCCGGCAGAGTGGTGGAGGTGACCGACGCCGGCCGTATCGCGCGAAGCGACGGCGAAGGGGCTATCGTGCACGACTTTTCCGGCAAGCTGATCCTGCCGGGCTTCATCGATACCCATATCCACTTTCCGCAAACGCAGGTGATCGCCTCCTACGGAGAGCGCCTGCTCGAATGGCTGACGAGGTACACCTTTCCGGCCGAGTCGCGCTATGGCGACCCCGCCTTCGCGGCAGCCCAGGCGCGCTTCTTCATCGACGAGCTCCTTCGCAACGGCACCACGACGGCCGTCTGCTACGGCTCGGTCCACAAGGGATCTGCCGAGGCCTTGCTGGCCGAGAGCGAGCGGCGCGGCACGGCGATGTTCGTCGGCAAGACGGCGATGGATCGCAATGCTCCGCCAGAGGTGCTCGACAGCGCTCGCTCGGCGTTCGACGATACGGCGGACCTGATCTCCGCCTGGCACGGACAAGGCCGCCAGAAGGTGGTGATCACGCCGCGATTCGCCATCACCTCGACGCCGGAGCAACTGGAAGCGCTGGGCAGCCTGGCGCGCTCGCATCCGGATTGCCTCGTTCAGACCCACCTGTCGGAAAACCAGGAGGAGATCGACACGGTCAGGCGCCTCTTCCCCGACCGTGCCGACTATCTCGACGTCTACGACCACTATGGCCTCGTGGGCCCCAAGAGCCTGATGGGGCACTCGATCCATCTCACGCCCCGCGAAGTTCGGCGGATGTCGGAAAGCGGCGCCGTCGCGGTGTTCTGCCCCACTTCGAACCTGTTCATCGGCTCGGGGCTGTTCGACTACAAGGGCCTCGAGGACGGCGAGCATCCCGTTCGCATCGCACTCGCCACCGACGTCGGCGGCGGCACCAGCTACTCGATGCTCGCGACGGCCGCCGAGGCCTACAAGGTGATGCAGCTCAGGGGACAGAAGCTGTCGGCCATCGAGGCCTTCCATTTGATGACGCGCGGCAATGCCGAGGCGCTCGGCGAGCCCGATCTGGGGCGGATCGCTCCCGGCGCCCACGCCGATCTGGTGGTGCTCGACAGCGCCGCCACACCGGCGATGGCGCATCGTCTGGCCGCCGGAAACGGCGACCTGGAGGAAGAACTGTTCGTTCTCATGACCCTGGGTGGCGAACGGAATGTGCATGAGGTGTTCGTCGGCGGAAAAGCGCAGGGCCTGCGGACCGCCTCGTAGCGACGAGCGCGGACGCCGCGCCAGCGTCCGCCCTTTTTTCGACCCCTACAAAGAATAGCTTGCCTCAGTATGGCAGCCCAAGTTAGCATCGATGAAATCGATTGCTGAAATCGGCGCTCGCCTGTGTTTTGGGAACGGGATTCCGCTCTTAAGTGCGGGTCGTAGCCCCATCCGGCCGAAGACCGGCGTTTGGCAACGTTTCGATTTCTCTGTCGGGATGTGGGAGGGGAGGCTTCCGGATCGCGACCAGCGAAGTTCGACTCCGGGGGCATCGGGGCGTTCGTGGGAGGACGATGTGGCGCGTGATCTGCCGTTTTCGATTCAGCTGCATTCGGCGCGGCTGTTCCCGCCCGTGACGGACCATCTGCCGCGCCTTGCCGCGCTCGGCTACACCAATGTCGAGCCCACCGAAACCCTCTATGACGACCCCTCGGCGCTGCGCGAAACACTCGATGAAAGCGACCTGACGGCCTTGAGCGGCCACTTCTCGCTGCACATGCTGGAGACGGACCCGGATGCGGCATGCCGCATCGCCGAAACGTTGGGCATGCGTCTTCTCGTCTGCCCGTTTGCGCCGGTGGAGGCGCGCCCTGTTGTCACCGACGAGTGGCGGCGCTTCGGGGACCGTCTGGCGGCGATCGCCCGCCTGTTGCGGTCGCGCGGCTTTGGCTTCGCCTGGCATAACCATGACTACGAGTTCCGTCCCCTCCGGGACGGGTCGATGCCCATCCAGCACATCGCCGCCGACCCGGCCGTGCATCTTCAAGTCGACGTGGCTTGGGTGGCGTTGGCCGGGATAGATCCACAGCCATGGTTGGAGGGCTACGCCGGCCGTATCGCCGCCATCCACGTCAAGGATATCGCTCCGCGCGGCGGCCGGGCCGGCGAGGACGGATGGGCGGACATAGGCGCCGGCATCGTCCCCTGGCCCAAACTGTGGAAAACCGCCATCACGGCCGGCGCTTCGCTACTGGTCGCCGAGCACGATAATCCCAGCGACTTCGACCGCTTCGCGCGCCGAAGCATCGACGCCATGCGGGCCTTTGCCGCGATGACCAAGCCTGAGCCTTCGTCGCCGGCAAGATAGCCGGCTGCGCGACGGCGGACTCTCCGCGCCCCCTCTGCGGACAATTGGTGACGATTCCGATTTTGGGCGGCTCCTTGAAAAGGAGCTACGCCTCCAGCCCGACACACCAACCATAGTGCAAACGCGGCAAAGCATCCGGCGGAGCCGGACACAGCACAAGCCTTCTGGCACTCGGTGCCGAGACTTTCCCAATATATTGATTTTGCGGGAAGAATGGTCGGAGTGGCGTGATTTGAACACGCGACCCCCTGCTCCCGAAGCAGGTGCGCTACCAGGCTGCGCTACACTCCGTAACCGTCGGTGGGGCGGTGTATAGCGTCCCCTCCCCGCCTCCGCAAGCCCCAAAATCACACTTGTGGATCGGGTATTTTGCGCTCCCTTGCTTACGCCCCAAAATGAGCCACGAGGCTGCGCCGGAAGCTTCACGCGCAGCCAATTCTGTCGCGCCGGCGTTGTTGCAGTCCGCCGATGTTGCGGCTATATCGTGCGGACTGCGGCCGAGGCCGCCGGATGGGGTGTCGCCAAGTGGTAAGGCAGCGGATTTTGATTCCGCCATCCGTAGGTTCGAATCCTGCCACCCCAGCCATTTCCTTTCCGACCCGACGACCTCCTAACACCGTGCAGCGCTCCGCGCCCAAGCACGTTCGGGAATCGATGATCGATTCCGAGCGGCAGCGCGGATAGGTCAGAAAATCGAAACGCGGTCGCGGCCTGCCGCCTTGGCATTGTAGAGCGCGCGGTCAGCCCGCCCCATGAGCGACAGCTCGTTCTGGTCGGCAGCCGACAGCAAGGCCGCGCCGATGCTGACGGTACACGAGGCCGCCCCGCGGTCGGTTGGAACGACGACGGCACGCACCGACGCTCGAAGCTCATTCAAAACGCAGTCCGCGCGCGCCAGGCACGCCTCGGACAGGACTATCCCGAACTCCTCTCCACCCAGCCGTCCAAGCCCGCCCAGACCGGCGAGTCGCTTACGCAGTGTATCGGCGATCTTTCGGAGCAAGCGGTCGCCGACAAGGTGCCCGAAGGTATCGTTGATGCGCTTGAAATGATCGAGATCGACCATGGCAAAGCCGAGTCCACCCTGCCTTCGCCGGGCAAGCCGAAACTCGCGGCGAAAGATCGAAAGAAAGTGCCTGTGGTTGAAGCATTTCGTCAGCGGGTCGGTGGTGGCGAGCAGGTGAAGCTTGCGCTCCGTCGCCTTTCGGCGGGTCGCATCGTGGATGAAGGAGATCAGCGCCTGTCGACCGTCGAACATGATCGGGCCGCTGTAGACGTCGACATCCTGTACGACGCCGGTGATCAATCTGTGCTTGAACTCGAAATGATGCCGGTTGGAGACGGCCTGCTTCATTCTGGCGGAAATCTCGGATCTGGACAGCGTATTGATCTCGCCGACCGACATCGAGAGGAGCCGCTCTCGGCTTCCGGCATAGCGAACGACGGATTCGTTGTTGCCGTCGATGATTTTTCCGCTTCGTGGATCGATGACAAGGATGGATGCATGGTGGACGTTCATCAGCGCATCGACCCTGTCGCCCAGAAAGCGAATTCTTTCGAGCAAGACGTCCGCATCGCGGCACTGCAAGTCTCCGCCGCCTTCTTCAACCTCCTCGGATGGATCAAAACCAACTTCCAGCCTCTCCCCTGCATTCAGCCTGCAGCGCATTGCGGTTTTGTCCCATGTAAGAAGAAAAACGTAGAGATGGGTGAGTAGTTCGCTTTTCCCCACCAATTCATGGTTCACAAAAACCACCGCTGCACGCAATACGCTGGATGGATAATATTGCCTTCAGTAATTTCTTTTCGTATCGACCGGCCGGCCAATCTTTCATGCAAGCGGCGCTCAACTTAAACGCCCCGGCGCTAGGCGAGCCGATCCGCCCACCCCGGAGCTCGCGAACGGTCCGCTCTTTCTTGTGCTCTCGCAAGGGACGAGCGATGATCGCGATCAGGTTCAGAAGATTGAGGGAGCAACATGACTGGGGAACGACAGGACCGCCTCGTCGACGCGCTGCTGGCAGCCATCGAGCGCCATATTCTGCCCCTGACGCGCGCTGGCGTCGCCGCAGGCAACAAGGTGTTCGGCGCCGCTTTGCTAGACAAGAGGGATTACTCCCTCGTACTCGCCGGAACCAACAACGAGATCGAGAATCCGCTTTGGCATGGCGAAGTGCATACCATCAAGAAATTCTACGAGATGAGGGACCGGCCGGGGCCGAGCGATCTTCTTTTCCTGTCGACACATGAACCCTGCTCGATGTGCCTGTCGGCGATCACCTGGGCCGGCTTCGACAACTTCTTCTATTTCTTCAGTCACGAGGATTCGAGAGATGCCTTTTCCATCCCGCATGACCTCAGGATACTGAAGGAAGTCTTCACCCTGGAGCCGGGTGGCTATCGACGAAGCAATGCGTTCTGGCATAGCGAGCACATCGCCGACCTGATCGCCGTTTGCGACGACACGGAGAAGGCGGCGTTCCAGGCGCGCGCCGACGCCATCCGGGCGGATTACGCAAGTCTGTCGGGCGTCTACCAGGGCGGCAAATCGGGAAACGCCATTCCCCTCAATTGACCGCAACCAAAGAGCCGCGCGGCGGGCCGTCAGGCCGCCGTCGGCGGCTCTTGCGGCGGCGCCAGAACGGGCGCCTTTTCCTCGCTGCGCAGCTCGGTGAGCCATTCACGCCAGATGGCGACCAGCAGCGCCATCAGAACCGGCCCGATGAACAGGCCCAGGAAGCCCATGGTCTTCACGCCGCCGACCAGCCCGAAGAAGGTCGGCAGGAAGGGCAGCTTGATCGGGCCGCCGACGAGGCGCGGCCGCAACGTCTTGTCGACGATGAACAGCTCGACCGTTCCCCAGGTGAACAGCGCGGCGCCTTCGACGGCGCTGCCGCTGGCCACCAGATAGATCGAGATCAAAGTGAAACTGAGCGGAGCTCCGCCGGGGATCAGCGCCATGACGCCGGTGATGACGCCGAAGATGGCCGGCGACGGCACGCCGGCGATCCAATAGGCGACGCCAAGGACGATGCCCTCGCCGATGGCGATGAGGGTCATGCCTGTCACGGTGGAGCTGATGGTGGCAGGCACGATGCGGGAAATGCGGCTCCAGCGTGTCGGCAGGATGCGCTCGCCGACAAGGTCGATCTGCTCGACGAGGGCACTGCCGTCCTTGTAGACGAAGAACAGCGCGATCATCATGAACAACAGCAACAGCAGCAGCCGGAAGGCTTCGCCGCCGGCCGTCATCACCGCCCTGTAGATGTTGCCGATGTTGGCACCGGACACAATCTGGATGAGCTCGCCGATGGCGCCCGGCGGGCCGACGTGCAGCCTCCATTGCTCGGCAAGCCAGTCTCCGGCCATCGGCAGCGTCACGATCCACGGCGGCACCTCGACGCCGCTGCGGTTGGCCTCCAGGAGCCAGCTGAACCAGCCCCTGAACTCCTCCAGCGCGAAACTGACCGCCACCAGCATGGGCACGATCAGGAACAGCAGGATGCAGACGAGCGCGATCGAGGCGCTGAGCTTGGTGTTGCCATCACAGAGCCGCGTCAGGTCGCGGAACAGCGGCCAGGTGGCAAAACCGATGACCAGGGCGGCCAGTACCGGAACCACGAACCCGCTGAAGAAATAGATGCCGGCAATGACGACCAGCAGCAGCAGCCAGCGGGCGGCGGCGATCAGGGGGACTATGGGAACACGGCCGGAGGGTACGGCGCCGAGCCAGCGCGGCTGATCTTTCTGCGGAGGATGTCGCGGGTCGGTCAAGGGCGCGCTTCTCGTCGGAGTGCAAGGGTAGCCGAATTTATGGGCTATTGCCTTGGGAGCCGCAATAACCTCGTCCCGTCGCCGTAAACGATCCGTCAGATCATCTCCAAAGGGGTCGCCCGCCGGGGCGGCGGAAACAGCGCATCCAGCGACGCCCGCAGTTCATCGGTGACCACCACATCGAGAGCGCCGGCGTTATCCTCGACGTGAGCAACCCGCCCGGCCTTTGGAATGGCGATGACGCCGTCGCGGGCGAGCACGAAGGCCAGCGCCAGTTGCGCAACGCTGGCACCGTGATCGGCGGCCAGCGCCGCCAGGCCTCGCTCCCTGAGGAGCTTGGCCTGCTCGACCGGCGAGTAGGCCATGACCGGGATGCCTCGCCGCTGGAGGGACGGCAGGAGATCCCACTCGATGCCGCGCCGCGAGAGATTGTAGAGCACCTGGTTGGCGGCGACCGCCTCGCCACCCGGCACGGCCAGCAGCTCGTCCATGTCGTCGCTGTCGAGGTTGGAGACGCCCCAGTGGCGGATCTTGCCAGCCGCCTTCAGCCCCTCGAAAGCCTCCACCGTTTCGGCAAGCGGGTACTTCCCGCGCCAATGCAGCAAATAGAGATCGAGCCGGTCGGTGCCGAGGCGCTTGAGCGATCGCTCGCAGGCGGCGACGGTTCCCGCTTTGGAGGCATTGTGCGGATAGACCTTGGACACGAGGAACACGTCGTCGCGCCGGCCGGCAATCGCCTCGCCCACCAACCGCTCGGAGGCACCCTCGCCATACATTTCGGCGGTGTCGACCAGCGTCATGCCGAGGTCGAGCCCACGGCGGAGCGCGGCGATTTCCTCGGCGCGCCGGCTCGAATCATCGCCCATCATCCAGGTGCCGAGGCCCAGCGCCGGCACGGTTTCGCCATTCGGCAAGCGGACGGTCTTCATCGGCATCTCCCTTGATTCCACAACGCAATTGCCGAACAGATCGAGAGGAGCCGGCCGGCTGGCGTTCGGAAGTATAGCAGCCCCCTCGTCCCAATGGGCGATCGCCGCTCTTTTCGTTGGGTGCCGGATTTCGAACACGTGACGGCGGCGGGTGAAATCCTCTATCCTGCCGCCACTTTCGCGCCCGCACGCTCGTCAGTTTGTCTTGAAAGGATGCTTCATGCGACTTCTCGTGGTCGGCGCCGGCGCCACCGGCGGCTATTTCGGTGGACGGCTGGCTGCCGCCGGCCGCGACGTGACCTTCCTCATCCGCCCCAAGCGAGCGGCCGAGATCGCCAAGAACGGCTTTGTCATCGCCGATCCCAAGGGCGAGACCCGGATCGAGCCGAAGATCGTCACGGTCGATGCGCTTCGGGGCAGCTACGATCTCGTGCTGATGAGCGTGAAGGCCTACTCGCTCCTGGCCGCGATGGACGACATCGCCCCGGTGATCGGCCCCGACACATTGATCCTGCCCGTGCTGAACGGCCTCAAGCATTTCGACGTGCTGTCGGACCGCTTCGGCGCCGAACGGGTGATCGGCAGCTTCTGCAAGATCAACGCCCGGCTCGACGACCACGGCCGCATCATCCAGATGTCGCCGCTGCACGACCTGATCTACGGCGAGTACGACGGCCGGCGCAGCCCGCGCATCGAAGCGATCGACGCCTTCTTCAAGGGAGCCGGTTTCGATGCCCGTCTCTCCGACGACATCGGCCGCGAACTTTGGGAGAAATGGGTGCTGCTCGCCACCCTCGGCGCCGCCACCTGCCTCATGCGCGGCACCGTCGGCGACATCGTCGCCCGTCCAGGCGGCCGCGCCTTCATCGAGGCCCTGCTGGGCGAGGTGACCGCCGTCGCCACCGCCCATGGCAAGGCGCCCGATCCGACCTATCTCGAAACGACGCGCCAACTGCTCACCACACCGGACTCGCCGATGACCGCCTCCATGTATCGCGACCTCATCAAGGGATTGCCGGTCGAGAACGATGAAATCATAGACGATCTGCTCGCTCGCGCCGCTTCGGTGGGTGTAAAGACGCCGTATTTCCATCTGGCGGCGATTCACCTCGGCATCTACGCTGCGAAGCGGCGCTCCGAATAGGCGCGACGTCGCTATCCTGAACGTTTCCAGCGTTCAGGATGCTTCTCCACTGAAGCTTGTTCCACCAAAGGCGGAGGCGGCCATGTTTTTCCGCCTCTTCCGCCGAATCCGAAAGAAGCCAGAGGCTTGAAGGCAGCCGTCACCCGGTAGAAATCCTAGGGTTTGCCGAATTCGAAACGTTACGCTTCTGCCTTGCGAGCAACTGTGCTAAGAGGTGCCCCGAACGCTGCCCGGGTTGCCCCTGGGGAGGAGGCGTTCGCCTCGAATTCTCTGCCCGCGCAGGCGGGAGCATAGCATCGACAAGCAGGATGCCGCCATGAAGTATGGTTATTTCGACGACAAGGCCCGCGAGTATGTGATCACGCGGCCGGACACGCCGCTGCCGTGGATCAACTACATCGGCTGCCAGGGCTATTTCGGCATCCTGTCCGCCACCGGTGGCGGCTATTCCTACTATCGCGATGCCCGCCTGCGCCGTCTGACGCGCGGCCGGTACAACAACGTGCCGGCCGACTTCGGCGGCCGCTACGTCTACGTCCGCGACAACGCCACCGGCGATTACTGGTCGCCGTCGTGGATGCCGACCCAGTCGGATGTCGAGGACTACAGCTGCCGGCACGGCATGGGCTACTCCACCATTTCGGCCAAGCGTTCGGGCATCCGCGCCGCCACGCGCTACTTCGTGCCGCTCGATGAGACGCTGGAGATCTGGCAGACGACGATCACCAACGAACGTCTGACGCCGGCCGACGTGTCGATCTTCTCGTCGGTGGAATTCTGCCTGTGGGAAGCCAACGACGACGCCACCAACTACCAGCGCAACCTCTCAACCGGTCAGGTCGAAGTGGAAGATGAGGTCATCTACCACAAGACCGAGTACCGCGAGCGTCGCAACCACTTCGCCTGGTTCTCCTGCTCGGAACCGCTCGCCGGCTTCGACACCCAGCGCGAGAGCTTCCTCGGACCCTGGCGCGGCTGGAACCGTCCGGTCGCCGTCGAGGAAGGCAAGTCGCGCAACTCGATCGCGCACGGCTGGTCGCCGGTGGGCTCACACCACGTGAAGATGACGCTCGCCCCTGGCGAGAGCCGCCAGATCATTTACGTGCTCGGCTATCATGAGAACCCGAACGAGCAGAAGTTCGACCCGCCGGGCTCGCAGACCATCAACAAGGCGACCGTCAAGCCGATCATCGCCAAGTATCGCAACGCCAAGAACGTCGAGGCGGCCTTCGAGGCCCTCGCCAAGCACTGGGACCAGTTGCTCGGCGTCTATCAGGTGACCTCGCCGGATGAACATGCCGACCGCATGGTCAACATCTGGAATGCCTACCAGTGCATGGCCACCTTCAACATGTCGCGCTCGGCGTCGTCGTTCGAGACGGGCATCGGCCGCGGCCTCGGCTTCCGCGATTCAAACCAGGATCTTCTGGGCTTCGTGCACATGGTGCCGTCGCGGGCCCGCGAACGCATCCTCGATCTTGCGGCCACGCAGCTGTCGAGCGGTGGCGCCTACCACCAGTACCAGCCGCTGACCAAGAAGGGTAACAACGACATCGGCGGCGATTTCAACGACGATCCGCACTGGCTGATCATCGGTGTCGCCGCCTACCTCAAAGAAACCGGCGACTTCTCGATCCTCGACGAGCCGGTGGTGTTCGACAACCAGCCGGGTACCGAGGCGCCGCTCTACGAGCATCTTCGCCGTTCGATCCAGTACGCGCTCGACCGTCTCGGCCCGCACGGCCTGCCGCTGATCGGCCGCGCCGACTGGAATGACTGCCTCAACCTCAACTGCTTCTCCGACACGCCAGGCCAGTCGTTCCAGACGACCACCAGCAAGGACGGCAAGGTGGCGGAGTCGGTGTTCATCGGCGCGCTGATGGTGCTGTCGGCCCGCGAGCTGTCCGCCCTGGCGGCGCAGGTCGGCAAGGCTGACGACGCCACCTTCTACGCCGATGTCGCCAAGAAGATGGACGAAACCGTCCGCACCCATGGCTGGGACGGCGAGTGGTTCGTTCGCGCCTACGACGACTTCGGTCGCAAGATCGGCTCCAAGGAGAACGAGGAAGGCAAGATCTTCATCGAGTCCCAGGGCTTCGCGGCGCTGGCCGGCATCGGCATCGACGACGGCAAGGCCCGCTCGGCGCTCGATGCGGTGCGCAAGCACCTCGCCACCCCGCACGGCATCGTGCTGCAGCAGCCGGCCTACAGCCGCTACTACATCGAGTATGGCGAGATCTCTACCTACCCGCCCGGCTACAAGGAAAACGCTGGCATCTTCTGCCACAACAATCCGTGGGTGATCATCGGCGAGGTGGTGCTAGGCAACGGCGACGCGGCCTTCGACTATTACAGCCGCATCTGCCCGTCGGCGCGCGAGGGGATCTCGGACGTTCACCGGCTGGAGCCCTACGTCTACGCCCAGATGATCGCCGGCCGTGACGCGCCGACCCATGGCGAGGCCAAGAACTCCTGGCTGACCGGCACCGCCGCCTGGAACTACTATGCGATCACCCAGTGGATCTTCGGCATTCGGCCCGAGTACAACGGCCTGCGCGTCGCGCCGGTCGTACCCGAGCGCTGGACCAACTTCACGGCGAGCCGCACCTTCCGTGGCGTCACCTACGATATCTCGGTGAAGCGGAATGGCGCCGGCAACAAGGTGTCGCTCACGGTCGACGGCAAGCCGATCGAAGGCGACATCGTGCCGCCTCCGGCCAAGGGCGTGAAGACCGTCAAGGTCGAAGCCGTTCTGGGCTGACGACCGGCCTCCAGGACAAACCCGGAAAGGGCGCCCGCCGTGGCGCCCTTTTTCTTGCGCGCCGAACCGGTTCGCCCAACACCCTATTACGGACGAGTAGCAAGGCTAGTTATTTAAACGGATGGAACTATCCGCGTGCCGCACCGGAAGAACACGCAGGGATATATACGCAAAATTACCTTTCTCGCTCTGTCATTCGTCATATTTCTGGCGCGTTATTCTTTATTTACGACTACCCCTCCATGGTTGAGCGATTATAGCCTGGTGCATCGAGGTGCAGCTCATGAAGCCGCGCGTTCAGCCGACCTCCGAGGAAATCACGTTTCTTCCCAACGAAATCATTGTTTCCAAGACCGATCTCAAGGGACGGATTACCTACGCGAACTCAACATTCTCCAAGATTTGCGGCTACAGCCGCGCCGAACTGATGAATGCGCCGCATTCCATCATTCGCCATCCCGACATGCCGCGTTGCGTCTTCAAGCTGCTCTGGGATCAGTTGGGCGAGGAACGAGAGATCTTCGCCTACGTGAAGAACATGACGCGCAGCGGTGCCTTCTACTGGGTATTCGCCCATGTCACTCCGTCGTTTGACAACGATGGCAAAGTGACCGGGTACCACTCCAGCCGACGGGTGCCCGATCGCCGCGTCGTGCGTGAGGTCATCGAGCCTCTCTATGGAGAACTGCTACGAACAGAAGCCGCGCATGCCAGCCCCAAGGAGGGGCTGGTCGCCTCATTCGCCCAGCTCATGAGCATCGTGAAATCGAAAGCCGCCAGCTATGACGAACTCATCTTCTCGCTTTGAAGCGTTCGCCCCCGGCACGGCGGTCATCCTGCTGCTCGCCAGTGCGGCCGGCGCCTTGGCAGCGAACATGCCCACCCTGGCACTCGCGCTGATCGCCATCGGCATAGTCGGCGCGGCGGCGGGACTTGTCATCGCCCTGCGTCTTCACGCGGCCGTCGGGCGATCGATCCGGGTGGCCCGTGCCCTTGGAAAGGGCGACTTCGAGACCCGTGGCCTGGTTTTCGACCAGTGGGGCCAAGCCGGCGAGCTCACCGAAGCCATCAACGACATGGCCGACCACATCGATGCCTTCGTCCGCGAAGCCAGCGCCGCCATGGAGGCCGTCCGCCTCAATCGCTACTACCGCCGCATCCTGCCGAACGGCATGGAAGGCGCCCTGCTCCGCGCCTCCTCGACCATCAACGAAGCCACCGACATGATCCAGGATCGCGTCGAGGCCTTCGAGATCTCGACCGACGAGTTCGGCTCGACCATCAACTCGATCGTGGACAGCCTCGTCAACGCCTCGCGCGACATGGGCGGCGCGGCGACGCGCCTTGGCGAGGGCGCCAGCTCGACCGACCAGCGCGCCACCGACGCCGCATCCAGTTCGAACATGGCCTCCTCCGACGTGCAGCGGGTCGCCCATGCCGCGACGCAGCTCACCGGTTCGGCGCGTGACGTCGGCCGGGAAATCGAGCGCTCGGCGGCCATCGCACAGGACGCCGTCAACCGCGCCGAAGAAACCAAGCGCATCGTCGCCGGCCTGTCGGAAGCGGCCGAGAAGATCGGCACCGTCATCGGGCTTATCGAGCAGGTGGCCGGCCAGACCAACCTTCTGGCGCTCAACGCCACCATCGAGGCGGCGCGAGCGGGAGAAGCCGGCCGGGGATTTGCGGTCGTCGCCCAGGAAGTGAAGGCGCTGGCCTCGCAGACCGCGGCCGCGACCGGCGAGATCACGCGGCATATTTCGGACGTTCAGTCGGCGACGCGCGCAGCCGTCGGCAGCATCGTCGGCATCGGCGGCACCATCGCCGAGATCAACGCCATCACTGCGGACATGCGCGGCTCCATCGAGGCGCAGATCCATGCCACGACGGAGATCGCCCAAGGCGTCAGCAATGCCTCCGAGGGGACGAGGCAGGTGTCCGACCGGATTTCCGGCATCACCGGCATCGCCCGCGAAACGTCGACGCTGGCGCAGAGCCTGTTCACGACCTCCGGCGCGCTTTCTGCCGAGGGCGATCGCCTCTCGGTCACCGTCCGCGAGTTCCTGGTCAGGTTGAGACGCGGGCCGCTCGATCGTCGTCAAGCCGCCGAGCGCGTACCCGGCGGGCACGCGGTCACCATCGCCTCCGCACGGGGAACGGGGACGGCCACCTGCGTCGACATATCCATGACCGGCGCCCGGTTTGCCGGCCAGTTGCCGCCCTTGCAAGTCGGCGACGAGGTGCAGATCACCGGCGAGAAGAACATCGCCGTGCCGGGTACCGTGCGCTGGATCCGAGAGGACAACATCGGCGTCGAGTTCAAGGTCGCCGAAATGACGGCGGCCGCCTCGAACCGCCTGCGCTACCTGGTGGGCAAGGGCCGATCGATGGCGAACGCAGCCTGAGATTTTCCGCCTAGAGAATGAGTTGACGGCGCCGGCCATGCGGCGCCGTTTTTTCGTTCACTGCCGTTCGAGCCGGAGGTGGGCGATCTGGCCGAAGCGCCCGACCTCGGCAAGCCTTAGCGTTCGGGGCTGCGCCACGTCGGGATAAAGCGGGATGCCGCCGCCGAGGACGACCGGAACGATGAACTGGTCGAGCCGATCAAGCGCGTCGCGGTCGATGAAAGCCTGTTGCAGCCGGCCGCCGCCAACGATCCACACATCCTGCTTGGCGTTGGCGCGGAGATGGTCGATCAGGGCGTCGATGCCGGCCGACCAGGTTTCGGCATCGGGCGGCAAGTCCTCAATCGCATGCGAGGTCACCACGATCAGGCGCTTGCCGGCGTAAGGCCAGGACGGCATGGTCCGGCGGCAAACGTCATAGGTCGTGCGCCCCATCACCAGCGTACCGATGCCGGCGTAGAACTCCTCGTAACCGGCGTCCTCGGCCGGATAGGGGTCGAGGAAGGAGAAGCTGTGGTCGGGAGCGGCGATATAGCCGTCGAGCGTCGAAGCGATGTATCCGCAGATCATTGCGTGCCTCCGGTTTCGGGACACGCATGATATCGACCGCCCTGCCCGGTCCCGTCAGCAGCCTACCCTCGTCAGCGCCGATCGCCGATGAAATCGCGGTGACGCTGCAGGCGGCTTTCCAGAGCGCGAACGGCGAGCGAAAGCGAAACGGTCATCAGCAGGTAGACGTAGGCGACGACGTTGTAGGTCTCGAAGAACATGAAGGTGCCCGACGAGTAGACCTTGCCGAGCTGCGTCACGTCCTGCACGCCGAGCACGGAGACGAGAGACGAGTCCTTGATCATCGCCACGAAGTCGTTGCCGAGCGGCGGCAGCACCGTTCGGAAGGCCTGGGGCATGATGATCAGGCGGAAGACCTTGAAGCGGCTGAGACCGAGCGCCTTCGCCGCCTCGATCTGACCTCGGTCGACCGATTGCAGACCGGCGCGGAAGATTTCCGACAGGAACGCCGAATAGGAGATGACTAGGGCGACCACGGCCCGCCAAAGGAGATCGAAATCGCGAACGCTGGCCGGACCCAGGAGCCCGGCAGCCTGCAACGGCGCGGTGACGAGGTTCCAGAGAGCGATCATGGCCGGAGCGGCCACGAAGGCCATGTAGAACAGGAGGACCAGAACCGGCACGCCGCGAATGATCTCGACGTAGAAGGTAGCGACCTCGCGCAGAATGCGATGCTTCGACAGGCTGGCCGAGGCGACGCCGAGTCCGATCAGGCAGGCGAAGACATAGGCGATGACCGTCACGAAGACGGTCACCCAAATACCGGTCGCCACGGCACCGAAGATGACGCGGTAGTTCTCGTCGGAACCGATGACGAGGCCGAAGGCGATGGCAAGGAGTATCGCCGCGATCAGCCACAAGGGCAGCTCGCGGCGACGAGTCTCTTTGGAACTCAAGGTCGGCTCAGTTCTGGCTCTTGTAGTCGTAGAGCCACTTCTTGTTGAGCGCATCGATGGTGCCGTCGGCCTTCATGGAGGCGATGGCGGCATTGATAGGCGCGGTAAGGTCGGAGCCCTTCTTGAGGATGAAGCCGAACTCCTCGCGGCCGAGCGGACCACCGACGACCTTGAAGGCACCGGGCTGGGCGCCGATGTAGCCGTCGGCCGAGGTCTTGTCCATCAGCACGGTGTCGACGTCGCCGGCCTTCAGCGCCTGCACAGATGCGCCGAACGTCTCGAACAACTTGACGCGCGGGTTCTTCTCGTCGCCGTCGAGAATGTTGTAGATGGCGACGTAGAAGTTGGTGGTACCGGGCTGGGCACCGACCAGGCCATCCTTGAGAGCCGCGAACGACGGGCCGTCGGTGAAGCGGTTCTCGTCGGCGCGCACCAGCATGAGCTGTTCGGAGATCATGTAGGGGTCGGAGAAGTCGACCTGCTGCTTGCGCTCGTCATTGATGGTGATGCCATCCATGCCGACGTCGAACTGGCCGTCGCGCACCGCCTGGATCATCGCGTCCCACGACGTCAGCTTCCACTCGACCTTGGCATTGAGCCGCTTGGCGATCTCGTTGAAGGCGTCATATTCCCAGCCGATGCCCTCGCCGGTCTTCGGATCGGCGAAGTTGAGCGGAACATAGGCGTTCTCGGTGACCGCGATGATGGCGCGCCCCTTGAGATCGGGGAGCTCGGCGGCACTGGCCTGGGACACGAAAGCGGACAGCAAAACAGCGGCGGCAACAGCCGCCTTCGCAACAACCTGCATGAAAGGATCCTCCGTCGCTGAGGTAGCCGGAACGAGATCCCTCCGTCACCGGCGCGTGAGGGTCACTATTGGCTGTTTCGCGCAAGGCTGGCAAGGGGTTGCTTCTCTTTAGGCGCCGCCTATGACCACTCGCGTCAGTCTCGCGTTATCGGCAATCCCTGCATCCGCCAGGCGCTGATGCCGCCGCCCAGATGACCTTCCGCCGCGTGTCCGGAAGACTTGCACCAGGAGAGCACCTGGCCCGACCGTCCTCCCGACAGGCAGTAGAAGACGATGGGCTTGTCCGTCGGCAGGTCACCGCCCCAGGTGTTCAAGTTCGAAAGCGGCCGATGAACCGCGCCGGGAATGTGCCCCTCGTTCCACTCGTGGGCTTCGCGCACGTCGATGAGGTGAATGGCATCGCTGTCGAGCAGTTCCTTGACCTCCTGCGGCGACAGCGTTTTGGCAGCGTTACGGCTAAAGAAGGAGAGCATTGGAAACTCCGAGCAGTTCACGACTTTTGATATTAAGTACGAATATACTAATATAAATGCCCGGTCAAGGAAACCACGTACCCACCTAGACCAATTTCGGAGATTGTGCCCGCCGAGGGTATCAGCCCTTTTGGGCCGCCGGGGCGCAGTAGAGTTCGTACAGCAGGCCGATCAGCCGCCGCGCGTTATCGGAGGCGAGACGATAGTAGATGGTTTGCGCTTCGCGACGGGTCGCCACGATGCCGAGATCGCGCAGGCGGGCAAGATGCTGCGACAAGGCCGATTGGCCAAGTCCGACGGATTCGGCGAGCGCCCCCACGGACATCTCGTTATCGACAAGACGACAGAGAACCATTAGTCGCTTGGACTGGCCCAGGGCCGACAGCAGCCGCGCTGCCTCCTCGGCCCGCGACTCCATGACCTCGACCGGATTTTCGAACGGTTCGCAAAGGTTGGATTCGACCGAAGCCGCCATGATGTGCACCCTCATGCTTTAGCAATCTCATAATATTCAAATATACGCAATTTGGCAATTCGAATCCTGAGGCCGTTGGTCGAGTAGAAAACCCCGCCTTGGCGACTTAGCGAAATATTATCAAAGACCCGGTTATTTTCGACGTCCGATAGCTCGGTCGGGTGGCGGGCGCCGTTGTAATGAAAACGTTGTCGGAAATACGGCCTCCTCAGGAAAGGCCGTCTCGCAGGCCCCTCGTCCTGTCGCTGCAGGCGATCGTGGTGGCCATCGTCGGCTTGATGCTGGTTGTCCTGCAACTGGCCGTGGGGGTGACCGAAACCGCCCGGCAGCTTGACGGCATAAAGTCGGACGCCATGTACCGGGCGAAGGCCGGCCTCGACTTGCTCGCCGCCATTCCGGCCGGCACGGCGGAAAATGGCCGGAACGGAACCGACACGGACGCCGCGCTGGACTCCCTTCGCTCCATCGCCGGCATTTACGCCCGCAACCATCCGGGCGAAACGATAGAGGTCGAGACCGGCCTCCCCTCGGATGATCAGGCTGCCGTTTCGAGCGACGATATCGTCACCTGGGGCGACAACGATCTCAGCGTACGGCGCGGCTTTGTTCTCGACGATGGCGCCAAACGCGTCTCCGGCTTCTTTTCGGCCCGCATCGATCTCAGTGCCGACTACGCCGGCTGGCACAGGAGCATCCGGGACCGGATCCAGCTCGCCGCCTTCATCGTCCTGTCGGTGCTGATGCTCGCCGTTCTCCTGATGCGGGTGATCGTCGTCAGCCCCCTCGAAAGACTGAGCGGCCTCACGCGCCGCCTCGCCGCCGGCGAGCTTGTCGAAGTGCCCGAGCCGGTCGATCACGCCCGCGAAATCTGCGACCTGTCCGAAGCGCTGGTGGTGTTTCGCAACAACCTGGCCCAGAAGAACAGGCTGGAGGCCACCAACGAGGTCGCTCTGCGCAAGCTCGAACGGGCGACCGGCAACCTCGACATGGCCCTCCGCGCGATGACCCAGGGCCTTGCCCTGTTCGACGCGCAATACCGCCTGCTGCTGGTCAACGAACGCTTCCTGGAGATCTTCGACCTGTCGGAAGACGCTTTCAGGGCGAAGCTGTCGGCGCAGGACGTCGAGGACCTGATCGCCAAGCAGATCGCCGCGACACCCGACCTCAAGCACCACTTTGCCGCCGTCGAGCTGTTCGGCCGCCATCTCGGCCGCCTGTTCACGCAGGCCGAACCGGTATCGGGCGAGGACACCTTCGGCGACCGGATCATTTCCTTCACGCACGTCATCACCGGCGAAGGAGGTTGGGTCACCACCGTCGAGGACGTGACCGAGCGCCGGGCGCAGGAGGCACGCCTTGCCTATCTGTCGCGCTTCGACGCCCTCACCGGCCTGCCGAACCGTGCCCAGTTCAATGATCGCCTTGCCCTGGACCTCGCCTGGGCTGCCGACAACGGCATCAAGCTTGCCGCGATCGGTCTCGACCTCAATCAGTTCAAGGAAATCAACGACCAGCGCGGCCATAGCGCCGGCGATGCCGTTCTCGTGGAGATCGGCCGCCGCCTGGAAAGCGCGGCGCAGGACGGCGAGTTTGTCGGGCGCATCGGCGGCGACGAATACTGCGCGCTCAAAAAGTTCCGCCTTCAGACGGAGGTCGGCGAGTTCCTCGGCCGCCTGGAGCGCTGCTTCCAGGCGCCCATACGCGTCGAGGAAAACGATATTTCGGTCAGCGTGTCGATCGGCGTCGCCATCTACCCTGACGACGCGGTCGATGCCGAGCAACTGGTCAACAACGCCGATCTGGCCAAGTATCGCGCCAAACGGTCCGTGACACAGAACGTCTGCTTCTATGAAGCCGACATGGACGAGGCCTCGCGCGAGCGCCGGACCATGGCGCGCGATCTCTGGGACGCGCTCGAGCGGGAAGAGTTCCACCTGACCTATCAGGTGCAGAAGAACATCCGGTCCCGCGAGACCATCGGCTACGAAGCCCTCATCCGCTGGACGCATCCGACGCGCGGCGCCATTCCGCCGGACGTCTTCATTCCCATTGCCGAGGAATGCGGCGCCATCCTGCCGATCGGCCGCTGGGTGCTGAAGCGCGCCTGCCTGGACGCAATGGCCTGGAGCGACGGCCTAAGGGTCGCCGTCAACCTGTCGCCGGTGCAGATCGCCAACGACGACATCGTCAAGCTGGTTCACGAGACGCTGCTCGAAAGCGGTCTGGCGCCGCAACGGCTGGAACTTGAGATCACCGAGTCGACCATCATCGGCGACAAGGCGCACGCCCTGCATGTGCTGAGACAGCTCAAGGCGCTGGGCATCACCGTGGCGCTCGACGACTTCGGGACGGGCTATTCTTCGCTCGATACGCTGAACTCGTTCCCCTTCGACAAGATCAAGATCGACCGTTCGTTCCTTTCGGAAGCCGAGGAGAAGGAAGACTCGCGGGCCATCGTCAAGGCGGTGGTGGCGCTGGGCCGCAGCCTCGACGTTCCGGTGCTGGCCGAAGGCGTCGAGACGGCCGGCCAGCTCAGCATTCTCGAAGAGGAAGGCTGTCAGGAGGCCCAGGGCTTCCTGTTCGGCCGCCCCGCCCGGCTGACGGGCGAGGAAGTGCTGAAGTCGATCGGGCGTGGCGCCTGAGCTCGCCGAACCGGGGCGCGCGCGGCTGCGTCGCAAACTACGCATTGGACGAGATCGGCAAGGTCGACTATTCGGGTGCACGTTGAAACCTGCCCTGAGGATCTCCCATGGTCGTCGGACTCGCGGTGGTGCTGCTCTGCCAGCTCTTCGGTGAAGTATTCGCCTATCTGACGCATTTGCCCGTCCCCGCTCCGGTCGTCGGACTGGTGCTGCTGTTCGGCTTCTTTCTGGTGCGGGACCGCTGGGAATGGCTGCCCTTTTCGCTTCGCAGCGAGGAAATCGACAAGACCTGCGAAACGCTGGTGCAGCAGATGGCGCTTCTGTTCGTCCCGGCCGGCGTCGGCATCGTGCAGCGCCTCGGCATTCTCGAGGCAAACGTCGTTGGCGTTCTCGCGATCATCGTGGTGACCACGGGCTTCTCGATCGCCGTGACGGCCTATACCTTCCGGTTCGTTTCGCGCTGGTTCCCCGCTCCCACGGAGAGCCAGGAATGAGCACGATAGAAGGCCTGTGGGCCCACCTTTCCGGCGGCGCCCTGCTCTGGCTGACGCTGACACTCGTCGTCTACACGATCGCCGACCGTCTTTCGCTGCTGGCCCGGCGCAACCCGCTCGCCAATCCGGTCCTGCACTCGGTCTGGGTGATCGGCGTCATCCTTGTGGCCAGCGGCACGCCCTACGAGACCTATTTCAACGGCGCATACTTCATCCACTTCCTGCTCGGACCGGCGACCGTCGCCCTTGCCCTGCCGCTCTACGAGAACCGGCGCGTCGTGCTGCGCTCGCTGGTGCCCATCGTCGCCGCGCTCGTCGTCGGTTCGGCGGCGACCATCGGCTCGGTGATCGTCTGCTCCGCCCTGTTCAATCTGCCCGCGGTGATCACCATTTCGTCGCTGCCGAAATCGGCCACGTCCGGTGTCGCCATGGGCATCTCGCAATCGGTCGGGGGCGATGCCTCGCTGACGGCGATCATCGTGGTTGCCACCGGCATTGCCGGCGCCGTCATGGCGACGCCGCTGCTGAACGTCCTGCGCATCACCGACCGCCGGGCACGCGGCTTCGCGGTCGGCCTCGCCGCCCATGGCGTCGGCACGGCCCGCGCCTTCCAGGTGCATCCGCTCACCGGCACCTTCGCCGGTGTCGGCATGAGCTTGAACGGCCTTTTGACGGCCGTCCTGGTGCCGCTGGCGGCTTCGCTGATCGGCGGTTAGGGTACCGCCGATCAGGCTCGATCCGACTGAGCGATCAGCAGAGCGGCGCGGACACGGCGGCGACGGCGGCCGAATAAGGCGGCCGGTCGGACGTCGCGGTTCGGTCCAGATAGCGCCGGCACTGTTGCTCGCGGTCGTAACCAAGCAACGTGCCGAGCATGAAGTCCTCCTCCGCCGTCAGCTCGCAGAGCGGCTTGTCGACGAAGCGGCGGACCGTTTCCACCAGGGCCGCACGCCCGAAAAACAGGTTGACGCGGCTGTCGTTGAGCCGATGGACGTAGTGATCCACCCGGTCGGCGGCCAGCCGGGCGATGACGCCCGGCAGGTCCGCCCAGGAGACGGTCAGCATGAACAAGTGCCGTACGCCTTTGTCCAACTCGTAGAGGGAGTGGTTGACGATGCGGCCGCTGACGGAGGTCAGAGAATCTGGCTGGTCCATGCTGCGATCCGCTTCTCGGACTTGCCCGCCTGGTTGTCCTGGTCGAGAACGAGGCCCACGAACTGGCCGTCGCGAACGGCGGTCGATCCCTCGAACTCGTAGCCCTTGGTGTCGGTGAAGCCGACGACTTCGGCGCCCTTTTCCAGCACGGCGTCATAGAGCGTGCCCATGGCATCGACGAAGCTGTCCGGGTAGGTGTTCTGGTCGCCAAGACCGAACAGCGCCACCTTCTTGCCCGAGAGATCGGCTTCCCCGAGCACGTCGACGCCGCTTTCCCAATCCGCCTGGAGATCGCCCTCTCCGTAGGTGGGCGAGCCGAGCACGAGGAGATCGCACCCCTCGAAATCGGCCGCCGTCGCATCGCTGATATTGATGACCTTGGCGTCGAGCTTGGCGGCGATCTTGCCGGCAGCCGCTTTGGTGCGGCCGGAGTCCGACCCATAGATCACGTGAACGGTCATTTCCCTTTTCCTCTCTGCTGCGACGGAGCCTTGCGGCCTCGACCTTGATGAAACCTAATTGCAGTTGCGATGCACTTGCAATTAGGGCTATCCCGCAGAGTCCCCTCCGACGAGGCGGTCGGTACGGTCAGGAGCTACGCCGCCCCGTTCGCCGACACCCAGGAAACGTGCCGTTCGACGAAGCGTCCGCCCAGGAAAAGCAAGGGGATGGCCACGATCAGCGCCACGGCGACCACGACCGCGGCGATCAACAGGCTCCTTCCGTTCATGGCATCGGCGGCAAGACCGTTGGCAATGACGAGCAACGACAGCGGCAGCATGATGCATAGGGCCGTGCCCGTGCCCGGCGCATAGCGGCGGAACGCCACGGTCAGCGCGAGGTGTGGAACCACCGCATTGACGACCATCACCACGGCGAGGCCGGCCAGCAGTTGGACGGCCTGGTGACTGCCGGCGACGGCGAGAGCCACCACCACGTAGGTAGCGGCGGTCAGGACCACCAACGCGAAGCGGAAGGCGAACGGGGTGACCCGACCGGACAGACGCGAGGTGTTGCCCGCATAGGCCGGCAGGAACAGCCCCTCCTCGATATTGTGAACCGTAATGGCAAGCGCAAATAGCCAATAGAGCGCGGCGGGCGTCATGACACACCTCCTTGCTGGACCTGACCGGCCGGGCGGAAGGATGCGACGGCGGTCTTGGCGGCGTCGGCCCATAGTAGCACGACGCGCCCGAGAGAGCGAATGGGGTGGCCAGCGCGCCAAAATACGCTTTGACAACGCAAGGTTAGTTTGTCTAGATATCGATAATAGACAGAAACGCACGCCATGATCGATTGCCGGCGGATCGCGTTTCGGCGGGAGGCGGCCATGCTAGCACTGAAGATCGACGGCAGTGGATTGAGTTCGTTTCACGAGATCGCGGAGCCGGTTGCTGGGTCTGGTGAGGTTGTGGTTGCGGTGAAGCACGTTGGTCTGTGCGGCAGCGACCTCAA
>Ga0206117_100666_pt1 | contig 28869 bp, 28 predicted proteins | sample 3A5Ametagenome_FD_177997 | JGI IMG/M metagenome (GOLD analysis project Ga0206117, IMG submission 177997) | Enriched microbial communities from leaf-cutter ant dump, University of Wisconsin, Madison, United States - 3A5A | ecosystem: Environmental > Terrestrial > Nest > Insects nest > Nest dump... | reverse complement strand
TGGAAAGGCGATCGCATGCTGGGCACGATCTTCGTCCTCAATGACCGCGGCGGCGTCGGCAAGACGCTGCTGTCCCATCACCTGATGGCGACCGCCATGCTGGAAGGCCTGCAGCTGAAGGTCGTCGAGTACGAGGTGAACGAGCGTCTCGCCCGCCTGTTCGGCCCGGACGTGGTCGAACACCGCCGCATCACCCAGGACTTCATGAACATGATGGGTTCGGGTGACGGCTTCTATGAGTTCTGGGACCTGATCGGGCCGGAATTGCAGCGCGGCGGCCGCCTGTATGATTTCGGCGGCAACATCTCGCAATGGTTCTTCAATTGGGCCGAAGTGTCGGGCTTCGACTATTACGTCGGCGAAGGCGAACGGCTGACCTTCATGGTGCCGGTGACCGTCGACCTTGCCTCGCTGTCCACCGGCATGACGACGCTGGAACGGGTGGCGACCATCGCCCCGAAGGCCAAGCGCGTCCTGGTGGAAAACGGTTTTTCCGGCCCGTTCTCCCAACTGGAGGACAGCCAGTATGCCCGCCGCAAGGCGGAGATGGTGGAGCGCGAGGGCCTGCAGGTCATCTCCATGCAGCCCTGCACCGCCCCGGCCTGGGCGCGCCTGACCGGCCACCGGCTGGATCAGGTGGCGACGATGACCCGCGAGGATCTGGTGAAGCTGGGCATGACCCCGCCGGTCGCCTCCCGTTCGCTGATCATCATCCACGAATGGCTGCGCAACATGCGCCAATCGCTGTCGCCCTACCTGCACGACGCCTTCCGCCAGACTCCGGCCACCGCCAAGGCGCGCTGAAGCCTGGGAACGGGCTGAGAGACGGACCTTCGCGAAAAGCCCTTCTTCCACGGCGGAAGAGGGGCTTTTCGATATCCGCGCGGTGCTTTTCTACGCGGCGCTTTGGGCCGGGCTGGCGCTGTAGAGATCGTCCTTCACCGGGGCAACCGACCGCACCTGATAGCCGGGCCGGGCGCTGAAGCGGCGGTTGGCACGTTCGCCGGCCTCGCGGTCCGACTCCGCCCAGACCAGATACTGGCGCCCCCGTGCCCATTCGACGGCCAGAGGATGGGCGGCATCGATCTCGCCGATCTGCTGGTTCACCACGGTCACCAGCCATTCCTTGTCGCCGGGATTGCGCCGGTCGGTCAGGATCAGGATCTGCGGACGACGCTTCGACTGCGCTTCGGTCAGGCGCTGCTGTACCTCCACCTGCTTCTTGCGCAGATCCACCATCTCCCGGGTCAACTCGTCGATCTCGGCATGGAGGGTCTCTTCCTCCCGATGCAGGCGGTGGATGGTGGCATCCAGCTTGTCGAGGTTGTTGCGGACGCCGCGGACGCGCTGGCGCGCCTGCGACACCCGCTGCTCGACGCTCATCAGGATGTTGCCCAGCCAGGCACCGATGGCGACGATGGCCAGGACGATGATGAAGTTGATCATCATGTGGCGGCACCCGTCTTCGCCCGGGCGGTGGCGGGTGGCGTCGGCACACCCTTGCCGGCGGCCTTGCCGCCGGCCCGCGCATCGCCGCGCATGAACGTCTTCTGGAAACCCATTTTGAACGGAAAGGCCACATCGCACATCTGCTTGGCCTCGTCAAAGCTGGACGCCCAGACCTCGGCCACGTTCGTGCAGCGCCAGATGGGGTTGACCTGCGCCCGCTCGCCGGCCGCACGGGATGCTGCCGACGCTTTTTCCTGCGTCACCGTCGCGACGAACTTCATCAACCCGGCCTGCGGGTCGCCGACCTCATGCACGAACATCGGCGGTTGGTCTGAGAGCTCCCGGACCTGCTTTTCCGCTTTGCGGATATCGCTCTCCAGCCGGTTGCGGTCGGAAGACTGGCTGTTCCGACGCTGGACCAGATGGTTCACCCGGTTCTGAAGCTCCTGCGCCTCGGCATGCAGCACATAGACCCGGTTCTCGACTTGATCCAGGCCACTGCTCTTTTCCATGATGTTCGGCAGGAAATCCTTCAGCATCATGGCGACCGGGACGGCAGCCAGCATGATGATGACGATGGCGATCAGGAACAGCGTCGAGTTCGACATCCGTCCGCCCGTTCTCCTACCGCAAATCCCGCCCGCAAATCCTGCGGAAACCCGCATCACCCGACACGGAAGCTGCACCGGCGCAGTGGAAAAGAGAATCAACGAACAATCCGACCCCGTCAACGAAACGTCACAGGTTGGTTCGAAATTCGTCGAACTGAGTCGGCCTCCTGTCGATCAGGACACCATCATCGTTCAGGACACCGCCAGTTCCGTCACGCGCCTCACCGCGTCCCGCACTGGTCCCGGCCTCCGCTCGTCGCCCAGCGTGGTGAACCAGTGTTCCGGCGGATTGCGACCGGCGGCACGATTCCAGGTCAGGGCACGCAGCACCGCCTCCGCCTCCGCCGTCGGCCGCACGGCGGGATCGATGCCGTTCATCACCGCCCAGATGCCGGCCCAGCACCGCCCGACCGACCAGGGGTTATAGCCTCCGCCTCCGACCACCAGCACCCGCGGCGCCAGCGGAAGCAGCGCTGCCACGGCATCCCACAGCGCGCGGTTGGACAGTTCCAGCCGGCTCAACGGATCCTCGGCCAGCGCATCGGCACCGGTCTGGATCACCATGGCTTGCGGTCGAAAGGCACGGGCGAGCGGCAGGACCGCCGCCTCCATCACATGTTCCATTTCGCTGTCGTTGAAGCCCGGCGGTACCGGCAGATTGCGGGCCATGCCGCCGGCACGGTCCTCCGCCTTGCCGGTGTAGGGCCAGCGCCCATCCTCATGGATGGACAGGGTCAGCACGCGGTCGTCGTCGGCGAAAGCCTCCTCCACCCCGTCGCCATGGTGGGCGTCGAGATCGACATAGAGGACCCGCTCCAGCCCATGATCCAGCAATTCCAGGATGCCGAGAACCGGCGCGTTGAAATAGCAGAAGCCGCTGGCCCTGTCGCGCCGCGCATGATGCGTCCCGGCAGCCGGGGCATAGACGAGACCGGCGGGCCGGTCGCCGAGGATCCTGGCCGCCTGCAACGCCGATCCGCTGCTGTGGGCCGGCCGCCGGTACATCTCGGCGAAGACGGGATTTTCCAGCTTGCCCAGATTGTGGCGGGTGGCGGTGGCCTCGTCGACCCGCTGCTCGGCTTCCGCCCGCTTCAGCGCGGCGATGTAGTCGGATGTGTGGAAGCGCGCCAGCTCGCGCTCGCTCGCCACATAGGTGTCCAGATAGACCTCGTCCGGCAGCCAGCCCATGGCGCGGCTGAGGTCGATGGCGGTCGACACGCGTGGAATCGCCAGCGGATGCTTCGGCCCATAGGTCGAGCCGCGGTAGATTTCCCCGCCGATGAACAGCGGTGTGCGGAAGGGCATGGTCAGGACGGGCACTCCTCGATGCCCGTCAGAAACTAGGCGCAGCGGCGGTCCGGTCAAGCCGCCAGCTTCCACATGCCGGAACCTAGCTGCGGCAATGCTTGCGGTCACGGATCGTCCGCGCCTATAGTCGCCGCCTTCACTGGGGGGAGCCGATGGGCGGCTGAGAGGTCCTGTTGCGGGACGACCCCTGGAACCTGATCCGGTTCATGCCGGCGTAGGGATCAGTGATGCGGGATCGCACCCTCTCCATCTCCCACAGTTCGCCATGCTTGCCCGCGTGCCTGCGATGACGCCGCTTTCGGTGACGATCTCGCGCGCACGGCTGACCTATGGCGGCACGCTGTTGTTCTCAGACCTGACGCTGGTGCTGCCGGCCGGGCAGACCACCTGCCTGCTGGGGCCGAGCGGCGTCGGCAAGACCACGCTTCTGCGCATCCTCGCAGGATTGGCCGAGCCGGAGCCACCGACCGAGGTGCTCACCGGCGACCGGCAGCCGCTGGCAGGCCGGATCGCCTACATGGCGCAGCAGGACCTGCTGCTGCCCTGGCTGACCGTTCTCGACAATGTCCTGCTCGGCGACCGGCTGCGCCACCGCCGTCCCGACCCGGCACGGGTGGAGCAGGCCCGCGCGCTGCTGGACCGTGTCGGCTTGTCGGGGCGCGAGCGCGACCGTCCCGCCGCCCTGTCCGGCGGACAGAAGCAGCGCGTGGCGCTGGCCCGGACCCTGATGGAGGACAAGCCGCTGGTTCTGATGGACGAGCCCTTCTCAGCACTCGACGCCATCACCCGGCTGCGCTTGCAGGAAACGGCGGCGGAGACGCTGGCCGGCCGCACCGTCCTGATGGTCACCCATGACCCGCTGGAGGCGCTGCGCATCGGCGACCGCCTGCATGTGATGACCGGCCGGCCGGCCGTCATGGGGCCGGCGCTGGAGCCCTCCGGCCCGGTGCCGCGCCGCGTCGACGATCCGGACCTGCTGGCGCATCAGGCCGAACTGTTGCGGAGGCTGGCGGAATGAAGGCGCTGCTGCGCGGCGCCATCACCCTGCTGGTGCTGGTCGTCGGATGGCAGGCGCTGGTCTGGGCCACCGGGCTGCCGCGCTACCTGCTGCCCGGTCCGCTGGCGGTGGCGGACGCCATGCAGCGGCAGGCCCCACTGCTGTTGACTCATGGCCTGACCACGCTGGCCGAAATACTGATCGGGTTGGTGGCCGGCGTGGCGCTGGGCGGGGTCAGCGCTTTGCTGCTCGCGCGGTTCCGCACGGCGCGGCGCTGGCTGATGCCGCTGCTTCTGGTCAGTCAGGCCATCCCGGTCTTCGCGCTGGCGCCGCTGCTGGTGCTGTGGCTCGGCTATGGCATGGCGTCCAAGATCGCCATGGCGGTGCTGGTCATCTATTTTCCGGTGACGACCGCGCTCTTCGACGGGCTGCGGCGCACCGATCCCGGCTGGCTCGATCTTGCGCGCACCATGGGCGCCTCGCCCGCCGCGATCCTGTGGAGCATCCGCCTGCCGGCCGCCCTGCCCGCCTTCTGGTCCGGCGTGCGGGTGGCCGCCGCAGTGGCGCCCATCGGGGCGGTGATCGGCGAATGGGTGGGGTCGTCCTCCGGACTTGGCTACCTGATGCTGCACGCCAACGCCCGCATGCAGATCGACCTTCTGTTTGCCGCCGTGCTGGTGCTCGGCCTTTTCGCCGTCTCGCTCTATGCCGCCGTCGACGCGCTGGCCCGCTGTGCCCTGCCCTGGCAACCCGATACCCAACCTGCCGAAGACGGCAATCCTTGATACAGCAGCCCTAGAAGGGGAGAGACACCCAATGAAGCATCTTTTCACCGCCGGCCTGATCGCTGCCGGCCTGATGACCTCGCTTCCCGCTCTGGCCCAGGACAAGCTGTCCGTGATGCTGGACTGGTTCGTCAACCCGGACCATGCCCCGCTGGTGGTGGCGCAGGAGAAGGGGTTCTTCAAGGATGCCGGGCTTGAGGTCACGCTGACCGCCCCGGCCGACCCCAACGACCCGCCGAAGCTGGTGGCCGCCGGTGGCGCCGACATCGCTGTGTCCTACCAGCCGCAGCTGATCCTGCAGGTGGCGGAAGAGCTGCCGCTGGTCCGCATCGGCACGCTGGTGTCCACGCCGCTGAACTCCGTCGTCGTGCTGCGCGACGGGCCGGTGAAGACGCTGAAGGATTTGAAGGGCCGGAAGGTCGGCTATTCCATCGCCGGCTTCGAGGACGCTCTGCTGGGCGCCATGCTGGAGAAGCAGGGGCTGAGCCTTAAGGATGTCGAGCTGGTGAATGTCAACTTCTCCCTCTCGCCATCGCTGCTGTCGGGCCAGGTCGATGCGGTGGTGGGCGCCTTCCGGAACTTCGAACTGAACCAGATGGAGATCGAGAAGCACCCCGGCCGTGCCTTCTATCCCGAGGAAGAGGGCGTTCCGCCCTATGACGAACTGATTCTGGTCGCCCGCAAGGACAAGGCGAACGATCCGCGCTTCAAGCGCTTCCTGACGGCGGTGGAGCGGGCGACGCTCTACATCCTGAACCATCCGGAGGAATCGCAGGCCGCCTTCGTCAAGGGCCGCCCGGAGTTGAACGACGAGTTGAACCGCCGCGCCTGGGCCGACACGCTGCCGCGCTTCTCCCACAGCCCGGCCGCCCTGGATGCCGAACGCTACACCCGCTTCGCCGAGTTCCTGAAGGCCCGCGGTCTGATCAAGGCGGTGGCGCCGGTCGAACAGTATGCGGTGGTGGTGAAGTAACCGTCTTCCTCCGGCTCTGGTCATCAACCGACATTGCCATCGCCCCCGGCGGAGCGTTACCTAGAGGGAAACCGCTCCGCCGGCTGATGGTGGACCGATCATAATGTTGGGAGACGCGAGGGCATGCCGATCAAGACCATCCTGCTGCACATGGCCAACGACGACGCCCACGCCAGCCGGCTGGCGGTGGCCGCGGCTTTGGCCAAGCGCTTTTCCGCCCATATCCAGGCGCTCTACATCGCCACCCCGGTGTCCATGCCGGCGGGCGCCACCGGCCGCGCCGCCTCCTATGGCTTCATGGCGGAGGCGACTGCAATCGCCCATGAGAATGCCGAGCGGATCGAGCAGGAGGTCCGCAAGTCGCTCGACGGGCTGCCCTACGACTGGACGGTCGAGGAGGGCGATCACGTCGACCTCCTGGCTGAGCGCGCCGCCTATGCCGACCTGATCGTCGTCGCGCAATCGGCAGCGGTGCGGGCGGGTGAGCGGGTGTCGCTGCATCACATCCCCGACCGCTTGCCGCTGGAAACCGCCACACCGGTCCTGGTCCTGCCGCCGAAACAGCCGGCGGCGGCTCCCATCGGCCGCCATGTGCTGATCGCTTGGAAGAACACACGCGAATCCACCCGTGCGGTCCGCGCCGCGATGCCCTTTCTGGAGTCGGCGGAGTCCGTCACCGTGCTGACCGTCGAACCGCTCGGGCAGCAAAGCAGAGAAGCCGCTTCCCTAGTCGACTGGCTGCACCGCCACGGTATCGCTGCCCGTCCGCAGTCGGTCATCGCCTCCGGCGGCGAGGTTGGCGACATGATCCTGTCCTGCTGCATCGACCAGGGCGCCGACCTACTGGTGATGGGAGCCTACGGCCACTCCCGCCTGCGTGAACTGGTTCTGGGCGGGGCGACCCGCTCGGTGCTGGACGGGCTGGCCCTACCGGCGCTGCTGGCACATTGAAAGGGGGCGGTAGGGTTGCCGCCCTCCCGCATCCAACACCATTCAGCCGAACAGCTGTCCGTGCAGCGCCTGCCAGCTTTCGCGGTCGGGCGCCAGCAGGATGCTGCCGTTCAGCAGTCCCGGCCTGTAGGGCGTCCCGTCGATCAGCGCCGAATGGCCGCCGGCCTCGGCATGCAGCAGAACGCCGGCCGCATGGTCCCACGGCATCAGCCGGTGATAGAGAGAATACTGCGCCCGTCCTTCCAACAGGCGCAGATATTCCTGCGCGGCGCTCGACAGGCAGACGCGCTCCGCCAGCCCGACGCTGCGTTCCTCCAATTTGATCCTCATCTCCTCGCTGCAGAAGCGTGTGGACAGTGCGCCCACCATCTGCGGCAGCGGCACGGCCGGTGCGACATGGACGCGGCGGCCGTCGAGCCAAGCACCCTGCCCCTTCACCGCCGTCGCCATCCGACCATCGACCGGATCGTGAATCCAGCCGGCGACCGTCTCACCCTTGTAGGCAAGCGCGACGATCACCGCGAACATCGGCCGGCCCTGGGCGAAGTTGATCGTGCCGTCCACCGGGTCGATGATCCAAACCGGCTCGTCGCCGTGGATGCGGTCGAGCACGCGCTCATCCTCGGATGCGGCCTCCTCGCCGATGACGCGGCTGCCCGGCAGCAGCGCCGACAGCGCCGGGGTCAAGGCCCGCTCCGCCGCCTCGTCCGCCAGTGTGACTAGGTCGGTCGGACCGGTCTTCTGCCGGATGCCGGAAGCGTCGAGTTTCTGGAAATAGGGCATGATCTCCGTCTGGGCGACGGAGCGGATCAGATCCGCGACGCGGTCGATGTCGGGGAGCGGAAAGCCCGTCATGGTCGGTTGGCCCCTTGCAGTTTGAGTTCGGAGAAGGTCAGCGCTTCGCCGCCGGCTTGCTGCCGGGCACGCTGTCCAGCTTCAACATGGGATCGCCCCCCTTCGGGTCGGTCAGCAGCACCTTGCCGTCGAGTCCGCTGTCCTTCAGCGCCTTCGACAGCGCATCGAAGGTGGCGCGGTCGGCAGCGGCAGCCGCGGCTTCCTTGGCCGCATCGGCTGGCGGCTGCGGCACAGGACCGCCCTGCGCCGGTTGGCGTGGAGCCTTGGGGTCGGGTGGTGGCGGAGGCGGAGGCGCCGCAGCGGTATCCTTTTCAGGTTCCGGCGGGGGTGGCGGGGGTTGCCACAGGCGGAAGCAATCGGTGAAGGTCTGTTGCTTGCACTCCTTCAACAGACCGGCTGCATCGGGGGCGACGACCTGCGGTTCGTCGGGTGCCACCGACAGCGGTTTCGGCGGCGGAGGAAGCGGGTCCTCTGGTGGTGTCTCCGGTTCTTCCACATAGCCAGGCGGCAGTGGCGATCCCGGACGCATCGGCTCCGCTGCCACCAATGGCTGGACGATGGCCAGCAACAGCGTCAGCGCCGGCATCAGACGGCCGGCACCGGTCAGGATGGTTCGGGAAGGGGAACGGAGCAATTCGGGACCGCGGCGATGGCGAACGGCTCATTATGACCCGCCATCGCGGGCGCCGTCATCCCTCAAGCGTGTGTCAAATCACCGTCATGCCGCGGCGCGTTGATCGTGTCGAGGCTCATGGCGGGCCCCGCCGGTGAAGCCACCATAACCCCAGGCAGTCAGTTCGCGGCAGATCGCAGAAATCTTGGCGGCCTCATCGGCATTCGGTTCCCGTTCGCCGGCGGCTTCGATCAGATGCATCAGGGTGGCACGGCCTTCCGGCGTGCGCGAAAGCTCCTGCAGGCGCAGCAAGGCCGCACCTGGCGGCAAATTCTCCTGACGGGCGACGAGAGCTACCTGATCGGCGAGAAATGCCGTAATCGAGAAGCACGACGGATCGGTTTGCAACCGCATTGGCAGTCCTCCTCAAGGGGGAGCACGACCGCTCCTTTCCCATCATCGGACCCCAACGGCTAAAAGACCACGCCGCATTCGTCTTAAGACCGGAGTGGGGTGCAACAGGTCATAGACCTGCGCACACCCCTTTCCGTTTAGCCAGGACACCCAGCTGCACCGCCTAAGGTTGCGGCTCAGCCTGATTGTCGGGCTGGAACCGCTTTTCGAACCGGGCGAGATCGACCGGATCGATGGAGACATGCAGATGTGCATGTTCCTCATCGTCGCGCCGGTCCAGCACCTCCCCCTTGGCGTAGAGCCAAGCGAGTGCCGCACCGTCACCAAGGCCGACCGAGAGGTCGACGACCTGCCGGTTGACGTTCATACGCCGGTCCAGCAAGCGGTCGAGGTCATCGATTCCCTCGCCGGACAGGGCGGACACCGCCACGGCGCGCGGATTGCGGCCGGTCTGGGTCAGGATCGCCGCACGGCTTTCCTCATCCAGCGCATCGATCTTGTTCAGCACCTCGATCACCCGGTCGTCCGCCTCCGGGTCGATGCCCATGTCGGACAGCACCTCATGGACGTCGGCCTTCTGGGCGTCGCTGTCGATGTGGGCGATGTCACGGACATGCAGGATGATGTCGGCGGCATCCACCTCCTCCAGCGTGGCGCGGAAGGCGGCGACGAGGCCGTGCGGCAGGTCGGAGATGAAGCCGACCGTGTCCGACAGGATCACCTTGCGCCCCGACGGCAGGGTCACCTGCCGCATGGTGGGGTCGAGCGTGGCGAACAGCAGGTTCTGCGCGAACACGTCGGCGTTCGCCAGCCGGTTGAACAGCGTCGATTTGCCGGCGTTGGTGTAGCCGACCAGCGCCACCACCGGATAAGGCACCTTCGCGCGTGCCTTGCGGTGCAGGCCGCGGGTGCGCCGCACCTCCTCCAGTTCCTTCTTGATCTTGATGATCCGGTCGCCGATCAGGCGGCGGTCAAGCTCAAGCTGCGATTCGCCGGGACCGCCGAGAAAGCCGAAGCCGCCGCGCTGCCGCTCCAGGTGGGTCCATGACCGCACCAGCCGGGATTTCTGGTAGGTCAGGGAGGCCAGTTCGACCTGGAGCATGCCTTCGCGCGTCCGGGCGCGGGCGCCGAAGATCTCCAGGATCAGACCTGTGCGGTCGATGACCTTCGCCTTCAACGACCGCTCAAGATTGCGCTGCTGGACCGGTGACAAGGCATGGTCGAGGATGACGAGCGAAGCCTCGGCCTCTTCCACCACCTGTGCCAGATGCTCCACCGTGCCGGAGCCAAGCAGGGTCGACGGTTGCGGCCGGTTCACCTTGGCGCATTCGGCATGGACGACGTCCAACTGAATGGCCTGGGCAAGACCGACCGCTTCCTCAAGCCGCGATTCGGGAGGGCGCATGTCCCCGTCCGCCTCACTGCGGAGGACGGGGTGGACCACGATGGCCCGCGCGGCGCCTTCAGGGGCCGCGCCGTTACCATTGGTCAAGGGATCAGACGCTTTCACCTTCCTTGGGCGGCTCGAAAAGTTGAATGGGATGTGCCGGCATGACCGTCGAAATTGCGTGCTTGTAGACGAGCTGGGAATGCGCGTCGCGCCGCAGAAGTACCGAGAAGTTGTCGAACCAAGTAATGATGCCCTGGAGTTTCACGCCGTTCACGAGAAAGACGGTTACGGGAGTCTTGTTCTTACGGACGTGATTGAGAAACACGTCCTGCACGTTCTGGCTTTTTTCAGACATTTTTCATGCCCCCTTCTTCAATGTTCTTGGGACCCCTTTTTAGGCGGTCCGCTCCCCGTTTCACGGTGTAGGTGTGGTCCGCGTTGGTACCGTCTCGACAGCCGTTTGCAGGGATATGGTATCACCATTGCCGTCCACCAAGCCATACAGGACGCTGTGGAGCGCCGTACAGTCGGTGTGGCGATGGGCGGGCGGGAAGCGGTCGAAGCCACTCCCCTCGCCCAGCCCTATTAGCACCGGAACGAGACCGGCGCCATGGGCGCATTCCATATCGATGTCGGCATCGCCGAGAAACCAGACATCCTCCCCCGGCGCGATCCCCGCCGGCTCCAGAGCCATCCGCACGGGGGCGATGTGCGGCTTGTCGAACTCGGCATCCTGCGCACCGACCAGCTTGCCGAAATAACGGGTCCAGCCCAGCGCGTCGGCCTCGGCCCTCAGGAACTTGCCGTTCTTGTTGGAGACGACGGCCTGATAGACGCCCTGCTCGTGAAAATGCCGCAGCAGCGTCTCGGCACCCGGCAACGGCGTCAGGCCGTCCAGATGGTGTGCGGCGAAATAGGCGTAGAACAGGTCGCGCGCCTCGGTCCAGCGTTCGCCGAAAATACGCGGGAAGCTGTCCCGCAGCGATGCCTTGATCCGCTCGCGCGCCTCCTCGGCACTCCAGGGGGCGAGGCCGAAGGACACCAGCGCATGGTTCAGCGCCTCGCGCACCGTATCCCAGTTGCTGACCAGGGTGTTGTCCCAGTCATAGAGGACGGCGCGCGGCAGGGTGATGGGAGAGGACAAGGAGATACTCCGGCAGGCGTGAACATGATCGGCGCGAAGCCGACTCCCTCACGCGGAGGTCATCCCCGCGAAGGCGGGGATCCATGCTGACCCACAGCCACTTCCGTGCAAACGCTGGATTCCCGCCTTCGCGGGAATGACGGACGGACCGAGAAGTGATTGCGGTCGAGCGATTGCACCGATCACTCGAGGAACATCTTCCCCTTCTCGCTGCCATGGACGCCCAGCGACTTCAACTTGCGGTGAAGGGCGGAGCGTTCCATGCCGACGAAGGACGCGGTGCGGGAGATGTTGCCGCCGAAACGGGTGACCTGGGCCAGAAGATACTCGCGCTCGAACACTTCGCGAGCTTCGCGCAGCGGCAGACCCATGATCTCGCCACCCTTGTCCCATTTCAGGACCGTCGGCGTGATGGCACCGATCTCCGGCGGCAGGGTGTCGGCGCGGATCGGCTCCTTGGGATCGCCATGGGCCATGATCAGCAGCCAATCCACAACATTACGCAGTTGGCGTACGTTGCCCGGCCAGTCATAGGCCTGGAGGGCGGCCATGGCGTCCTCGCCGAACTCGCGGGTCGGCAGGCCCGACGCTTCGGCCGACCGCTGCATGAAATGGCGGGCCAGCACCGGAATGTCCTCGCGCCGCTCGGCCAGCGACGGCACCCGGATCGGCACCACCGACAGGCGGTAGAACAGATCCTGTCGGAAGCGCCCCTGCTCGATTTCCGCCTGGAGGTCGCGGTTGGAGGTGGCGATGACGCGCACGTCGACTTCGACCCGTTGGCCGCCGCCGACGCGCTCGAACACCTGCTCCTGAAGAGCGCGGACGATCTTGCCCTGGGTCTCCAGCGGCATGTCGGCGACTTCGTCCAGCAGCAGCGTGCCGCCATGGGCCTGTTCGAAGGTGCCGATCTTGCGGCCGGGACCATCGACGCCGGCCTCGGTGCCGAACAGCTCCATCTCCAGCCGTTCCGGCCGCATGGTGGCGCAGTTCAGCCCGACGAAGGGGCCGCCGGCCCGGCGGGAGCGGGCATGGATCAGCCGGGCGACCACCTCCTTGCCGGCACCGGGGGGGCCGGAGATCAGGACACGGCTGCCGGTGGGCGCCACCTTGTCGATGGACTGGCGCACCTGATTGACCGCCGACGACTTGCCGATCAGCTCCGCGTCGCCGCCCGCACGCAGCTTCAGCTCCTGGTTCTCGCGCTTCAGCCGTGCCGCCTCGATGGCACGCTCCACCATCAGCAGCAGACGGTCGGCCTTGAACGGCTTCTCGATGAAGTCGTAGGCACCGACCTTGATGGCCTGGACCGCGGTTTCGATGTTGCCATGGCCGGAGATCATGATGACCGGCAGGTTGGCATGATCCCGCATCAGCTGTTCAAGGATCTGCAGGCCGTCCAGCCTGCTGCCCTGGAGCCAGATGTCGAGCACGACGAGGCTCGGCCGGCGCGCCGCCACCTGGGCGAAGGCCTGATCGGCGTCGGCGGCTTCGCGCGTCTTGATGCCTTCGTCGTTCAGGATGCCGGCTATCAGCATCCGGATATCGGCTTCGTCATCGACGATCAGAATGTCATGCGCCATGGGCTTCGTGCCTCATCTCTCCGCCGGTCTCCGCCGGCCTGTCGTCACGGCCGCCCGCTTCGTTCGCGACCGTAACCGGGTGTGGAATGACCAGGGTCACGCGCGCCCCGGGTCCGCCTTCGCGGTCCTCCAGGGTCAGCACGCCGCCATGGTCCTCCATGATCTTCTTGACGATGGCGAGCCCCAGCCCAGTGCCCTTGGCCCGCGTCGTCACATAGGGTTCGGTCAGCCGGTCACGCTGTTCGCCGCCGGGCAACCCCTTGCCGTTGTCCTGAACGGTGACGACGACCTTCTCGCCGTCGTCCTCCACTGCAATCGCCACCTCTCCAGGCGGCAGATCCGACCCGTCGGCCGGCGGCGTACGCCCCTCGATGGCGTCGGCCGCGTTCTGCAGTAGGTTGGTCAGCGCCTGGGAGATCTGCCGGCTGTCGCAGGCCACCGTCAGCGGCCCGGATGGCAGCCGGGTGTCGAACCGGATCTTGCCGGAATGGGCGCTCGATTGCAGGAACACCGCTTGGCGGACCAGATCGTTGATGTTCACCGGCTTCATCACCGGCTGCGGCATCCGCGCGAAGGCGGAGAACTCATCCACCATGCGGCGGATGTCGTCAACCTGCCGGACGATGGTGTCGGTGCACATGGTGAAGACCTCCGTATCGCTGGAGATCTCCTTCAAATATTTGCGGCGCAGCCGTTCGGCCGAGAGCTGGATCGGCGTCAGAGGGTTCTTGATCTCATGCGCGATGCGGCGCGCCACGTCGGCCCAGGCCGCCTTGCGCTGCGCCGACACCAGTTCGGTAATGTCGTCGAAGGTAACCACATAGCCACGCACGGTACCGTCGCGCACCTCCGCCGCGATGCGGACCAGCAGGGTCAACGTCGTCTTGCCCGGACGCCGGATCTGGATCTGGTCCTGCACCACGCGGCCAGGCTTCTTCGGCGCGTTTTCCAGCAGGTCGCCGATGTCCGGCAGCAGTTCGACCAGCGACATGCCGATCATCCGCTCCGGATCCTCCTCGCCCAGCAGGCGGGCGGCGGACAGGTTCGGCAGATTGATGACGCCGTCGGCATCGACACCCAGCACGCCGGCCGACACGCCGGACAGCACCGTCTCGGTGAAGCGGCGGCGCTCGTCGAGCAGCCGGTTGGTCGACAGCAACTCCCGCCGCTGCCCCTCGATCTCGGTAGTCATGCGGTTGAAGGCACGGGACAGCAGGACGAACTCGTCCTCGCCCGGCGGTTCCGACACGCGGACGGTCAGGTCGCCGGCGCGCACCCGCTCGGCAGCGCCGATCAGGGCGCTGATCGGGCGGACCAGCCGGGTGGCGAAGTTCAGCCCGGCCCACACCGCCGCCAGCAGCAGCAGCATCGCCACCACCAGGAAGATCAGCGTGAAGGTGACCTGCAGGCTGCCGCGCTGGTTCTCCAGCGCAGTGTATTCCTTCACAGCCCCCTCGGCCGAGGCCATGTGCTGGAGCACCCGCGGCTCCACCATGCGGCCGACATAGAGGAAGGTGTCGGATACCCGGTCCAGGCTGACCAGGGCGCGGACACGGTCGTCGGATTCCTTGACGATCAGTGCGACCTCGCCGGTGCGGGCCTGCTGGATCTTGTCTTCCGGGATCGGCTCGAATTCCAGGGTGAAGGTGTAGCCGGCCCGCGCGACGATGGCGCCGGTGGTGCCGTTGAAGACGATCGCTTCCGACAGGGCGCGCAGCATCGCCTGGGTGGCGACGACCTGCTCGAACCGCTCGGGGTCGCTGGAGAAGCGCGCCTCCTGCGACAGGTCGTTGGCCATCGCCAGTGCATCGGCGCGGATGTTCTGCTGGTGCTCGTGCAGATAGGCGCTTGCGACCACCAGGGATTCATTCACCGCCGTGCGGACGCGGTCGCTGAACCAGCTCTGTACCCCGACATAGAAGAACAGGGTGGAAAAGACGGTCATGATGATGGCCGGCGCCACCGCCAGCACACTGAACACCAGAACCAGACGGGTGTGCAGCCGCGACCCCGCCAGCCCGCGCCGCCGCCCGATCAGGATGGCGACGATGCGCCGGGCGATCAGCACGCCCAGCGTCAGCAGGATCGCAAGGTCGAGCGTCAGCAGAAGCGTGACGGTCCGCGGGTTGGCCTGTCCGAACGGCGCGCTTTCCGTCATTGCCGCGTAGGTGGCAAACCCGGCGGCCAATGCCGCCAGCGACAGGGCCAAGGCCAGCCGCTTGCCCAGGCCGACCCGCCTGGACCATTGGAGAATCTTCTGCCAGACCGGCCTCTGGCCGGCTGCTGCAATATCGGAATTCGGTGGCATGGTCCGGCGCTGATCTGTTGCCGGAAAGATACACCTCTGTTGCGGCCCTGCCAAGCCTCAACGAATCTGCCTTTCGGACAGCACAGCCTACGCCGGAAGGCGTTCGAAGGGATGCTCAAGGCGGCAATCTGCCAATGGGCGGTGGTTTACCCACCGCCTCCCACTGGCCTGTGTCACAATTTTGGCACGGATCGACCGCCGTAGCGGGGGCTTCCCGCACGCGCTGCCGGATGCGGATTATTTGATGCCGCGCATCACCTGGATATCGAGGTCCCGGATTTTCTTGCGCAACGTGTTGCGGTTCAGGCCGAGCAGTTGTGCCGCCTTGATCTGGTTGCCGCGGGTCGCCGACAGGCTGAGCGAGATCAGTGGCCGTTCGATTTCGCGCAGCACCCGGTCATACAGGCCATTGGAGGGCATACCGTCCTTGTGGGCGGCGAAATAGTCCTTGAGGTGACGCTCGACGGCCGAGGACAGGCCCTCGCTCTGCGGCTCCTCGACCGGCTGCGCGGCGGGGGTAGCGTCGGCAAGCTCCGCCTCCACCACATCCAGCCCGATCACCTCCTGCGAATAGAGGGCGGCCAGACGGCGGACAAGGTTTTCCAGTTCACGGACGTTGCCGGGCCAGCGATAGCGCTTCAGCCGGTCCATCGCCGCCTGGTCGATGCTCTTTGCCGGAAGTCCCTGGCTGATGCCGAGATTCAGGAAATGGCGGACCAGCAACGGAATGTCTTCCGTCCGCTCGCGCAGCGGCGGCAGGCGGATCGGCACCACGCACAGGCGGTAGAACAGATCCTCGCGGAACAGACCCTGGCGGATCAAGGTGCGGAGGTCGCGGTGGGTCGCCGCGATGATGCGCACGTCGGTCTTGATCGCGGTGCGCCCGCCGACGGTGGTGTATTCGCCCTCCTGCAGCACACGCAGCAGGCGGGTCTGGGCGTCGAGCGGCATATCGCCGATCTCGTCCAGGAACAGGGTGCCGCCCTGCGCCTGCTCGAACCGGCCGGTCGACCGGTTGGTCGCACCGGTGAAAGCACCCTTCTCGTGGCCGAACAGTTCGGATTCGATCAGCTCGCGCGGGATGGCGGCCATGTTGATTGCGACGAAGGCGCCGTTGCGCCGCTTGCCGTAATCGTGAAGCGCGCGGGCCACCAGTTCCTTGCCGGTCCCGGACTCGCCGGTGATCATCACCGTCAGGTCGGTGCCCATCAGGCGGGCCAGAACCCGGTAGATTTCCTGCATGGCGGGCGAGCGGCCGATCAGCGGCAGTTGCTCCTCGCCCTCCACGTCGCCGCCCGGCATCGCGGCCGGCGGGGTGTTGGTGTTCAGCGCCCGTTCGACGACGGAAACCAGCTCCTTCAGGTCGAAGGGCTTGGGCAGATATTCGAAGGCCCCGCGCTCCGCCGCTTTCACCGCGGTGATCAGCGTGTTCTGCGCGCTCATCACGATAACCCGCATTTCGGGCCGCAGCTTCTTGATGCGCGGGATCAGGTCCAGGCCGTTTTCGTCCGGCATCACCACGTCGGTGATGACCAGATCGCCCTGCCCGTCCGCCACCCAGCGCCACAACGTCGCGGCGTTGCCGGTGGTGCGGACCTCGTGCCCGAGCCGGGCCAGGGCCTGAGTCAGGACGGTGCGGATGGCGCGGTCGTCATCCGCGATGAGAATGGTCGCTGCGCTCATCAACGAGTCCCCCGGCCGCCCTTGGACTGCAAGCCAGCGTCAGAAATCTTCGAGTCCCCGGAAAGTTTCGGTTCATCGTATTTCGAATCATCGTACATCGGCAGCGACACCTTGAAGACGGTCCGGCGAGGCTGGCTGTCGAACTCGATGGTTCCGCCATGGTCGCCTATCAGTTTCGCCACCAATGCAAGACCAAGGCCAGTCCCGTTCACTTTGCTGGTCACGAACGGATCGAACAGGTTGGACTGCAGGTCTTCCGGAATACCGTCGCCATTATCCTGAACCGTCACCAGCAGGGGCAGGTGCCGGCGCACATCGCCGCCGGGCAGCGCCATGCGGACACCGTGCTGGTAGGAGGTCGTCAGCGTGATCTCACCGCCCGATTCCGGTGCAGCCTCTGCCGCATTTTTAACCAGATTCAGGAAAACCTGCACAAGTTGGTCGCGATTGCCGTAAACAGGAGGCAATGACGGGTCGTAGCGCTCGACAAAGCGTATTTTTCGGGCAAATCCGCTTTGGGCGACCTTACGCACATGTTCCAGCACCGTGTGGATGTTCACCGCGGCACGTTCCAGCGGCCGTTCGTCGGAAAACACCTCCATTCGGTTGACCAGCGCGACGATGCGGTCGGCCTCGTCACAGATCAGGCGGGTCAGCACCCGGTCCTGGTCGCTGGCATTCTCCTCGAGCAGCTGGGCGGCGCCGCGGATGCCGGACAGCGGGTTCTTCACCTCATGGGCCAGCATCGCCGCCATGGCGGTGACGGAGCGCGCGGCATGACGGTGAGTCAGTGAATGGTCGATCTTGCGGGCGAGCGACCGCTCATGGATGGTCAGCACCACATGGTCGGGCGGATCGCCCATGGTCGCCACCTGTACCGTCACATGGTGCGGGCCGATGCGGGGCGTGTCGATGATGACACCGTCCTGCGACACCCGGCGGCTGCCCCGGCGCACCTGTTCGATCAGACCCATCACCGGACTGTCCGGCGGCAGCAGGTCGGGCAGCGGCATGCCTTCCATGGCGTTGGCGGACAAGTCGAAGAATTCCTGCCCTTCCAGATTGACGAAACGGATGTCGCCGCTGCCGTCCACCACCAGCACCGGATCGGGCAGGCTGTTCAGCACCACCAGCGAGTCCAGCCGCGGCGCTCTGGCGGCACCCGACCGGTTGCGGCCACGCTGGCCCTGAGCGGTCATCGGTACGGGATCCATCAGGCGGCCATCCTTTCGATTGCCGGTTCATAGAAGGCACGGATGCGGTCGCGCACCGCGTTCGGGTCACCGAGTTGGTTGACCTCCTGCCGGAACTCATTGGAGCCGCGAAGGCCGGTCGAGTACCAGGACACATGCTTGCGGGCGACCTTGATGCCGCCGTCTGTGCCGTAATGGCTCAGCATGCTGTCGAAATGCTCCAGCAGCGTGTCCATCTGCTCGTGCAACGGCGGGTCGGGCAGCTTTTCGCCGGTGCGCAGGTAATGCATGACCTGCGATGGGAACCAGGGGCGTCCATAGCTGCCGCGCCCGATCATCACACCGTCGGCGCCGGATTCGGCGAGCGCGCGGTCTACCGCCTCGAAACTGGTGATGTCGCCGTTGACGACGATGGGGATCTTCACTGCCTCCTTCACATGGCGGACATAGGTCCAATCGGCGGTACCGGTGTAGAACTGCATCCGGGTCCGGCCATGGACCGTCACCATCCTGATGCCGCACTGCTCGGCAATGCGGGCAAGGTTGGGGGCGTTGCGGTTGGTCTCGTCCCAGCCCAGCCGCATCTTCAGAGTCACCGGGATGCTGACAGCCTTTGCCACGGCCTCCAGAATGCGGCCGGCCAATGCCTCGTCCCGCATCAGCGAGGAGCCGGCATGGCCATTCACCACCTTCTTCACCGGACAGCCGAAATTAATGTCGACGACCGCGGCACCGCGATCCTCGTTCAGCTTCGCCGCTTCGGCCATCACCTCGGGCTCGCAGCCGGCGAGCTGGACCGCCATCGGAAACTCTTCCGGTTCGGTCTCCACCATGCGCAGGGTCTGACGGTTCTCGCGGATCATCGCCTGGCTGGCGATCATCTCGGACACGACGAGGCCGCAGCCCGCACGCTTCACCAGGCGGCGGAACGGCAGGTCGGAGACACCCGACATGGGCGCCAGGATCACCGGTCCGGCGAGTGTGATGGGTCCGATTTGTATGGTCATTCTCACCTGCCCGATTGATGGGCAAATCAACAAAGTGCCGTCAATTTGGGCAAGTTATCACGCAGCGACAGTCGTATGCAAGGGCGAAGCCCGGCCGCCCCGCTCACGCGCCGCTCTAACCCTATGATCTTGCATTGGCTTGAGCCGCTTTTTGGCTCAGCTCCAGGTCCACTGCCCGATTAGGACGTTCGACACGAACTTGACGCCGGGATAGGCAAGCGTCGCCAGCAGATAGACAATCAGCATGGTGCGCGCCGCCGTCCGTCCGCGCACGCCGGTCCGGTATTCGGCGAGCAGCAGGATGCCGATCACGATGAAGGTCGCGAGCGACAACAGGCTCTTATGGTCGGTGCGGAACAGCAGCCCCTGCTCGAAATAGAGCACCGCCATGCCTGTCGCGAGACCGGCACCCAGCACCACCTCCGATGCGATCAGCAGGCGCAATTGCAGCCGCTCACTCTCCGCCACAGGCGGCAGGAAGCGGCTGAGTGGGGTCGGCCGCTTGGTCTTCAGCGCCCGGGTCTGGATCACCGCAGCGAAGGACGACACGGCGCTGAGCGTCAGCAGGGCATAGGTGAAGACCGACACGGCGATGTGCAGATCGATCCACACGCCCGGCGCATTGCCGCGCAGGATCGGCGCCGGTGCATCCTCGGTCAGCGTCGCCAGCAGGCAGACCACCAGCAGATAGGGCAACAGCAGCGGCGCCAACCTCCAGGCGGTGGCATGGAACAGACTAAGTCCGATGAACAAAGCCATGCAGGCGGCCGTCGTCACCCACAGCGCCGTCGAGAACCCGGTCTGCCATTGACCGGCGACCTGCAGGATCGCCCACATGCCGGGCCCGGCGGCAGCAAGCAACAAGGCCCCCCAGAATGCCCAGCCGCGCCCCTCCAGGCCCTGCCCCGCGATGCGCCGATAGGGATAGAAGGCGGCAGGCACCAGGGCCACAAGCGCCGTCAGGCTCAAAAGGATGTTCTGCGACATGGACCCGAATGCACTCCCGTCTTTCCGCCATCATGCTGCCGGAGCAGGCCGGTCGGCTCCCTGACATTGTCCGGAGCGTCTCGGCGGCAAGGCTCGGCACTTGGCGGAACCACGGCGACAGGCTAGGCTCCGCGACGTTTCCGTCAAGTGGCTATCATATATTACGGACTGGCTTATGCCCACCTGCATCGCCCCCACCTGTGTTGCTTTGATCGTGGCCGGAGGATCCGGCCAGAGGTTCGGGGCCGAACGGCCGAAGCAGTATCTCGACCTTGCAGGCAAGCCGGTGCTGCGCCGGACAGTAGAGGCTTTCCTGAACCATCCGCAGGTCACCGGCGTGCGCGTGGTCATCGACCCGACCTGGCGCGATGCCTATGACGCCGCCCTGTCCGGGCTTGCCCTGCCCGACCCGGTTGCCGGCGGCGCCAGCCGTCAGGACTCGGTCCGCAATGGGCTGGAGGCCTTGGCCGCCGACGGCGCACCCGATCTCGTGCTGATCCACGACGCCGCCCGCCCCCTGATCGATGCGGACACCATCGCTGCGGTGATCGCGGCCCTGGACCGCAAGCCGGGCGCCATCGCCGCGGTGCCGGTGGCCGATACGCTGAAGCGCGGCAGCGGTGACACCATCGCCGGCACTGTCGACCGCGATGGGCTGTGGCGGGCGCAGACACCGCAGGGCTTCCGCTTTCCCGATATTCTCGAAGCCCACCGGGCTGCCGCCGGCCTGTCGCTGACCGACGATGCCGCGGTGGCGGAGCGTGCCGGGCTGGCCGTGTCGCTGGTGCGGTCCAAGGAGGACAATTTCAAGGTGACCACCCCTGATGACCTGACCCGCGCCACACGCGCGATCATGAGCAGCCTGTGGGACGTGCGGACAGGCAGCGGTTTCGATGTCCACCGCTTCACCGACGGCGAATTCGTGACGCTCTGCGGCCTGCGCGTGCCGCACAGCCACGGGCTGGAGGGCCATTCGGATGCGGATGTCGGATTGCATGCCCTGACCGACGCCATCCTCGGTGCGCTGGCTGCCGGCGACATTGGCAGCCACTTTCCGCCGACCGATCCGCGTTGGCGAGGTGCCGACAGCGCCAAGTTCCTGCGCCATGCCGCCGATCTGGTGGCCGAACGCGGCGGCGTCATCGCCCATGCCGACGTGACCATCATCTGCGAGCGGCCGAAGGTGGGTCCCCACCGCGCCGCCATGGCGGACCGCATCGCCCAGATTCTGGGCATCGACGTTGGACGGGTCAGCGTGAAGGCGACCACCACCGAGCAGCTCGGCTTCACTGGCCGGCGCGAGGGTATCGCGGCTCAGGCTGTGGCGACCATCCGACTTCCAGGCTAACATCCTGCCCAACGATACGAACCGGGAGAGGCCGTCATGTTTCCCGAGATCATCCGCGACCTCGCTGCCCAGACGCTTGCCGAATACGGCCTCGCCGGTTTCATGCTGGCGACGGCCGAATCCTGCACCGGCGGCCTGATTGCCGGGGCCCTGACCGACATCGCCGGTTCGTCAAAGGTGATCGACCGCGGCTTCGTGACCTATACCAACATCGCCAAGTCCGAAGTGCTGGGTGTTCCCGCCAGCCTGCTGCATGCCCACGGCGCCGTAAGCCCGGAGGTGGCGGTCGCCATGGCGGTCGGTGCGCTCGCGAAATCGAGGGCTGATGTGACGGTGGCGGTCACGGGGATCGCCGGCCCCGGAGGGGCCACGGAAACCAAGCCGGTGGGCCGGGTCTATGTCGCAACCGCCGTGCGCGGTGGGGCTGCCAAAGCCAAGGAATATACCTTTCCCGGCGACCGCGACGCCGTGCGGATGGCGACGGTCCAGGCGGCGCTGGAGCGGTTGCGGCTCGCCCGCCCGACCGGAAGCCTGCGCTGAAGACTTGCCGACAAACTCTTCACCACAAAGGAAAAAGGCCCGATGCCGACCATCAACATCCAACTCTTCGAAGGACGCACGGTCGAACAGAAGCGCGAATACGCCAGGGCATTGACCGAGGCGACCGTGAAGGTCCTCGGCTGCTCGCCGTCCGCGGTGGACATCATCTTCCAGGACGTGAAGAAAAGCGATTGGGCGAGCGGCGGGGAACTGTGGTCGGACAAGAGCTGACCGACCACCCACCTCAACCGTCCGCGGCCGGCGTCAGGCCGGCTGCGTCGCCCGGCCCGGCCCGTAAAGCTGGGCCGCGCGCGTTTCAAAGGCCTGCACCATGCGGCGGACGGCCTCGTTGAACAGCAGGCCCATGATCTTCTGCAGCATCTTCGAGCGGAACTCGAAATCGACGAAGAAGTCGACGCAGCAGCCGCCGGGATGCTCGTTAAAGATCCAGTGATTGTTCAGATACTGGAACGGCCCGTCGGTATATTGAACGTTGATCCGGCAGTCGGGCTCGTGGAGCTCCACCCGCGAAGTGAAGCGTTCGCGGACCATCTTGAAGCCGATGATGAGGTCCGCGAACATCACGTTGTCTTCGCGCTTGCGGATGCGGGCCGCCAGGCACCAGGGCAGAAACTCCGGATACTTCTCCACGTCCGCGACCAGGTCGTACATCTGCTGGGGCGTGTAGGGAAGAACCTTCTTCTCCGCGTGCGTCGGCATACCCGTACCGTGTCCTTTCTTAGTGGGCCGCCTGGATCAGGCGGCGGCGACCCCCAGCTTGCGCAGCCGGGCTTCGCGCAGCTTCTCGAAATCCGCACCCGCATGGTAGGACGAGCGCGTCAGCGGCGACGACGCCACCAGCAGGAAGCCCTTGCCGCGGCCAACAGTGGAATAACCGTCGAACTCCTCAGGAGTCACGAAACGATCCACCGCCGCATGCTTGGGCGTGGGCTGGAGATACTGCCCAATCGTCAGAAAGTCCACATCGGCGGAGCGCAGATCGTCCATCACCTGTCCGATCTCCTCCTTCGTCTCGCCCAGACCGACCATCAGGCCGGACTTGGTGAAGATCGTCGGATCCAGTTCCTTCACCCGCGCCAGCAGCTGGAGCGATGCGAAATAACGCGCGCCGGGGCGGATGGTCGGGTAGAGGCGCGGCGCGGTTTCCAGATTGTGATTGAAGACGTCGGGCTTGGCCTCCACCACCACCTCGACCGCGCCCTTCTTCTTCTGGAAGTCGGGAGTGAGGATCTCGATGGTCGTCTCCGGCGAGGCGACGCGGATGGCGCGGATGGTGCGGGCGAAATGCTCGGCACCGCCGTCGGCCAGATCGTCGCGGTCGACAGAGGTGATGACCACGTGGGAAAGCTTCAGCTGGCCGACGGCCTCCGCGACTTTTTCCGGCTCATGCGGGTCGAGCAGATCCGGGCGTCCGGTCTCCACGTTGCAGAAAGCGCAGCCGCGCGTGCAAATGGATCCCAGGATCATGAAGGTGGCGTGCTTCTGCTTCCAGCACTCCCCGATGTTCGGGCAGGCGGCCTCTTCGCACACCGTGTTCAGTTTCAGCCCGCGCATCAGCTGGCGGGTCTCGTTGTATTCCTGGCTCATCGGCGCCTTGACCCGGATCCAGGCCGGTTTGCGCTGGATGGGGTTGTCGGGCTTATGGGCCTTTTCGGGGTGGCGCAGCTTCTCGGTCTGGTCGACGAGGGTCATGGTCTAAAGCTCCCGATGGCCGACGCGATGCCCCGGCCCCGACAATAGGTGCGATGAGGATGTCAAACCCGCCATTCCGGCGGAAACAGTTCGGCCGGATAGGCCGGATCGACCGCCTGGTCAAGCGTGAAAGGCGGCTGGACCGGAAAATGGCCGTGAGGGGTATCAGCCTCGGCGGCCGCCATCAGGAGGGTGTACGAGTAAACCTCGGCGAAGGCGTCGGCAACACACGGCCGAAGACTGGGACTGTCCCTGAACTCCCGGAGAAGCTTCCTGCGCTGCAGCCGGACGGCCAAGCTCCAATCGCGTTCGCACCGCTCCCGCAAGTCGGGACAGAACATCCACCTCAGCAGATTGAGCAGCAGAACGCTAAGAAGATCCTCGACCTCGGATCTCTGGCTGCGGCCCATGCTCTCGATCTCCTCGGCGACGTTCTCCCAGTCGACCGGGGCGTTGTTCCGCTCGGCGCCGGCACGGCGAAGCTCCTGCGCCTGGGCTTGGGTCCAGGCGTATAAATCCTCGTCATACGCGGCGCTGCTGCGGTCCATGGCCCCATCCGGCTGGGAAGAACGTCACCTCGGAAACATTAGTTAAAAGTGGATCGCCCGGCCATAGGCATCAAGGACCGACTCATGCATCATTTCCGACAAAGTCGGGTGCGGGAACACCGTATGCATCAGCTCGGCCTCGGTCAGCTCCGACGACTTTGCGATGCCGTAGCCCTGGATCAGTTCGGTCACTTCCGCGCCGATCATGTGGGCACCCAGCATCTCGCCGGTCTTGGCGTCGAAGATGGTCTTGATCAGGCCTTCCGGCTCGCCGAGCGCAATGGCCTTGCCGTTGCCGACGAAGGGGAAGCGGCCGACCTTGATCTCGTAGCCGGCTTCCTTGGCCTTCTTCTCCGTCAGGCCGACCGACGCGATCTGCGGGTGCGAGTAGGTGCAGCCCGGGATGTTGCGGACGTTCAGCGCATGCGGATGCTTGCCGGCGATGTGCTCGGCGACGATCACGCCTTCATGGCTGGCCTTGTGGGCGAGCCAGGGGGCGCCGGTCACGTCGCCGATGGCATACACGCCCGGCTCGTCGGTCTCGCACATGCCGTTGGTCTGGATGTGGCCGCGGTCGGTCTTGACCTTGGTGTTTTCCAGGCCGAGGTTCTCGGTGTTCGGGCTGATGCCGACGGCGACGATGACGCGGTCGACCGTGATGTCCTCGGTCTTGCCGCCGGCCTCGACGGCCACGGTCACGCTGTCGGCGGCCTTGCGCAGGTTGCCGGCCTTGCCGCCGGTGATGATGCGCATCCCCTGCTTTTCGAAGGCTTTCCGGGCCATTGCGGAGATTTCCTCATCCTCCACCGGAAGGATGCGGTCCATCACCTCGACCACGGTGACCTTGGCGCCGAGCGCGTTGTAGAAGCTGGCGAACTCGATGCCGATGGCGCCGGAGCCGATGACCAGCAGTGACTTCGGCATGGCATCCGGGGTCATCGCCTTGCGATAGGTCCAGACCAGCTTGCCGTCATCCTCCAGGCCCGGCAGCGTGCGGGCGCGCGCACCGGTGGCGATGATGATGTGCTTGGCGCCGAAGGTGCCGACCGGGGCGTCGCCCTTGGAAACCGCCACCTGCCCCTTGCCGAGCAGCTTGGCGGAGCCTTCGATCACCGCAACCTTGTTCTTCTTCAGCAGGTGCTTGACGCCGCCGTTCAGCTGGCCCGCGACCTTGCGCGAGCGGGCGACGACCTTGTCGAGGTCGAAGGACGGGTTCTGGATGACCAGACCATAGTCGGCGGCATGCTTGGCGAGATGCAGCACCTCGGCCGAGCGCAGCAGCGCCTTGGTCGGGATGCAGCCCCAGTTCAGGCAGATGCCGCCCAGGTTTTCACGCTCGATGACCGCGGTGTGCAGGCCCAGCTGCGCGGCGCGGATCGCCGCCACATAGCCGCCCGGCCCGCCGCCGATGACGATGACGTCGTAATTGATGTCGGCCAAGGGTGTTCTCCCCATTCAGGAGCGAGGCGCATCCTCGCGGCCGGCGGCAAAGATGCCTTCCTCGACCCGGCACGCCTCGTCGATGATCGTCTGGTACAGGGTGGCCATGAAGTCCGGATCCAGGCCGTAAGCCAAGCCCGCCTCGGCCGCCCGCCGTTTGACCGCTTCGACGCGGTCGGGCAGGACGGCCGGCAGCTTCTCCGCCATCTTCACCGCTGCGACGCGGTGGACGACGGACAGGCGCTTGCCCAGCAGCGCGACGATCTCGTCGTCGATGGCGTCGATCTCGGCGCGGAGCGGGGCAAGGCTTTTCGACATGGAACCGGTCCTCCAGCCGTCAGAGCAGCATCGAGAGCGGATCCTCGAGCAGCTTCTTCACCGCTCCAAGGAATTCCGCACCGACGGCGCCATCGGCCACGCGGTGATCGAAGGTGCCGGTCAGGCTCATCACCGTGGCGATGGCCAGCGCTCCGTCCTTGACCACCGGGCGCTGCTCGCTGGCGCCGACCGCCAGGATGCAGGCCTGCGGCGGGTTGATGATCGCCTGGAACTGCTTGATCCCCATCATGCCCAGGTTGGAGATGGAGATGGTGCCGCCCTGATACTCTTCCGGCTTCAGCGCGTTGTCGCGCGCCTTCTTGGCCAGCGACTTCATCTCGTTGGAGATGTCGGCCAGCCCCTTGGTCTCCGCCTTCTTGACGATCGGGGTGATCAGCCCGGTCGGCGTGGCGACGGCGACCGAGATGTCGGCGTGGCTGTACTGCAGCATCGCCTCGTCGGTCCAGGCGGCGTTCAGCGCCGGGACCTTCTTCAGCGCCAGCGCCACGGCGCGGATGATGAAGTCGTTCACCGACAGCTTGTAGGCGTCGGACCGGCCGTTCAGTTCGGCACGGACCTTCATCAGCGCGTCGATCTCGACATCCACCGTCAGGAAGTAGTCGGGAACCGTGCGCTTCACCTCGCCCAGACGCTTGGCGATGGTCTTGCGCATGCCGCTGTTCGGCACGGCGGTGTAGGCCATGCCCAGCTTGTCGGCGAGCGCCTTGGCATCCACGCCTTCGGCCTTCGCCGGGGCCGGAGCCGCCGCGGGAGCCGGAGCGGCGGCCGGGGCCGGGGCAGCGGCCGGAGCGGCAGCGGCCTTGGCGGGACCGGCGGCCTTGGCAGCCTCGACGTCGGCCTTGACGATGCGGCCGTGCGGGCCGGTGCCCTTGACGGTCTTCAGGTCGACGCCGGCCTGCTCGGCGACGCGGCGGGCCAGCGGGCTGGCGAACACGCGGGCGCCACCCGCCGCCGGAGCGGAGGCAGGGGCGGCAGGGGCCGGAGCAGCAGCCGCCGGAGCGGCAGCCGGAGCCGGGGCAGCGGCCGGAGCGGCAGCCGCCGGGGCCGGAGCGGAACCGGCCGAGGCCAGCGCGCTCTCGTCCTCGCCCTCTTCCAGCAGGATGGCGATGGGGGTGTTCACCGCCACGCCCTGGCTGCCGGCCGGGATCAGGATTTTGCCGATGCGGCCTTCATCGACCGCTTCGACTTCCATGGTGGCCTTGTCGGTCTCGATCTCGGCGAGCACGTCGCCGGACTTCACCGTGTCGCCTTCCTTCTTCAGCCACTTGGCGAGGTTGCCCTCGGTCATCGTGGGCGAGAGGGCGGGCATCAGAATCTGAACAGTCATCCTATCAGCCCTCCTCTCAACGGTAGCAGGCTTGCTTGGCGGCCTTGACGATGTGATCGACCTGCGGCAGCGCCAGCTTTTCCAGGTTGGCGGCGTAGGGCATCGGCACGTCCAGGCCGGCCACGCGGGCCACCGGCGCGTCGAGATAGTCGAACGCCTGCTCCATCATCAGAGCGCACATTTCCGAACCGATGCCGGCGAAGGGCCAGCCTTCCTCGACGGAGACGAGGCGGTTGGTCTTCTTGACGCTGTTGACGATGGTCTCGGTGTCCAGCGGACGGATCGTGCGCAGGTTGATGACCTCCGCGTCGATGCCTTCCTTGGCCAGGATCTCGGCGGCGGCGAGCGCATGGCCGACCATGATCGAGAAGGCGGTGATCGTCACGTCCTTGCCGGCGCGTTCGATCTTGGCCTTGCCGATCGGCAGGACGAAGTCCTCGTCCTCCGGAACCTCGAAGCTCTGGCCGTAGAGGATCTCGTTTTCGAGGAAGACGATCGGGTTGGCGTCACGGATCGCCGCCTTCAGCAGGCCCTTCGCGTCGGCCGCCGACCAGGGCGAAACGACCTTCAGGCCCGGGCAGTGCGCGTACCACGAGGCGTAGCACTGCGAGTGCTGGGCGCCGACACGGGCGGCGGCGCCGTTGGGGCCGCGGAACACGATCGAGTTGCTCATCTGACCGCCCGACATGTACAGCGTCTTGGCGGCCGAGTTGATGATGTGGTCGATCGCCTGCATGGCGAAGTTGAAGGTCATGAACTCGACGACCGGCTTCAAGCCCTTGAAGGCGGCGCCGACGCCAAGTCCGGCGAAGCCGATCTCGGTGATCGGCGTGTCGATGACGCGACGCTCGCCGAACTCCTGCAGCAGGCCCTGGGTCACCTTGTAGGCGCCCTGGTACTGCGCGACCTCCTCACCCATGACGAACACCTTGTCGTCACGGCGCATTTCCTCGGCCATCGCGTCGCGCAGCGCTTCGCGGACCGTCTTCTTGACGGTCTTGGCCATGAATTTGTCCTCGTCCGACGCCGGCGCCGCGACCGGAGCCGCCGGCACGGTGGGCGCCGGGGCCGGAGCGGCTTCCGCCACCGGGGCGGGAGCGGGGGCGGCCGGAGCGGCGGCGGTCGGCGCATTGCCGCCCTTGCTCAGCGCGCTCTCGTCCTCGCCCTCTTCCAGCAGGACGGCGATGGGGGTGTTCACGGCAACGTTGTCGGTGCCCTCGGCGATCAGAATCTTGCCGACGCGGCCTTCATCGACCGCCTCGACCTCCATGGTCGCCTTGTCGGTTTCGATCTCGGCGAGGACATCGCCGGACTTCACCTGGTCACCTTCCTTCTTCAGCCATTTTGCCAGTTTGCCCTCGGT
>Ga0206117_100665_pt1 | contig 28965 bp, 23 predicted proteins | sample 3A5Ametagenome_FD_177997 | JGI IMG/M metagenome (GOLD analysis project Ga0206117, IMG submission 177997) | Enriched microbial communities from leaf-cutter ant dump, University of Wisconsin, Madison, United States - 3A5A | ecosystem: Environmental > Terrestrial > Nest > Insects nest > Nest dump... | reverse complement strand
CGATTTGTCGTCGGTCGACGCCGAAAAGGATCCCGTCGTGAGCACGCTGTTTCATGTGCCATCCCTGCTGATGGCGGCCGCGGTAGCGGGCGCCTGCGTCTCAACGAGCCATCTTCTGATTTGGCGCGGCGTCAGAAACGAAATCAGCGTTCCACTCTGGGGTGTCGCCTACGGCCTCTGCACGGCCGCCATGATCATGATCGGCCTTCGAGGGGTGATACCGGGATTCCTGTCAATCGTCGTCAGCAACAGCCTGCTGTTGGTGGCCGTCGGTCTCGTCTGGTTCGGCTATCGGCGTTTCATCGGAAAAATCGGCCGTTACGACCGATTTCTGGCCTTGCTCGGAGGGCTTGTCTGGCTGGCCTTCGCCTGCCACCACAAGCTCTTTGCCGACATCAATCTCAGAACACATGCGGTTTCGGTCGTTCAGTCGGCCTATCTTCTTGCCATCGCCTACGAGCTGGTCGAGCACAGGCGGAAGGAGCCCCTGCCGTCCCTATCGCTTACGGTGGCGGCTATCGCCGTCCAACTGGCCCTGTTGATCGCCCGCACCATCCATCTGCTGATCTATCCGCTCGATACCAGCACCGACACCCTGCCCTCGGGCACGCCTCTCGCCCTGACGCTGGTCGGATCGATCGGCTTCGTCGTTTTTCTCGGCCTCCTGCAGTTCGCGCTGGTGGGGCAACGGTCGGAACGACGGTTTCGCGTCGCCGCCGAGACGGACGGGTTGACTGGGGTGGCCAACCGCAGGCGCTTCCTGAGCGAGGTTCTGTCGCACCTGGAGAGTTCCCCTGCGAGCGGCGCCATGATCCTGTTCGATCTCGATCACTTCAAGAGCATCAACGATACCCACGGTCATCTGACCGGCGACCGGGCACTCGTCGAGTTCGCCAGCATTCTCGCGAAGGCAACGCCCCAGCGCGCCGTGGCCGCCCGGATCGGGGGCGAAGAGTTCGCCCTGTTCGTGCCTGACGGCAACGCCGCGGCGGCGGCTCTGGCCGAAGACATCCGCCGCCTTACCCACGCCTTCGAGCTCAGCACGACCAATGGCAGGCTACATATGACAGTCAGCGTCGGGGTTGCCGACGTCGCCGAGGTCGGATCGGATTACGAGACGCTGCATGGCGCGGCCGACGTCGCCCTCTACAGGGCCAAGAGCGATGGTCGCGACCGCGTCGCGGTCTATCGCAGGGAACCGTTTCCCAAGCAGATCGCAACGATACGTGGAGAGCTCGCCCAGCTCATGTCGGCCACGGCCTGAACCGGCTCAGCCGGCAAGCGGGTTTGTTTGCGAGAAGGCCAGCACCTTGGCTAGCACCGCCTTGGGCGCGGTGTCCGGAACCGGCACCTTTCCGAGAATCCAGCCGAACAGTTCCCGATCATCGACTTCCAGCAGGGCCTCGAACTCGTCGAGCTCCCCCTCTGTCAGCGTGCCGATCGAATCGTCGGCGAAGCGTCCAAGCAGAAGGTCCAGCTCGCGCGTGCCGCGATGCCAGGCGTGGTAGAGAATTTTCCGGCGCCGCGGCGAAAGATCGTCGGACGTTCGGCTGAGCCCGGACATCGATGTTCTCCAGGAAAACGAAGAGAGAGGAGCGGCCCGAAAGGCCCCTTGCCGCTTTCGTCTGTAGCCGATTTTCCCGGTGAAAGTAAACGAGTGCCGGTTGTCCGCCATATCCGCGACTGCCGAAGGCTGCTATAGGAGGCGGCCTTTTCCGGTATTATGTTGGCCGTTTTTGTCATGAATTCCGCTTCTTCCGGCCGTTGGTCCGAACTCGCTTCGCCGGCTTATCTTGCCGCCTCGCTGACACTGATGCTCGCCGCGGCAATCTTCGCCTTCAATGCCTTCCTGGTATCGACGGCGATGCCGTCGGCAGTGGGCGAGCTGCATGGCGAGGCCTACCTTTCGTGGACGCTCACCGTTTACATCGTCGCGTCGATTACAGCCGGCGCCTCGGCGCCGTTGCTCAAGGCTCGCTTCGGGGCGCGTCGCTGTCTGTTCGTCGCCAGCGGCGTATTCGCCATCGGCACGCTCGCCGCGGCCCTATCGCCTAGCATGGAGCTGGTGTTGGTCGGCCGCGCCGTCCAGGGCGCTGGCGAAGGCCTGGTCGCCGCCATCGCCTTCGCGCTGATCCCGCAGCTCTTTCCGTCGCGGCTCGTTGCCAAGCTGTTCGGCGCCGAGGCGATCGTATGGGCCGCAGCGGCCTTCGGCGGCCCGGTTCTGGCCGGCATCATCACCGAGTTCATCAGCTGGCGCGCCGCTTTCCTGATCAACCTGCCGATCGTCGCCGTCTTCCTGGTTCTCGTCCACGTGGCGGTGCCGCAAGAGGAGCGCAATTACGACGCAGGGCTTTTCCCCGGCGTCAGACTCGGGCTCGTGGCGCTCGGCATGATGGCCATCTCGGTGGCCGCCGTCGCACTCGATGAACCGTGGCAGGCGGCCCTTGTGGTGGCCGGCGCCGCTCTCTGCCTGACCGTTGCCGTCCGCATCGATCTTTCCGCTCGGGTCTCGATCCTGCCGCGCGGCGCTTTCAGCCTTTCGAGCGTGCCGGGGCTCGGCCTCTGGACGATCTTCCTTCTGCCGCTCGCCCAATCGGTCACCGGTGTGTTCCTGGTCTATGCCGTACAGCATCTCTGGGGATACGGACCGGCGGTCGCCGGCGGCATCGGAGCCATCCTGGCCGTCGCCTGGAGTACCGGTGCGGTGACGGTGGCAAACTTCGACGGCTTGGGCAGGCGCCTCGCGTTCATCTCCATCGGTGCGGCGGTGGTGATGGTCGGCCTCATCGTGGGCCTCGCTTCCATGGCCGAACATCTCCTCTCGCTGGTCATGCTTGGCCAGTTGGTGATCGGCCTCGGCATGGGCATCGCCTGGGGCAGCCTTTGCCAGGTGGTGATGGAAACCCATCCCGAGGGCGAACGCGACAAAGCCTCGGCGCTGCTGCCGACACTGCAATCGGCGGGCTACGCGGCCGGCTCGGCGGTGTTCGGTCTGGTCGGCAATCTCGCAGGCTTTGCAACCGACCCTTCGCCGGAAGGGCTCAGGTTCGCGATGGTCGCCGCCTTCACCGCGGCGGTTCTGCTGGCACTTCCCCCGCTTGCCCTGACGCTGCGGATGGGCCGGATTCATCGCAACGGCCCGTCCGCCTGAGCGTCAGATCGTCACCTCGACACCGGGAATAATTCCGGCTTCCTGGAGATAGGCCACGACCTGCTCCGCCAGCACGTCGGCGGCGACATTGGTGGTGTCGAGGCGGATTTCCGCCCCTTCCGGGGGCTCGTAGGGCGAGGATATGCCGGTGAACCGGGCGATCTCGCCGGCCCTCGCCTTCGCGTAGAGCCCCTTCGGATCACGCGCTTCCGCAACGTCGAGCGGCGTATCCACGAAAACCTCGACGAACTCGCCGTCCTCGACCAGTTCACGCGCCAGTTGCCGTTCCGCCTGGAAAGGCGAGATGAACGACACCAGTACGATCAGGCCGGCGTCGACGAACAGCTTGGCCGTTTCCGCGACACGGCGGATGTTCTCGACCCGGTCGGCATCCGAGAAGCCGAGATCGCGGTTGAGGCCGTGGCGGACGTTGTCGCCGTCGAGGATGTAGGCGTGGCGCCCGAGCGCCGTCAGCTTCTTCTCGACGAGGTTGGCAATGGTCGACTTGCCGGCTCCGGAGAGCCCGGTGAACCAGACGACAGCCGACTTCTGCCCTTTGGCAAGCGCCCTCGCCCGCTTGTCGACGTCGAGCGCCTGCCAGTGGATGTTGCCGGCCCGGCGAAGCCCGTGGTCGATCATACCGGCGCCGACCGTGAGGTTCGACAACCGGTCTATGATGATGAAGGCGCCCGTCTCGCGATTGACGGCATAGGGATCGAAAGCGATCGCTTCGGACAGGGAGAGATGAGCGACGCCGACTTCGTTGAGCGACAGGCTTCTGGCCGGTAGCTCGCCGCCGGTGTTGACGTCGATCTTGTGGCGGATCGCCGTCACCTGGGCACCAACCTGACGAGAGCCAATCTTGAGGAGATAGGGACGCCCGGGCAGGAGAGGATCGTCGGCCATCCAGATCAGATGGGCCGCGAACTGATCGGCCACCTCCGGCCGATCGATGGCCCCGGACAGCAAATCACCGCGCGAAATGTCGATCTCATCGTCGAGCGTCAATGTCACCGCCTCACCGGCCGAGGCGACGTCGAGCTCGCCGTCGAAGGTCACGATGGACTTCACCGTCGATGCCCGACCGGACTTCGCCACCACCATGGCGTCGCCGCGCCGCACGGTACCGGAGGCGATGGTGCCCGAAAAACCGCGGAAATCCAAGTTTGGCCGGTTGACCCACTGCACCGGCAGGCGGAATGGCCGCTCGGATGCATCGTCATCCACCGCCACGGTCTCCAGGTGCTCGACCAGCGTCGGGCCACCGTACCAAGGCATGTGGGGGCTGCGCTCGAGCACGTTGTCGCCATAGCGGGCACTGAGCGGGATGGCCGTCAGCGTTTCAAAGCCGAGGCCGGCGGCGAAGGCCCGGTAGTCGGCGACGATGGCCTCGAAGATGGCCTCGGAGAAATCGACGAGGTCGATCTTGTTGACCGCCAGCACGACATGACGGATGCCGACCAGCGACACGATGAAGGAATGACGGCGGGTCTGGGTCAATACGCCCCGCCTGGCATCGACCAGGATCACCGCGAGGTCGGACGTCGAGGCGCCGGTCGCCATGTTGCGAGTGTACTGCTCGTGGCCGGGCGTGTCGGCGACGATGAACTTGCGCCGGTCGGTCGAGAAGAAGCGATAGGCGACGTCGATGGTGATGCCCTGCTCGCGCTCGGCCTCTAAGCCGTCGACGAGCAAGGCGAGGTCGATGTCGTCGCCGACGGTGCCGTGCTTACGGGAGTCCTTTTCGAGACTGAGGAGCTGATCCTCGAACAACAACTTCGAGTCATAGAGCAGACGGCCGATCAGCGTCGATTTACCGTCGTCGACCGAACCGCAGGTGAGAAAGCGCAGGAGGCTCTTTTTCTCGTGCCGGCCGAGATAGTCCGTGAAAGCGGACGCATCCGCGGCGACATTCGGATCGATGGCGTTCATCAGAAATAGCCTTCCCGCTTCTTCTTCTCCATGGAGGCGCTGTCGTCGTGATCGATCAGCCGACCGGACCGCTCGGATGTCCGGGCAATCAGCATCTCCCGGACGATCTCCGGCAGGGTCGCCGCATCGCTCTCGACAGCGGCGGTCAGCGGGTAGCAACCCAGCGTGCGGAAGCGAACGCGGCGCAGTTCGGGGCTTTCACCCGCAAGAAGCGGCAAGCGATCGTCATCGACCATGATCCACTGGCCGCCGCGGTTCACCACCGGCCGTTCGGCGGAGAAGTAAAGCGGCACGATCGGGATCTTTTCGAGCAGGATGTATTGCCAGATGTCGAGCTCGGTCCAGTTTGACAAGGGGAAGACGCGGATGCTCTCACCCGGCCGGACGCGGGAGTTGTAGAGACGCCACAGCTCCGGACGCTGGTTCTTGGGATCCCAGGCGTGGGTATCGGTGCGGAAGGAGAACACCCTCTCCTTCGCCCTGCTCTTCTCCTCGTCGCGGCGGGCGCCGCCAAAGGCAGCGTCGAAGCCATGCGCCGTCAGCGCCTGCTTGAGAGCCTCGGTCTTCATGACGTTGGTGTAGACGGACGAACCGTGAGTGAAGGGGCTGATGCCGGCGGCGACGCCGTCCTGGTTGGTATGGACGAGAAGATCGAGCCCTTCCTGCCTCACCGTCGCGTCACGGAAGGCGATCATCTCGCGGAACTTCCAGGTGGTATCGACGTGCAGCAGAGGGAACGGCAGCTTGCCCGGATAGAAGGCCTTGAGCGCCAGGCGCAGCATCACCGAGCTGTCCTTGCCGATCGAATAGAGCATCACGGGATTGCGGAACTCCGCCGCGACCTCGCGGATGATGTGTATGGCTTCCGCTTCAAGACGCTTCAAATGGGTCAGACGATCCTGGGACACCTGAACTCACCTCGAGCGCGACCGGCGTCGCGACATCCTTCCCCAGTCCCTTTGACCGGAGATACTGGCGAAGCGGTACCAAGCCCCCTCATTGCTCTCAAGAAAGCGCGCACTCCGGCCAAAGCAGAAAAGAGAAAATCTTTCCGCCGATAGCGTTTTGCTTTGATCGGCACCCGAAAATGCCAATTAACTACTGGATTAGTATTCTAATCACCCGGGACGACAACGCTGCAACTTCGGCATCACACCTTTTCAGGCGCGGCAGCCGTCGATCCCCGGACGATAAGCTGCACCGGCCAGACTTCGGCGACGGTACCCGGCTTCTGGCCCGCCACACGCGCCAAGGCCATCTCCGCCACCCTGGTTCCGGCGGCACGGATCGACGAACGGGTGGTGGTGAGCTGAGGATGAAACTGCTCGGCGGGGAAGGCGGGCATCTCGTCGTCGTGGGCCACGATGGAAAGATCGCGCGGCACCTCGAGGCCGAGTTCGGCGGCGGCACGCAGCACACCAAGCGCTACCAGGATGGAGCCGCACAGGATGGCCGTCGGCCGGTCGTCGCTCTCCAGCGCCTGCCGGGCACATCGATAAGCGTTCTCGGCGGTCATGGGCATGAAATGCTCGTCGAGCATGTCCGGCGCCAACCCGGCGGCGGCAAAAGCGATGGCGGCGCCGCGCGAGCGATCCTGGGCGAACGTGAAGTGCTCCTCGCCGTTGATCAGGGTGACGCGCCGATGCCCGAGCTGGATCAGGAAGCTGGTCGCCTGCTGGAACGCACCGAAGTTGTCAATGTCTATATAGGAAATGCCGGTGGGATCAGGCGGCCGGCCATGCACGACGAAGGGAAACTTCAGCTCGGTGAGCAGCTCGATGCGCGCATCGATGGTCTGAGGGGCGGAGAGGATGACCGCATCAACCGTGCCGTCGCGGGCGAGGCGCCCGAAGGTGACGATCTCATCGCGCGGCGTCGAAGGACTGATGAGAATATCGAAGCCTTGTTTGGCGCTGGTTTCTGCCACCCCGGCAAGATATTCGACGAAAAGCGGATCCATCAGCACATTTCGCTCGGCATTGAAGACGACGCCTAAAGCGTGGGCACGTCCCGTCGCGAGCCGTCGCGCCGCCGGACTGGGCCGATATCCGAAACGTTGCGCAGCGGCGAGCACGATTTCACGCGTTTTCTCGCTGACCTCGGGGTATCCGTTGAGCGCGCGACTGACTGTCGTCTGCGACAAATGCAGCTCGGCGGCCAATTCCTTAAGATTCATTGTCAATTTCCGTCGCCATCGTAAGCCGCCTCGTTCTTCCCCATGGACCGGGAGCCGACGCCGATGGGCCTGCCTTACCATTTGTAGCGTTATTGTTACACCCATTGTCCACCCTGCTCAAAGGATCAGCAGAGCGCTCCGCCCTGCCCCGTCGCCCGAAATCCTCCCTGCAAACGGTTACATTGACCAGTTGACAGTGACACGGCTTTCAAGGATGATCTCGACGTTCAAAGCGCTTTGGAGGTTTCGAGCGCTTCGTACCCAGTTGCGGCATTCGGGAGAAGTGCCGCATTCAAGGGAGGACTTGATGTATCACTCAGCCCTGCGTGCCGGTCTTTTCGCCGGTGCGGTTTTCAGCGCATCCGTCACGATGGCCGCCGAGCTCGCGATCGTGTCCGGCGACTCCGGCAACGGACTGGCCTTCCTGCAAAGCCAGTTGAAGGAGTTCGAGGCGAAGACCGGCAACACGGTCAAGATCGTGCCGATGCCGCCGTCGACCACCGACCAGTTCGGCCAGTACCGCCTGTGGCTGGCCGCCGGCAATGCCGACATCGACGTCTACATGACCGACGTCATCTGGGCGCCCCAGCTCTCCGACCAGTTCCTCGACCTGACCGATGCCGCCAAGGATGTGGTCAAGGATCACTTCCCGTCGATCATCGAGTCGCAGACGGCCAACGGCAAGCTGGTGGCCATCCCGGCCTTCACCGACGCCCCGGCTCTCTTCTATCGCAAGGACCTGCTTGAGAAGTACGGCAAGCCGGTTCCCAAGACCTGGGACGAGATGGCCGCCACGGCCAAGGAAATCCAGGACAAGGAACGCGCGGCCGGCGCCAAGGACCTCTGGGGCCTCGTCTTCCAGGGCAACGCCTACGAAGGGCTCACCTGCAACGCCCTGGAGTGGGTGAAGTCGTTCGGCGGCGGCCAGATCGTCGAAGCCAACGGCGACATCTCGATCAACAACGAGAAGGCAGCCAAGGCTCTCGATACGGTCAAGGGTTGGGTCGGCACGATTTCGCCCCCGGGCGTCCTTGCCTACCAGGAAGAAGAAGCGCGCGGCGTCTGGCAGACCGGCAACGCGGTGTTCATGCGCAACTGGCCCTATGCCTACGCTCTCGGCAACGGCGACGACAGCGCCGTGAAGGGCAAGTTCGGCGTATCGACCCTGCCGGCCGCCTCGGCCGACGACAAGCCCGCCGCCACCCTCGGCGGCTGGAACTACGCGGTGTCGAAGTACTCCAAGCATCCGGAAGAGGCGATCAAGCTCGCCCTGTTCCTCGGCTCGACGGAAGTGCAGAAGAACCGCGCCATCAACCAGACCAACCTACCGACCATCGTCTCGCTCTACGACGATGCCGACGTGGCCAAGGCAGCGCCGATCATCCCGCAGTGGAAAGACGTGTTCATGAACGCCGTGCCGCGTCCGTCGGCTCCGACCAAGGTCAAGTACAACGAGGTGTCCTCGCTGTTCTGGTCGGCCGTTCACGACACGCTGTCGGGCAATGGCACCGCCGCCGAAAACCTCGAAGTCCTCGAGGCCAAGCTGACCGAGCTCAAGGGGTCTGGCTGGTAAGCCAACCTCGGCTCGACGGCCGCCCGACGCCTCCCCCTCGGCGAACGGGCGGCCGCACTTCCCGAGTGGTTCGCTCCACTCCCTGCCTGTCTGGACCTGGTTCGGACCGAAGGCTGTCGGGCCCCTCCGAACCAATCCAGACCAAGAGACGGCTGCCGGAGACCATCACCGTTTCCGGGCTGCGCTTGATCGATGCCGCCACGACGGCACCGATGCCTTCCGCACTCCATTGCAGGAATTGCCATGGCCTCCACCCAATCGACGATCCGGATCGTGCCGACCGGACATCCCAAGCGGGTCAAGTCCGAATTGATGCGCCAGCGCCTGAGGGCCGCCGGCTGGTTCCTGGTTCCGATGCTGGTCGCGCTCGCCATCGTTGCCGGATGGCCGCTTCTCAGAACCATCTATTTCTCGTTCACCAACGCCTCGCTGACCAATCTCTACGGCGCGGAGCTGGTGGGCTTCAAAAACTACCTCGGCTGGACGGTCCTGAAGAGCGGCCGCATCATTTGGTCGGGTCTGCTGGCCGACCCCGTCTGGTGGAACGCCGTCTGGAACACGGTCCGCTTCTCAGTGCTGTCGGTGACGCTCGAAACCATTCTTGGCACCGTCGTGGCACTGGTGCTCAACGCCGAGTTCAAGGGGCGCGGTATCGTACGCGCCGCCATCCTCATTCCCTGGGCCATCCCGACCATCGTTTCAGCCCGCATGTGGGGATGGATGCTGAACGACCAGTTCGGCATCATCAACGACGTGCTGCTGATGTTCGGCCTGATCGATCACAAGATCGCCTGGACCGCCTCGTCCGACACGGCCATGATCGCCGTGCTCATCGTCGACGTCTGGAAGACGACGCCATTCATGGCGCTCCTCATTCTCGCCGGCCTTCAGATGATCCCGCGCGACATCTATGAGGCGGCCGCTCTCGACGGCGTTCACCCGGTCAAGACCTTCTGGAAGGTGACGTTGCCGCTGGTGCGCCCGGCCCTGATGGTGGCGGTGATCTTCCGCCTGCTCGACGCCATGCGCATCTTCGACCTGATCTACGTGCTGACGCCCAACAGCTCGCAGACGAAGACGATCTCGGTCCTGGCACGCGAGAACCTGATCGATTTCGACAAGTTCGCCTACGGCTCGGCACAGTCGACCATGCTGTTCCTGATCATCGCCCTGATGACCATTCTCTACATCTGGCTCGGCAAGGTCCGCTTCGACGGGGGAGACCGGTGATGCTCTGGAACCATACCAAGACCGCCTCCTTCTACCTGCTCGTGGCGATCATCGTCTTCGTCTCGGTCTTTCCGTTCTATTACGCGATCCTGACGAGCTTCAAATCCGGCACGGCCCTGTTCGAGATCAACTACCTGCCGACCCACTTCAGCCTCGACAACTACATCGCCGTTCTGACCACCGGCGTGTTCGTCCGCAACCTCGGCAACTCGATCCTGGTGGCGACGTCGGTGGTGGTACTGGCGCTGTTTCTCGCCGTGACGGCGGCCTTCGCCCTGGCACGCGTCAGCTTCCGGGGCCGCGGCCTTCTGCTGATGACCATCCTCGCCGTGTCGATGTTTCCGCAGATCGCGGTGCTGGCCGGTCTGTTCGAGCTGGTGAGGGCGTTCGGCCTGTTCAACACGCCATTCGCCCTGATCTTCTCCTACACGATCTTCACCTTGCCCTTCACCGTCTGGGTGCTCACCACATTCATGCGCGACCTGCCGGTGGAGATCGAGGAGGCGGCGATCGTCGACGGTGCCAGCCCTTGGGTCATTATCACCAAGGTGTTCATGCCGCTGATGTGGCCGGCGCTGGTGACGACGGGTCTGCTCGCCTTCATCGCCGCCTGGAACGAGTTCCTGTTCGCGCTGACCTTCACCTCTTCCAACGAGACGCGCACCGTGCCGGTTGCCATCGCCCTGCTGTCGGGAGCGAGCCAGTACGAGATTCCCTGGGGCCGCATCATGGCCGCCTCGGTCATCGTGACCGTGCCGCTCGTCGTTCTGGTGCTGATCTTCCAGCGCAAGATCGTTCAGGGGCTGACGGCCGGCGGCGTCAAGGGCTAGGAAGAGACGCCGCGTCTCGAAGCGGGCCGGACGACGAAGCAAGCTTTGCGTCCGCGCCACAGCTCGAACAAGATGGGCCGTGCCGACGCCCTCCCCGCCGGCATCGCGATGAAGAGAAAGACCAACAGGAATGACGACACTCGAAAAAGCCGTTGCAAGCGCCGACCGGACCGCCGATCCCGACTGGTGGCGCGGCGCGGTGATCTACCAGATCTATCCGCGCTCGTTCCAGGACTCCAACGGCGACGGCATCGGTGATCTTGCCGGCGTCACGGCTCGCCTCGGCTATCTCGAAGACCTCGGTGTCGACGCCATCTGGCTGTCGCCCTTCTTCAAGTCGCCGATGAAGGACTTCGGCTACGACGTTTCCGACTATTGCGACATCGACCCCATCTTCGGCACGCTGGACGACTTCCGGAAGATGGTCGCCGAGGCGCATCGGCGCGGGATCAAGGTGATCATCGACCAGGTGCTGAGCCACACGTCGGATCTGCATCCGTGGTTCTCGGAAAGCCGGAAGGACCAGATCAACGCCAAGGCGGACTGGTATGTCTGGGCGGACGCCCAGCCGGACGGCACGCCGCCCAACAACTGGCTGTCCGTCTTCGGCGGCTTGGCCTGGGAGTGGGATACCCGGCGCTGCCAGTATTACCTGCATAACTTCCTGGCCAGCCAGCCCGACCTCAACTTCCATACGCCGGCGGTTCAGGACGCCCTGTTGGACGTGTTGAAGTTCTGGCTCGAACTCGGCGTCGACGGCTTCCGCCTCGATACGGTGAACTTCTATTTCCATGACAAGGAGCTGCGCGCCAACCCGCCGCAGACGCGACCGGTCGACGCCATCGATGCGCCGCGGGTCAATCCCTACCTCCGTCAGGATCATGTCTACGACAAGAGCCAGCCGGAAAACCTCGACTTCCTGAAGCGCATGCGCCAGTTGCTCGACCAGTACCCGGGCTCCACCACGGTCGGTGAGATCGGCGACGGCGATCGGTCGCTCAAGACGATGATCGCCTACACCTCGGGCGGCGACAAGCTGCACATGAGCTACACCTTCGATCTCCTGGGCGGCGAGCCGTCGCGGGCCTATATCGAAAAGACGCTGAAGACCTTCGAGGCCGGCGCGGGCGATGCGTGGCCCTGCTGGGCGCTGTCCAACCACGACGTCATCCGGTATGCGACGCGCCATCTGCCCTATGCGCAGAACCCGGCGCAGCAGGGCAAGCTGATGGCGACCCTTCACCTCAGCCTGCGCGGTTCGGTCTGCATCTACGAGGGCGACGAGCTCGGCCTTACCGAAGCGGATCTCGCCTTCGAGGATCTGGTCGATCCCTACGGCATCCGCTTCTGGCCGGAGTTCAAGGGACGCGACGGCTGCCGCACGCCGATGGTCTGGGAGGCCGAGGCCGCGAACGCCGGCTTCTCGCCCGCCAAACCTTGGCTGCCGGTGCCGCAGGCCCACCTCGCCAAGGCGGTTGACCAGCAGGTCGGCAAGCCCGACAGCCAGTACGAGCTCTACAAGGCCATGATCGCCTGGCGCAAGACGAGCCGGGCGCTCACCAAGGGCACGGTGCGCTTTCTCGAGTCGGATGGCGATATCCTCGCCTTTCTGCGCGAGGCGGGCGACGACAAGGTGCTCTGCGTCTTCAACTTCGGCAGGACGGGCGCTGGCTTCCCCGTACCCGCCGGCCTTTCCGTGGCGGCAACCGCCGACCTCGGTTTTGCCTCGAGGGTCGTCGAGGGCATGGTGACGCTGCCGGCCGAAAGCGCCTTCGTCGCCAAGGTGAAATGATCTGAACGAATGACCGGCCGCCCTTCGCGGGGCGGCCTGGCTCCAGGAACCGGGTTGGGAGAACCCTTCGGGAATTGCGGGAGGAATTGCGCATGTCAGCCGGACTGAAGCTCAAGCAAGTCAAGAAGGCCTATGGCGCCGTGCAGGTGCTGCACGGTATCGACCTCGACATCAAGTCCGGCGAGTTCGTCGTCTTCGTCGGCCCTTCCGGCTGCGGCAAGTCGACGCTTCTCCGGCTCATCGCCGGCCTCGAAGACATCACCGAGGGAACGCTCGAAATCGGCGGTACCGTCGTCAACACCCTGCCGCCCTCCAAGCGCGGCATCGCCATGGTGTTCCAGAGCTACGCTCTCTACCCCCACATGACGGTCTACGAGAACATGGCCTTCGGCCTGAAACTCGCGAAGGCGTCTCAAGGCGAGCAGGACCGGCGGGTTCGGGAAGCGGCCGACATGCTGCAGATCACGCCCTATCTCGACCGTCTTCCCAAGCAGCTGTCCGGCGGCCAGCGTCAGCGCGTCGCCATCGGCCGGGCCATTGTCCGCGATCCCAAGGTGTTCCTGTTCGACGAGCCGCTCTCCAACCTCGACGCCGCCTTGCGCGTTGCGACCCGCCTGGAGATCGCCAAACTGCACGAGCGGATGGCCGACACGACCATGATCTACGTGACGCACGATCAGGTGGAGGCGATGACGCTCGCCGACCGCATCGTGGTGCTCAACTTCGGCGTGGTCGAGCAAGTCGGTACGCCGATGGAACTCTATCATACGCCCGACAATCTGTTCGTCGCCCGCTTCATCGGCTCGCCGGCCATGAACATCGTCTCGGCGACCATCACCAGCACGGGTGCTCCGGCAACGGTACAGCCGGACACCGGCAATCCGGTCGTCGTCAATGCCAAGGTCGCCGCCACCTATCTCGACGCCAAGGCAACCTTCGGCGTCCGGCCCGAAGACCTGACGCTCACCGACGGCCCGGGACTGTTCACCGGGACCGTGTCGATCATCGAGAAGCTTGGTGAGGTGACGCTCGTCTATCTCGACACGGGCCTTCCCGAGCCGATCACCGTCAAGATCGATGGCGACGTGGAGATCGCCAAGGGAGCGACGCTGACGGTGACGGCTCCGGCCGATCGCCTGCATCTGTTCGACGAGAACGGCGTCGCATTCCCACGCATGCGGCTCTCCACCGCCGCGGCGTGACCAAGGCAGGGCCACCTTTCGAGGCGGCCCGCCTCTTCAGAGAATTCCGACTCGCTTCAGGAACCACCAGGCGCCCCATACCGAAAATCCACCCAGCATGAAGGCGAACAGCGTGCCGAAATGCTCGCCGGCGAACGGCAGTCCGCCGGTGTTCATGCCAAAGAAGCCGGTCACCAGCGTCGGCGGCAGCAAGAAAGCCGTCATGATCGAGAGGATGTAGAGGTGACGGTTGGTTTCCGAGGAGATCTTGGAGTCGATTTCTTCGTGCAGAAGCCGCGCCCGATCCTGCAAGCCCTGCATCTCCTGGGAGGCCGAGCCGAGCAGGTCGGCCAGCGTTTCGGCCATTTCGATCGTCCCGGAGGGTAACGGATCGGGCTCGTCCCAGCGCTGATACCGGCGGAACAGCGCCACGGATGCCCGGAGCTGGCGGTTCAGGCGGACCACTGTGCGCCGAACCGGACCGAGACGGCGGCGCTCGTCTCGCGGGGCCGTCTCGAAAACATAGTCCTCGATACGATCGAGCTCGTCACCCATCTCGACGATGAGGGTATCGACCACCTTCTCGAACTCGGTCACGACGGCGGCGAACACGCCAACCGTTCCGTGGATGGCGAGACCGCGATCGACGGCGAGCCGCGCCGCCTCGACGCAGCGCAGGGGATGCAGCCGGGCCGTGACGATCAGTCGTTCGGACGCGGCGAAGCGGAACCAGCCGATATCGTTGGTCTCATAATCGAAGGCGCGTTCGATGTCGGTGAACACGCCATGCAGAACGCCGTCGTCGGACGCAAGCACAACGTGATTGTCGCGGTCGGTCAACGTGGCCCGGGCGGCCTGGGGAAGATCGGGAAAGCCTTCCAGGAACTTCGGAACGCGAGCATCGCTGAGAGCGAGATGCAGCCAGACGAAGCCTTCGTCGACGATCAGTTCCTCGCGTGGCGTGGTCGGCGGCAGCGGATGGCCGGCGCCGGTCGCGGCATCGAAACGATAGGCCCAGACGAAGCCGGGAATCTCGGTATTGAGCAAGGACCAGGCACTCCTGACAGGCGCGGCAAACCGCGATTTTCCTGATAGCACGCGAGAGTGACGGTCTTCCACTCCAGACGCAGGCGCATGGCAGCCTCGGAGCGTGAGCCGGCGAGCGCACCGGATTTGCAGGGCGCTCGCCGATCGGGTCGTCAGGCCGTTGGCGGCGAATGCCGGCACAACGGCCTACGGACGGATCAGTCCGGGAGAGCAGCGGTGATGATGAACTCCACCTTGTATTCCGGAGCGGCCAGCTTGGCCTCGCCGGTGGCGCGCGCCGGCGTGTTGCCCTGCGACACCCAGGTTTCCCAGACTTCGTTCATGGCGGCGAAGTCGGACATGTCGGCCAACCAGACGATAGCCTGCAGCACGCGCGTCTTGTCGGTGCCGGCGGCGGCGAGCAGACGATCCACCTCGGCCAGCGCCTCCACGGCCTGCGACTTGACGTCACCCTTCGGCGAGCCGATCTGGCCGGCGAGATAGACGGTCTTGTTGTGGACGACGGCATTGCTCATGCGCTTGCCGGGCTCGATGCGGGTGATCGCCATTGCGGGATTCTCCGTTTCAGGGGCGGGCGGCCCATCCGCCCGCAGGGGTGTTCGTTGCCTATCTTCTCGGCAGATCGGCCGCAACAGGAAAACACGCGAGGGATCTGGCGCCCGGCGACGCCCCGGCCGAGCATCGCTCCGCAGCCGAAAGCCCACTTCAGACGAAAGGCTCGGGCACCATTCTTCGAAGTCTTCGCCGCTGGATCGATTAGCAACGTCAGATCGAACCCCATGAGCGCTGCCACGAATAGTCGACTACTGCCACGCCCCGTACAAGCCTTGGCTACGGTTCGTCGGCCACGACGACCACAGACGCGGAGCCTCTCATGTCATTCTTCGGTCCCTACGGCCCGCTCGACGCCGACGATATCGCGGCGATCAACGCCGTTGCCCGTTTTCTGGCTCTCGACGATCTTGGCGGCCGGGACAAGGACCATGCTCCGAGGTTCGACCTCGTCGTACTGGCCGGCAATGCGCTGTTGTGGACGCTGGAAGGTGCGGTGAAAAAGGCCAGGGCAACCGGCGCGCCCCTGCTGATTTCCGGAGGCATCGGCCATTCCACCAGCCTGCTGGCGACAGCCGTCGATGCCCACCCGGTGTACCGGAAAGCATTGGCGGGCCAGACTTCGGAAGCGCGCCTGCTCGGCGACATCGCGGCCATGTTCCTCGGCCTCGATCAATCTCGGCTGCTTCTCGAAGACGTCTCGACCAACTGCGGCGAGAACGCTCTGTTCACACGGCGCCTGCTGGACGAGCGCGGTCTGGCGCCGTCGGCGATCCTGCTCGTTCAGGATCCGCTGATGCAGAGGCGGACCGACGCGTCGTTCCGACAGGCGTGGGCGGATGCAACGTGCCCCGAACTCCTCAATTGGCCGGTACAGGTGCCGCGCCTCGGCTATCGCGGCGGCCGCATCGACTATCTGCAGAGCCCGAACAGCCGGAAATGGGCACCGGAACGCTTCCTGTCGCTGCTGACGGGGGAGATCCAGCGGCTCACCGACGATGAAAACGGCTACGGCCCGCGCGGCAAGGGCTTCCTGCCGCATGTCGACATACCCGAAGACGTGATGGACGCGTGGCGCCACATCATGAACTCCAACAAGTTCGATGCCACTGCCCTGGGCCGTCGGGCCGGCAGTTGAGCCCAATCCAAGACATTTCAACCGTTTGTGTCGTTTGTAGACTAAAGATTCCGAATAAGTACCTTCACGCATAACTCCCGCATACGTAGTATTACGTCTCACCCCCGAGTCTGGGTGGAGCCGGCGGTCGCTCACGACCATCGGGCAGACCAGGGTGAAAGCATCACGTTTTGGGAGGAACACCGATGACAGCAGTCACCGTCGACCCGACGAAGACGCCTGGCTCGACCACGATGACGAAAGAGGAGCGGCGCGTCATCTTCGCCTCGTCGCTCGGAACCGTCTTCGAATGGTATGATTTCTATCTCTACGGCTCACTGTCAGCGGTCATCGCCGCCCAGTTCTTCTCCGGCGTCAATCCGACGGCGGCTTTCATCTTCGCCCTGCTCGCCTTCGCCGCCGGCTTCGCGGTGCGCCCGTTCGGCGCGCTCGTGTTCGGCCGGCTCGGCGACATGATCGGCCGCAAGTACACGTTCCTCGTCACCATCCTGATCATGGGTGCGTCGACGTTCATCGTCGGCATCCTGCCCAACTATGCGTCGATCGGCATCATTGCACCCGTCATCCTGATATTGCTTCGTCTGCTCCAGGGCCTGGCCCTCGGCGGCGAGTATGGCGGCGCGGCAACCTATGTCGCCGAGCATGCCCCCGATCATCGCCGCGGCGCCTATACGTCCTGGATCCAGACGACGGCCACGCTCGGGTTGTTCATGTCGCTCCTGGTCATTCTCGGATGCCGTGCCGCCATGTCGGCCGATGACTTCAATGCCTGGGGCTGGCGCATTCCGTTCCTGGTGTCGATCCTGCTGCTGGCCATCTCCGTCTGGATCCGTCTGAAGCTCAACGAGAGCCCGGCCTTCCGCCGCATGCAGGAAGAGGGCAAGACCTCCAAGGCGCCGCTCACCGAAGCCTTCGGCCGCTGGAAGAACCTCAAGGTCGTCCTGCTGGCCCTGTTCGGTCTCGTCGCCGGACAGGCGGTGGTCTGGTACACGGGCCAATTCTATGCGCTGTTCTTCCTGACGCAGACGCTGAAGGTCGAGGCACAGACGGCCAACCTGCTGATCGCCGCATCGCTGCTGCTCGCCACCCCCTTCTTCGTGATCTTCGGTACTCTGTCCGACCGGATCGGCCGCAAGCCCATCATCATGGTCGGCCTGCTTCTCGCCTGCCTCACCTATTTCCCGATCTTCAAGGGCATCACCCACTACGCCAACCCGGCCCTGGAACAGGCCGTCGCCAATGCGCCGGTGACCGTCGTCGCCGATCCCAACGAGTGCTCGTTCCAGTTCAACCCCGTGGGAACGTCGAAGTTCACCACCTCCTGCGACGTTGCAAAGGCGGCGCTGGTCAAGGCGGGCGTGCCCTACCATAACGAAGCGGCGTCAGCCGGTACGCCGGCGACCGTGAAGATCGGCGCAACGGCCGTCACCTTCGGGACCGAAGCCGGTGCCGACGGGGCTACGCCTGCGCAGGTGTTCAGCAAGTCGCTGACCGATGCCATCACGACGGCCGGTTATCCGGCCAAGGCCGACCCTGCCCAGATCAACATCGTCATGGTGACGCTGCTGCTCTTCGTGCTGGTGCTCTACGTCACCATGGTCTACGGCCCGATCGCGGCCATTCTGGTCGAGATGTTCCCGACCCGCATCCGCTACACCTCGATGTCGCTTCCCTATCACATCGGCAACGGCTGGTTCGGCGGCTTCCTGCCGACAACGGCCTTCGCCATGGTGGCGGCCACCGGCGACATCTACTACGGCCTCTGGTATCCGATCGTGGTGGCAGCGGCCACGCTGGTGATCGGCATGCTGTTTGTCCGGGAAACCAAGGACAACGACATCCACGCCGACTACTGATCTACGACGAAGATGCGTTAGGCCCGGCCATCATGGCCGGGCCTTTACATTTCGGGTCAGCCGCGCCCGGCGAACTGATCGAGCGTCTTCGCCGGCGTCACCGCCTGCGGATCGAGGAAGCAATGGACGATCGCCGGCTTGCCAGAGGCCATCGCCCGCTCGAAGGCGGGGGCGAACTCCGCCGTTGTCCGCACGGTCTCGCCATGGCCGCCATAGGCGCGCGCCAAGGCCGCGAAGTCGGGGTTCTTCAGCGAGGTCGCCGATACGCGACCGGGATACTCCCGCTCCTGATGCATGCGGATGGTGCCGTACATGGCGTTGTCGACGACCACCACTACGACCGGGATGTCGTATTGCACGGCGGTCGCGAACTCCTGGCCGTTCATCAGAAAGCAGCCGTCGCCGGCAAACACGACGACCGGCCGCTCCGGAAACTGCCGCTTTGCCATGACGCCGGCCGGCACCGAATAGCCCACCGATCCCGACGTGGGCGCCAATTGGCCGGTGAAGCTGCGATACCGCCAATAGCGATGCACCCAGATGGCATAGTTGCCAGCGCCGTTGGCAATGATGGTCTCGGGCGGCAGGCGCTCGCGCAGCCAGACCATGGCTTCGCCATACTGGAAATCGCCCGGCAACAGCGTGGGCTTATCGGTCCAGGCCAGGAAATCGGCACGGGCGGCCTTCGTCTCGGCCGACCAGGGAATTTCGACCGGCGGGTGCACGGTGGATAGCGCCGAGGCGAAGGCATGCGGACTGGCGACGATGCCGAGCGCCGGCTGATAGACGCGGCCGATCTCTTCCGGGTCGGGATGGACGTGGATCAGCGTCTGTCTGGGCTGGGGTATGTCGAGCAGCGTGTAGGACGACGACGGCGATTCCGACAGGCGGCCACCGATCACCAGCAGCACATCCGCTTCACGGACACGGGCGGCCAGCTTAGGGTTGGGACCCAGGCCGAGATCGCCGGCATAGTTCGGATGATCGGCCGGGAACAGCGAGGCGCGACGGAAACTCGTCGCCACCGGCAGGTCGAACCGCTCGGCGAAGCGGATCACCTCGCGACGCGCCCGCTCGCTCCAGCGCGAGCCCCCCAGGATGACCAGCGGCCGCTTGGCCTCCCAGACCAGCTTCTGGAGGCGTGCGAGGTCGGCAAGCCCCGGCCAGATCTCGACCGGTTCCACGACCGGCGCATCGGCCACCTCGGCCGCCTCGGTCAGCATGTTCTCGGGCAGTGACACCACCACCGGTCCCGGCCGCCCTTGGGTGGCGACGCGGAAGGCGCGGGCCACCAGTTCCGAGATGCGCGCGGGATCGTCGATCTCGACCACCCATTTGGCGATGGAGCCGAACACCGCCTTGTAGTCCATCTCCTGGAAACAGCCGCGCTCCAGCATGCCGCGCTCGGCCTGGCCGACGAAGAGGATCAGCGGCGTCGAGTCGTGCTCGGCGATATGGAGCCCGGGCGCGGCATTGGTGGCGCCCGGCGCTCTGGTCACGAAGCAGATGCCGGGCTTGCCAGTGAGCTTGCCATAGGCCTCGGCCATCATGGTGGCCCCGGCCTCGTTGCGGCAGACCAGCACGTCGATCGGGCTATCGTGCAGCGCATCGAGGGCGGCGAGATAGGACTCGCCGGGCACGCAGGTCAGCCGCTCGACGCCCTGTCGGACCAGTTGATCGACCAGGATTTGACCGCCAGTGCGGGACGGGATGGACGGGGACAAGATGGAGAACTCCCAAAACGACCGGTGCGCCACCGGAATGTCGAGACTATCGAGACGGTCAGTCGATCAGCAGGTCAAGTCCGCGTCTCAGGCCCGCTTGCTCCCGCACCCGCCGCACGGCGAGCAGCGTTCCCGCGACATAGGGCGCTGCATCGGAACCGGCATCGTGGCGGATGAGGAGCCGCTCACCCGGCGCGCCGAACTGCGCCTCGCAGGACAAAACATAGCCCGGCATGCGCAGCGAATGCACCTGCACCGCGCCTATGGCGCCGCCGCGCGTTTCGCGGATGCCGCCGAGTTCACCGACAGGCTTCGAGGTGGCAGGTTTGCGCGCGGAGGACAGCCGCTCGGCCAGCTCGCGCGCCGTGCCGGATGGCGTGTCGGGCTTGGTTGCCGAGGCATAGTCGATCACTTCGACGTCGGCGACATACTTCGCGGCCATCAGAGCGAACTTGGTCATCAGCGTGGCGGTAATCGAGTAGTTGCCGGCGGCGAACGCGCCGACGGACTTCGCCCGTGCCGCCGCGTCGATTTCCCCGTAATCCTCGGCCGATAGCCCGGAGGTGCCGATGACCACGGCGACACCGGACGAAATCGCCGCGAGAGCGTTGGCCTTCACCGCCTGGGGGGCGGTGTAGTCGACAAGCACGTCGGCTCCCGCCCTCAGCGCTTCCTCGACGGTGGCGACCACCGTCACGCCGACGGCCGATCCACCCAGCGCCTCGCCAAGATCGTGCCCAGCGGCCGAGCGGGCAACAGCCCCGGCCAGCACCAGATCCTCGGACGCGAGAACCGCCCTGGCCACCGCACTGCCGGTCCAGCCGGTCGCGCCGGCCACGATGACGCGCATCGTCATGGGCTCACTCCACGTCGAAGCTGACGCCCTGCGCCAGCGGCAGGTCACGGCCGTAGTTGATGGTGTTGGTGGCCCGGCGCATGTAGGCCTTCCAGGCGTCGGAACCGGCCTCGCGGCCGCCGCCGGTCTCCTTCTCGCCGCCGAAAGCGCCGCCGATTTCGGCTCCCGACGGCCCGATGTTGACGTTGACGATGCCGCAGTCGGATCCCTTGGCCGACAGGAACGTCTCCGCCTCGCGCAGATCGTTGGTGAAGATCGACGAGGACAGCCCCTGCGGGACCGCATTGTGCGCATCGAGAACCGCGTCGAACTCGGTGTAGCGGATGACGTAGAGGATGGGCGCGAAGGTTTCCGTCATGACCACGTCCGTCTGTGCCGGCATCTCGACCAAGGCCGGACGAGCATAGAAGGCGTTGCTGCCCAGCTCTTCGCGGGTGCGTTCGCCGCCATGGACGGTCGCACCGTCGGCACGCGCCTTCCCGAGAGCTTCCTGCATGCGGTCGTAGGAGGCTTTGTCGATCAACGGCCCGACCAGGGTTCCGGCCTCGCGCGGATCGCCGATCGTCACCGAGGCGTAGGCCTTCCGGAGACGTGGCAGCAGGCTGTCATAGACGCTGTCATGGACGAACAGGCGCCTCAGCGTCGTACAGCGCTGGCCGGCCGTGCCGATCGCGGCAAAGGCAACGCCACGCACCACGAGGTCGAGATCGGCGCTGGGAGCAACGATGGCGCCGTTGTTGCCGCCGAGCTCCAGAATGGCGCGGGCGAAGCGGGCAGCAAGGCGCGGCGCCACGGCGCGGCCCATGGCCGTCGACCCGGTCGCCGACACCGCGGCGACCCTGGTGTCATCGACCAGCGCCTCGCCGATCGCCCGGCCACCGATGATGACGGCGGACAGGCCTGACGGTGCCCCTGCCTTGGCCGCCGCCCTTTCGAACAGCGCCTGGGTGGCGAGGGCGGTGAGAGGCGTCTTCTCCGACGGCTTCCAGACGACGGTATCGCCGCAGACGAGAGCGATGGCGGCGTTCCACGACCACACGGCAACCGGAAAGTTGAAGGCGGAGATGACGCCGACGACGCCGAGCGGATGCCAGGTCTCCATCATGCGGTGGCTCGGTCGCTCCGTCGCGATGGTGAGCCCATACAGCTGGCGGGAGAGACCGACCGCGAAATCGCAGATGTCGATCATCTCCTGCACTTCGCCGAGGCCTTCGGAAACGATCTTGCCGGCCTCGATGGTGACGAGCCGGCCGAGATCGGCCTTGGCCGCCCGCAGTTCCAGGCCGAACAGGCGGATCAGTTCGCCGCGCTTGGGTGCCGGCACGAGACGCCAGGTTCGGAAAGCGTCCTGCGCGGCAGCGATGGCACCGTCGCAGGCGGCCGCATCGGTTTCACGAACCTCGGCGATCCGTTCGCCGGTAATCGGCGACGTGACGATGAGGCTGCCACCCGTATGGGCGCTCTCTCGAACACCGAGGCGGGCGAGCAGGGCGGCGGTTTCCTGAACAAGGCTGGAAGCGGGCATCGGGCACTCTCGTCGGCGCCGCCGGCCGGCGGCACGGCGGGGATGGGCTGAATGTCCGTAAGTTATTGTCCCGAGCCCCCTACCCTGCAAACGATCATTTCTGGTAGGGTCATGAGAAAAGCTCATAACCGGACGAACAATGGCCCGCGATCTTCTGCCATCAATCGGCGCGCTGGTTGCCTTCGAGAGTGCCGCCCGCCATCTCAGTTTCTCTCGCGCCGCCGCCGAACTGCATTTGACGCAAGGCGCCATCAGCCGGCAGGTACGCGAACTGGAAACGCGGCTCGGATTGCCGCTATTCGAACGCGTCAACCAGCGGGTTTTCCTGACCGACGCAGGCGAGGCCTATCGGTTGGAGGTGACGCGTATCCTCGCCAATCTTTCGGCTGCGACCGAACGCACGATGGCCAGCGCCGGCGGTGCCGAGGTGCTCAATCTCGCGGTGCTCCCAACCTTCGCCGCGCGCTGGCTAGTGCCCCGGCTGCCGAGGTTCCTCGCGGACCATCCGCAGGCTACCGTCAACTTCGCGGTACGCAACGAGCCCTTCTCCTTTGCCGACGCGTCACTCGATGCCGCCATCCATTTCGGCGAACCCACATGGCCCGGCGCGGTGTGCGAATTTCTCTGCACGGAGGAAGTCTATCCCGTCGCATCCCCGGCGATCCGCGACCGCTTTGGCCTCGACGATGTCGCGGCCATCGCTCAAGCGCCGCTCCTTCACCAATCGAGCAGGCCGACCGCCTGGGCAGACTGGTTTGCCGCGGGCGGCTTGCCGACGGCGGGCTCATATCGGGGATCCCGCTTCGACCAGTTCTCGATGATCGCCGAAGCCGCCGTCGCCGACATGGGCGTGGCATTGATGCCTCGGTTCATGATCGAGGCCGAGCTTGCCACCGGCCGGCTTGCGCTGCTGACGGAACGGCCGCTGGGGGCCGGCAAGGCCTATTGGTTCGTCTATCCGGAAGCCAGGGTCCGCTCGCGGCTCGTCAGGGCGTTCGGCGAATGGCTGAAAGCCGAGGCGGCCGCGCCGTCCGCATCGGTCTGAGACCGGCCCAGGTCCGACCGGCGCACTGCCACCGAGATCGCCGGGGCCAACGCTGCGCCCTGCAAGTGACCGTCAGGCGGAACCTTTTTCCCTCGGCGGCACTTATTAGGCCAAGGTCCATCGTGCTGGCACCGGCGGCACAGGACCTGTCATTGCGGTGGATACCCCGCCACTCGTGCGACAGGAGAATACCATGGCCTCCATCCCCCTTGCTCCCGATAGCGCGCCCGCCGTCGAGTCTTCCTCGTCGGCGATCAGTTGGGCTGCGATCATTGCCGGCGCCGTATCGGCCGCCGCCCTCACCTTCGTCCTGATGCTGCTTGGCTCGGGCCTCGGTCTGGCGATGGTCTCCCCGTGGACGAACCACGGCGCGGGCATCACGACGTTTGCCGTCTCCGCCGCCATCTGGATGATCGTCGTTCAGTGGCTTTCGTCCGCCGTCGGCGGATACATGACCGGCCGGTTGCGGGTGAAATGGGTCGGCGTCCACACCGACGAAACCTTCTTTCGCGATACCGCGCACGGTTTGCTTGCCTGGGCGCTCGCGACGCTTCTCGTCGTCTGCATCGCCAGCTCGAGCCTGACGTCGGCCGTCGGCACGGGCGTGCAAGCGGCGTCCAATGTTGCCTCCGGCGCTGCCATGGGCGCCTCCGCCGGCGCGGGATCCAGCGCCGACGACGGCGCCAGCAGCGCCGCGACATCATATTTCGTCGACAGCCTGTTCCGTCCCAATGATCCCACCCGCCTCGCCACTCCAGGCACCGAAGGCGATGCCGCAGCAGCCGCTCAGGCGTCACGCATCCTGATTGCCAGCGCGGCTGCCGGCGAGATTTCACCGGCCGACAAGACCTATCTCGGGCAGCTTGTCGCCGCCCGCACCGGCCTCTCGGAAGCCGACGCCACCGCCAGGGTGGACGCGGTTCTGACCCAGGTTGAGCAGGCCAAGACCAAGACGCAAGAAGCCGCCGACACAGCTCGCAAGGCCGGAATAGCCTTTGCCCTGATGGCGGCATTGTCGCTGGTGATCGGCGCGTTCATCGCAAGCGTAGCGGCAGCTCTCGGCGGAAGGCTGCGTGACGCGTAATATGCTTCAAGCCTGAAGACCGGCTACATGCTCGGCGCCACCGCAGGTCGGCGCCGAGCTTGGAAATCGGCAGCCCATATCAACGTGAAGATGGCCTCTGAGCGTTCAGGCCGGTGGCAAGCCCTCGCAGTCAGCCATACCGCTTTTATTGAAACTTCTATCCGCCGGAATTCCAGGTCATGACCGCCCGGTTTCGAGCCACCCTGAGCCCGAACATACAATAGCAAATTGAAATACCTACAGCATACAATTCACTTGCATTTGTGCTGGCTTCGTTCTCATATCGCGGCGTAGCCGAATATCGGTCAGTGCTTGCTGAGTCACAGTCCACGCCGAATGTTCGGTACGCTCGCTCAATCAAGGCCTGTTCGACTGGCTCCGATGGCGCGGATTGGGAGGATACGAAATGGAGCCGACAGCCGCTGGCGGCATGCCGACGGACGCGACCGTTCAAACGCCAGCGTCGTTCGATACCGGGGCAATTGTCCTGCAATCCGACCAGCTTCCGGAAGTTCAGAAAGAAGTCGCACGCTACGATTTCACAACGATGACCCCGAGTGATGTGCTTCGGATCGGTCTCGACGCCGAACAGGCTTTGCAACGCACGCTGGACGGCTTCCTCGCACGGCTTGACAGGACCACGGCCTCCAAAGTCTTTGCTCTGTTCGGCCAGCTCGAGAAAGGCGTGGAGGACGCCAATCTCGCCGAGGTCCTTGATAAAATTCAAAACCCAGCAAAGCCCGGCTTCGTCCTCTCGCTCCTCAACTTCATCAGGGGGAGACGAGCCGAGGAAATTGCAGAAAACCTCATGACAACCGTCGGCGAACTCATATCAGGCAGAACAAAGACGTTGGCCGACGAGATGACACGCCTTGAGAGCGAGCTTGGGAGGGAGATGGGAAAGCTCTTTTCCGAGTTGCAGGTGCTCGACGAACTCAAACGCGGCTATTCCCAGCATTTCAGCGACTTTACGGTGGCCGCCGCAGTGGCTCGGGCTTTGCAGACCAAGGCACAGGCCCATGTCGCGGAGGAAAAGTCGAGATTGAACTCAGCGGATCCCGTTGCCCAGTCCCGCTTCATGGAATTGAGCGACAAGCTGCGCCTCCTCGAAAGCCGCTCTCTCGCGTTCGAAGGCACCTACACCCGTTTGCCCGCCGACCAACTCGTCATTCAGCAGATCGAGCAGGCAGGCCTCGCGACGCTTCAGGAAACAGCCACCGCGGTGTCCTCACGGTTCGCGTCCATCAAGATGACGCTGCTGTCCATCCACGGCGCCTTCTCGGTCAAGAACGTACAGCAGATCGCGGAACGACAGGCCAAGCTTGATGCGCAACTCACCGATTTGCGCAGTCGTGCGTTGAGGGACGTGGCGGTCAAGGCAGCAACGGCACCTGGCGACAACCGGCTGGCCCAAACCAGGCAGATAGAGCAGATCATCGCCACCGTTAAGGAAATTCATGGTCTCGTCGCAGCCGCCAAGGCAGCAACCGACGAAAAGTTCGAGGAAGCCCGCAGGCGATTTGCGGCGGCGCGTCAGGAACTCGCGTCGCTGTCAAATGATCATCCCAGTTAATCACTGAACTACAAAGGAAATTCCAGCCCATGCTGACGCTCAAGCTCGAAAAGCCCGGCGTCGCCGCGCCGAAATTGCGGCTTTCTCTCAACAAGGGTGCCCGCTTCAAGGTGAAGGTTGAATGGCACTGCGATGCAGGCCACATCGACGACGTGGATGTGCATGCGCTGGAAGCGCGCAACGATGGATCGGGCGCCAAGGTGGCAGAGCTGATCAATGTGCTTTCCACCTATAACACCACCCGAATGAATCCTGGTGGAGGTGCGCTGGTGGCCAACCCCGATGGATCCTTCCAGACGCCGAGCGGCGGCTTGACCCACAGCGGAGACAAGCGCGTCGAGAACAATGCCGAGACGGTCGTGATCGACGGTGCGCGTCTTCCGCACGGCGTGAATGAGGTCCCGATTCTGGTGACCGTTCACGAAACCGACCATGGCCACGACGAAGACGATGGCGATGAGGAAGAGGCGGCATTCGGCGACATCGAGGTGTGCACCATCACGCTGACCGACGAAAATGGGCGCGAGCTCGGAGCATATTCGCTGTCGGATGAGTTCAAGGACTTCAACGTTGTCCAACTCGGCAGCGTTCTACTTGGACCAAACGGTTGGGAGTATGCAGCGGTAGGCCGCGGATTCGTCGGCGATTTCAACGACGTTCTTGCCTACTTCTCCTGATCATGATGTCGGAGGACGAAGGTCGCCCGAAGGAGCCCGAAAAAGTACGTGACACGCCATCCGGCGTGCGGCCGACCGTTATTGGGGACCGTCTAACGGGAGACGATCCCGCGGACAAGAAGCCTGCACGGCCCGGTGGTCTTCACCCGACGGTGATCAGCAAGCCGGCAGGATCAAAGGTACCAAAAGCGAAGCAAGCCAAGCTTACTCCTCAGGCGTCAAGGACGCATGTTGTCGTTGCTCCCACGGCAATTCCTGGAACCGAGCGCACGCGGATTGTCGTTACCAACGGCGATTTGCGAGCCTTGTCGCCACAGGCGAGCGCGCGTGTGGTCGACGAGGCGGCACGCATCGTTGAGTTGTTTTCCCCGGATACTGCCAACGAGCGACAGGCGGTGCTCTGGGGACACGATGCTCAACAACGATATGGTGAGCACGTCGCTCGGGCCGTGGAACTCTCTCAATCGAAAGTGCTGACGAGGACCGCCCACTATCTCCGTCGGATGGTCGAGTTGCTCGCCGCAATCGACGTTGAGGCCGCCTCGGGTGCGGTCGCCGGCGAAGGACTGCTGGCCCGGACATTACGCCGCGCAAATGCCCGGATCGACACGACCGAGGAGCTTGAGCGCGCGCGTATCGAAATCAATCAGCTCGTCGGTCTGACCGGCGCCGCGCTCGAAGACTTGCTATCGCTTCGACAAGCATTGGAACGCCTTGACGGCGACATTGCCAGGACGGCGGATGCCATCGAAGCGTCGGCGCTGGCAGCACAATTCCTGTCGGACTATCTGCGCAACAAGCGGGAAGAACTGTCGCGGCGTTTTCTGGAGCGCTCGATGAGTCTGACGCAGAGCCTCGTGCAGCTTCGCGGAAGTGCGTCCGCGGCCTCCTTGCAGGCCGAGCAGCCGCTTCGTCTCATCACCGCGATTCAAAACGTCGTCCTCGTTTCGTTGCCCGACCTTCTTGGCAGCTTTGCGGCCTTGAACACTCTGGTCCGAAGCGGTCGCCGTCCAACCCATACCGAAGCCCGCGAAATCGCCTTTCGATTGAGCGACATTCTTCAGAATCTCAAGGCTTGAGGAGTAACAACATGGTTCTTCAACTCAATCTCCAGAAGTCGGCGAACTCTTTGCGCCTTTCGCTCGACAAGGCCGGCATACGACCCGACTTCAAGGCCGATCTCATCTTCGATCTGGACGTGTCAGGCTCTTTCAAGCATGAACACGAGGAAGGAACCACCAGCAAACTTATCGCGCGGCTTGTTCCCTACGGGATGGTTCTCGATCCAGATGGCCAGATGGACGTTTTCACCTTCAGCCACGGGCAAGGAAGCGTGCATCACGTTGGCACCGTCACTCCGGAAAATTGCGAGGACTATGTAAACCGCAACGTCTTTGGCATGGTCCCTGGCTGGGCGGGGGGCACCACCTACAGCCATGTGCTTGATGCCAACCTCCGCCACTTCGGATGGCTGCCGATGGAAAGCGGCGGATGGCTCAGCCGATTCCTGGGGCTTTCACGTGCTCCCGATTGGAATGAAAGAAAGCGTTCCATTGTCGTCTTCGTGACCGACGGGGAGAACGAGAACGCCGACCAAGCCCGCGCAACACGCGTTCTTGAGGAATCCGAGCAGCGTGGTGACGAAGTCTATTTCCTATTCATCGGCGCGTGCGAACATGAAGGCGTAGACTTTGAATATCTGAAGAAGGTGGCCAAGCGCTTCCGCAATACCGGCCTGGTCATCATTCGCGACCTGGACTCCTTCGTTGATCTTTCGGACGACGAGCTGAATGAGAGGTTGCTCGGTCCGGAATTGATGGAGTGGCTGCGGAGACGCTGAAGGCCCATTGAGAACCACAATCGACAAAGCGGACGACCTTCGGCAAGGACCGACACTTTTCGTTGCTGAGCACGCCGGTGGCCAGATGATGGGAGCCTGACCGAAGAGGAACGCATTGGGCGAGAGCAGAACCAATCGCTGTCGGATACGTTGTAGAGTCATTTCGATCTCTTCGGCAGGGGC
>Ga0206117_100663_pt1 | contig 29100 bp, 25 predicted proteins | sample 3A5Ametagenome_FD_177997 | JGI IMG/M metagenome (GOLD analysis project Ga0206117, IMG submission 177997) | Enriched microbial communities from leaf-cutter ant dump, University of Wisconsin, Madison, United States - 3A5A | ecosystem: Environmental > Terrestrial > Nest > Insects nest > Nest dump... | reverse complement strand
CTTCGCCTACCAGGACATGATGACGCCCATCCGCGTCCTGATGGAAAGCGGCGAGCTGGAGAAGAAGACCGGCTATGCCGTGAAATGGGTGAAGTTCGGCGGCGGCGGCGACGTGATCCGCGCCATGGCGTCGGGCAATGTCGACATCGGCGAAGCCGGCTCCTCCCCAATCGCCGCGGCGGCGTCCCAGGGTCTTCCCATCACGCTGTTCTGGATCCTGGACGACATCGCCAACGCCGAACAGCTGGTCGCCCGCAACGGCAGCGGCATCAAGTCCATCGCCGACCTGAAGGGCAAGACGGTGGCCGTGCCCTTCGTCTCGACCTCCCACTACCAGCTGATGTACGCGCTGCAGGAGGCCGGGCTGTCTGGCAAGGATGTCAAGCTGCTGAACATGCGTCCGCCGGAAATCGCCGCGGCCTGGGAGCGCGGCGACATCGACGCCACCTTCATCTGGGCGCCGGTCCTGACCGCCGCGAAAAAGAACGGCACCGTCATCGCCAGCGCCGGCAACTTCGCCAAGAAGGGCAAGGCGACCTTCGACGGCATCGTCGCCACCAAGGCCTTCATGACGGCCAACCCGGACTTCATGACGAGCTTCGTCAAGCTGCTGGCCGCCGCCGATGCCGACTACGCGAAGACCGGGGACGGCTGGACCGCAACCTCGCCGCAGGCCGCCGCCATCGCCAAATGGACGGGTGCGGCTCCGGCCGACGTGCCGGACGGGCTCGCCGCCTACCGCTTCCCGACCCTGGAGGAGCAGGCGTCCAAGGAGTGGCTTGGCGGCGGCGCCGCAGAGGCGCTGAAATCGACCGCCGAGTTCCTGAAGAGCCAGGGCCGCGTCACCGAACTGGCCCCGGATTACGGCCCCTTCGTGACCGCCGACGTGGTCAAGGCGGCGGCCAAGTAACGGCCCGCCTTCCCTCCCTTCCCCCTCAAGCCGGGAAACCAGCCATGCTCGAAGTCCGCAATGTCAGCGTCCAGTATGGCGGCGGGGAAAGCGCCACCGTCGCCCTGTCCTGGGTCGATCTGACCATCGAACCGGGGGAATTCGTGGTGGCGCTCGGTGCGTCGGGCTGCGGCAAGACCACCCTGCTGTCCTGCATCGCCGGCTTCCTGCCGCCGACGGACGGGGAAATCCTGCTGGACGGCAAGCCGGTCACCGGGCCGGGGGCCGACCGCGGCGTGGTGTTCCAGCGCCACGCCCTGATGCCCTGGCTGAGCGTGGCCGACAATGTCGCCTTCGGGCTGAAGATGCAGGGCATGGGCAAGGCGGAACGCGGCCGGCGCGCCCGCAGCATGTTGGAGCTGGTCGGGCTGGCGGCCTTCGCCGACAAGCGGATCTACGAGCTGTCGGGCGGCATGCAGCAGCGCGTCGGCATCGCCCGCGCGCTGGCCGCCGACCCGCGCATGCTGCTGATGGACGAACCGCTGGGCGCGCTCGACGCCTTCACCCGCGAACAGATCCAGGAACTGATCCTGCGGGTGTGGGCGGAGACACGGAAGATGGCCTTCTTCATCACCCACGAGGTGGAGGAGGCGATCTTCCTGGCCACCAAGCTGATCATCATGACCCCGCGCCCCGGCCGGATCGCCGAAACCATCCCGCTGGAGTTCAGCCGGCGCTTCCTGGCCGGGCAGGATGCGCGGTCGGTCAAATCCTCCCCCGATTTCATCGCGATGCGCGAGCGGGTGCTGGGCTTCATTCACGAGCGCAGCGACCAGGGCAGCAACGCCGCCACAGGAGAGGCCGCATGAAACCCACCGCCACGGAACAGGTGCGATCCGCCAGAAGCACGGGTGCCGGGCTGGCCGGCATTCCGTCCGGGATGGTGCCGTTGAACCGGCTGCGCCGCCGGATGCAGGGGTTCCGGTCGCAACCGGCGCTGATCAGCATGGCGGCCATCCTGGCGGCGTTGGCGCTGTGGGCGGCGCTGACCGGCCAGGGCGTGGTCAAGCCACTGTTCCTGCCGAAGATCGGGACGGTCTTCCAGGCCTTCCTCGACGCGATGGACGGACGGATCGACGGCGCACCGCTGACCGAACACATCGCCATGAGCCTGCTGCGCGTGGTCAGCGCCTTCGTGCTGGCGGCGCTGATCGGCATCCCGGTCGGGCTGGCGACCGGATTGAGCACGACCCTGCGCGCCGCACTGGATCCCTTCATCGAATTCTACCGGCCGCTGCCGCCGTTGGCCTATCTGCCGCTGGTCATCATCTGGTTCGGCATCGGCGAGACCTCGAAGATCCTGCTGATCTTCTTCGCCTGCTTCGCCCCGGTGGCGCTGGCCGCCCGGGCCGGCGTGTCGGCCGCCGCCGCCGATCAGGTCAACGCCGCCCGCGCGCTGGGTGCCAGCCGTTGGCAGGTGGTGGTGCATGTGGTGCTGCCGGCAGCCCTGCCCGACATCCTGGTCGGCCTGCGCATCGGCATGGGGGTGGGCTGGACGACGCTGGTCGCCGCGGAGATGGTCGCCGCCTCCACCGGCATCGGACAGATGGTGCTGAACGCCTCCAACTTCCTGCGCACCGACATCGTGCTGATGGGGATCTTCGTCATCGGTGTCTTCGCCGCCCTGTTCGAGTTCGGCATGCGCTGGCTGGAACGCCGCCTGGTGCCCTGGAAGGGCAAGGTCTGACGCCGCTCCGGGAAGGTATCGGGTCCGATGTCGATGATCCTTTTCGGGGGCGTGACCTTCCTCGCCGCCGCGTTTCGCGGGGTGACGGGGTTCGGATACGCGCTGATCGCGGCGCTCGGGCTGCTGTTCCTGCCCTCTCCGGCGGCCGGCATCCCCTTCATCCTGGTCAGCGACCTGCTCTTGACCTGCTTCCTGCTGCTGGACCGCGACCAGGGGAGGGTGGACTGGGCGGTGTCGGGGCTGCTGCTGGCGATGGGCTTCGCCGGGGCGCTGTGCGGCAGCCTGATCGCCGCCAGCCTCGATGAGGCAACGTCGCGGCTGCTGGTCGCGGCGACCATCTTCGGGGCGGCCTGCGTCGCCCTGGTGCGCGAACCGCCGCCCTGGCTGCGGCACCGGGCAATCGGCGGCGCCATCGCCTTCACCGTTGGCGTCCTGCTCGCCGCCTTCGCCGTCGGCGGGCCGCTGATCGCGGCGTGGCTGCTGGCCGGCAGGCGGGACCGGCGGACCATCAAGGGCACGCTGGCGGTGTTCTTCGGCGCGGTCGATGCGCTCAGCCTTGCCGGGCGCGCCATGGTCGGGGCCATCGACCCCGGCATGGTCGGCCTGCTGGCGACCTACACGGCCCCCACGCTTGCCGGCTTCGCCGCCGGCCGGTTGCTGTCCGCCCACCTCGGCGTCGAGGGCTGGCGGCGGCTGGCCTCCGGAGGACTGTTCGCCGTGGCGGTGGCCGGGCTGATCCAGACCGCCGTCACGCTCGGCCTGAGCCTCACCACCCCATCATGAGGAAAGATTGCACCATGTCGAACACCGCCCCCAAAACGGCAATCGTCACCGGCGCCACCTCCGGCTTCGGCGATGCCATCGCCCGGCGGCTGGTGGCGGAGGGCTGGCGGATCGTCGCCACCGGCCGGCGCCGGGACCGGCTGGACGCCCTGGTCGAGGCGCTGGGCGGGCCGGATGTCGTCCATCCGCTGTGCTTCGACATCCGCGACGAGCAAGCGACGCATGCCGCCCTGGTCACCCTGCCCGACGCCTTCGCCGACATTTCGGTCCTGGTCAACAATGCCGGGCTGGCGCTGGGCACCGGGACGGCGCAGGATTGCGACCTGGAGCAGTGGCGCACCATGATCGACACCAACATCACCGGCTTGGTGACGATCACCCGCCTGCTGCTGGGCCGGCTGATCGCAGAGCGCGGGCTGATCGTCAACCTCGCCTCCATCGCCTCCAACTGGCCCTATCCCGGCGGCAACGTCTATGCCGGCACCAAGGCCTTCGTGAAGCAGTTCTCGCTCGGCCTGCGCTGCGACCTGTCGGCCCAGGGCGTGCGCGTGACCTCCATCGAGCCGGGTTTGTCGGAGAGCGAATTCACCCTGGTGCGCACCGGCGGCGACAAGGCCGCCTACGACGCGCTCTATGGCGGGGCTGACCCGCTCCAGCCCGAGGACATCGCCGAGACGGTGCTCTGGGTGGTCTCGCTGCCCCCTCACGTCAACATCAACAGCGTGGAGATCATGCCGGTGAGCCAGTCCTGGGCACCGTTCAGGATCCACCGCGAAACCCCCGCCTGATCCCGCCGCAACCGGCACCGCATCCGACCCCTAGGAGATGACCGATGGATGACGTCCTTCGGAATGACCTGTCACGCACCAACGACATCCGCCACGTCATCGAGGCCGACCGCGCCCATGTCTGGCACCATCTGACCCAGCACAAGGGGTTCGAGACGACCGACCCGCGCATCTTCGTCGAAGGCAAGGGGATGCGGGTGTGGGACGCCGCCGGGCGCGAGTATCTCGACGCCGTGTCGGGCGGCGTGTGGACGGTCAATGTCGGCTATGGCCGGGCCAGCATCGCCGACGCGGTGCGCGACCAGCTGGTGAAGCTCAATTATTTCGCCAACTCCGCCGGGTCGATTGCCGGCGCCCGCTTCGCCGAGAAGCTGGTGGCCAAGATGCCGGGGATGAGCCGGGTCTATTATTCGAACTCCGGTTCGGAGGCGAACGAGAAGGTGTTCAAGATGGTGCGCCAGATCGCGCACCGGCACCATTGCGGCCGCAAATCCAAGATCCTCTACCGCGAGCGCGACTATCACGGCACCACCCTCGGCACGCTGGCGGCGGCGGGACAGGCGCAGCGCCGCGCCCAGTTCGGCCCCTTCCCCGAGGGTTTCGTCGAGGTGCCGCACTGCCTGGAATACCGCAGCCAGTACGGTGCCGTTGAGAATTACGGCGAGCTTGCCGCCGACGCCATCGAGGCGGTGATCCTGCGCGAGGGGCCGGACACGGTCGGCGCGCTGTGCCTGGAGCCGATCACCGCCGGCGGCGGCGTCATCACCCCGCCGAAGGGCTATTGGGAGAAGGTGCAGGACATCTGCCGCCGCCACGACGTGCTCCTGCACATCGACGAGGTGGTCTGCGGTCTCGGGCGCACCGGCACCTGGTTCGGCTATCAGCATTACGGCGTGCAGCCGGATTTCGTCACCATGGCGAAGGGGGTGGCGTCCGGCTATGCCGCCATTTCCTGCACCGTGACGACCGAGCGGATCTTCGAGCTGTTCAAGGACGACCCCGCCGATCCCATGTCCTTCTTCCGCGACATCTCGACCTTCGGCGGCTGCGTCGCCGGGCCGGCGGCGGCGCTGGAGAACATGCGGATCATCGAGGACGAGAATCTTCTCGCCAACACCCGGGCGATGGGCGAGCGGCTGATGTCCGGCCTGTGGGAGCTGTCGGAGCGCCACCGCGCCGTCGGCGACGTGCGCGGCAAGGGCCTGTTCTGCGGCGTCGAGCTGGTCCAGGACCGGGCGACGAAGGAACCGGCGGAGGAGAGGCTGGTGCAGGCGGTGGTCGCCGACTGCATGGCGAACGGCGTCATCATCGGCGCCACCAATCGCTCGCTTCCCGGCCTGAACAACACGCTGTGCCTGAGCCCGGCGTTGATCGCCACCGCCGATGACATCGACCGCATCGTTACGGCCATCGACGGCGCCTTGTCGCGCGTCTTCGGCTGAAGGACGTTACGTCCCCAAGCCCGAGTTGCCGCCGCGTCAGTGCTCCGCATGCTGCGGGGCACCGGCGCGGTGGAAGGCGTCCTTGCGGGTCCACGATGCCGCGATGCGGTCTAACAGTCCGGTGCGGGTCGGCTAGGGACAAGTCCTCAAAGGTCATGTCTCAAAGAAAGAACTCGTCGATCTCGCCACCCTGCTCCTGAGCGGTTTGCTCTCCACCGATTTGCTTTGGGCCGCCTTGCAGACCGCCGAAAAGGTCGGAATGGATGCTTCTCTCCCGCTCGGCGGTGTACAGCGACGCGAAGAGCCGGTTCAGGTCGTCGGAAATTCCGGGTGCATGGATGTCTCCCCGTCCGGCATAGGGCTGCATCCGGTCGACGAAGCGTTGGGTGAAGCCTTCTAGCCGAAGCTCCATGCCCAATCGGCCGACCGTGCCGGTCAGCACCTTGGAGGCCTCCGCGCAATCGCCGGTCATGGTCGACAGGGAGCGCATCTGATCGGCATGCAGCCGCTTCAGGCAGTCCATGGAGCCGGTCATGGCATCCACCAGCTCCATCGCCACACGATGGTTGGTGCCCGACCGCCGGTCCAGACCGTTCGCGCGGTCGGTGGCCGCATGGATCGCCTCGGAGATCGCCTTCGACATGTCCTCGGTCCGGCGGCTGCACGCGCGCAGTTCCTGCGCAACCACGCCCAACGCCCGCCCCGCATCGCCAAGCCGCGCACATTTCAGCGTCGTGTTCAGCCCCATCAGCCGCATGTCGGTGTCGATGGAGCGGATGGCGAGAACGTCCCGTCCCATGGCGCCGAAACCGCCCGAGACTTCGCCCACCTGCCCGCGGATGATATCGTCGGACCGGCAATAGCGATGCAGCAGCTCCAGGGCCCGGTCGACGTCGCCCGCGACATCGTGCAGAACGGAGCGGCCCGCCTGCTTGCCGGCCGCCTGGTTGTCCCCGCCGGACCCGAACAGCTCGCGGGCTTCCTGCGCGATGCTGTCCGCATCGCGGGCAAGCGCTTCCAGATTGTCCTTCAGCGACGCCACCTGACTGGCGAAATCGGCGCACGCCTCGACGCACTGGCGGATTTCGAGGGTGCAGATCGCCGCCGACAGGTCCTGCCGGTGTCCCAGTTCCAGCTCGGCGAGCCATCGCAGGTCCCGTGCCAGGGCGGACGGCGGGGGCGGGTCCGCCAGCAGTGCCAGCACATCCATGGCCGCGCCGACATGGGCCAGCCGCTGGCAGGTGAAGTCGCCGACCTGAAGGTCGCTGATGCAGCGGGCGATCCGCCGGCCGATCTCCTCGACACGGCCGACGAAGCGCTGCGATGCCTCCTGCGCGGTGCGGCGGTATGCCGTCAGCCGGTCCAGGCTTGCCTGCAGACGGCTGCCGACATCAGTCAGGCGGGTGCGGTTGTCGCGCTCGAACGCACTGGCGCCGTCCTTTGCCGCGGACATGGTCGTGCGCAGGTCGGCGAGACGCCCGATGGCCTGCGTCGTCGCCGCCTCCGCCAGCCGGTGGAGGCGGTCGATTTCCCGGTTGAACACGCTGAAATCGTCGCTGCCGGCGCGGATCTGGACCGACTGGACCTTCGCGTTGATCGCCAGGGCGGTGATCTCGCCGATGATCTTCGACAGGGTGGCGAGCAGGGCGGCCATATCGGCGCCCGTGCAATCGAGATCGGTCAGGTCGGTCAGCGTTTGCCGGAGATTGCCAGCCAGACCATCGGTCACGCTGCGGACGGTCCCCAGCCGTCTGCACGCCTCCGCACCATCCTCGCTGTCGATCAGCATGGACAAGGCACTGAAGCGGCCGCCGATGGCCGTCATGTGTTCCAAGGTGTGCGACAGCGTTTCACCGACCGTCAGGAAGGTCGTCTCGATCGGCGCCGATGCGGCGCGCAGTTCGGCGCTCAGCGAGCGGATCAGTGCGGCGTCGGGGCCGGACCGATCAGGGCCGGGCTGGGAAGCCGCCGGGAGGGCGCCGCCTGAACCACCGAAGGCCGCTGCGTCAACGGTGCTGTACATGCCGGAAGCCTTTTCCAAACGGGTGCGTCAGGGGAAGCGGATATGGTCACGAGCGGTCATGGCGCAGGATCTCGCGCGGGATCGACGAAAGCCCCACCACCTTGTCCACCCCGCCCCGCGCTATGGCCTCCTTCGGCATGCCGAAGACGACGCAGCTCTCCTCGTCCTGGGCGACGGTGAAGGCGCCGGCCTGCTGCATCTCGCGCATCCCGGTGGCGCCGTCGTCACCCATTCCCGTCATGATGACGCCGACGGCGTTGCTGCCGGCGCAATGGGCGGCCGAACGGAACAGCACGTCGACCGACGGCCGGTGCCGCGACACCAGCGGCCCCTCCTTCACCGCCACCAGATAACGGGCGCCACTGCGCTGCAGCAGCATATGGCGGTTGCCGGGCGCGATCAGCACCTGCCCGCGCAGCACGGTGTCGCCGTCGCGCGCCTCGCGCACCGTCATCTCGCACAGGCTGTCGAGCCGGCGGGCGAAGGCGGCGGTGAAGCTTTCCGGCATGTGCTGGACGATGACGATGCCGGGACTGTCGGCCGGCAACGCCTCCAGCACCTCGCGCAGGGCCTCGGTGCCGCCGGTGGAGGCACCGATGCAGATGACTCGCTCGGTGGTGCGGGCCATCGCTCCGCCGCTGGGGGCCGGCATCATCACGTCTGCGCTCAGCTTCGGTTCCGGGGCGCGGGTGCGCCCCAGGGGAGTGACGGGGGACGTGGCAGCGGCGGATGCCGGGCGGGTAGAGGGGCGCGGGCGGGCGCGGGCCGCCGCCTTCACTGTGTCGCAGATGCGGACCTGGGCGTCGAGCAGGCTCTGGCGGGTGTCGATCCGCGGCTTCAGGATGACGTCGACGGCCCCGGCCTCCAGCGCCTGCATCAGCGTCTCGCTGCCGTCCTCCACCAGCGAGGAGCACATCACCACCGGGATCGGGTGCTGGCTCATCAGCTTGCGCAGGAAGGTGATGCCGTCCATGCGCGGCATCTCGACGTCGAGCGTAATGACGTCCGGCGCCTCTTCCGCGATGCGGCGGACAGCGGCATAGGGATCGGCGGCGGTCCCCATCACCTCGATCTGCGGATCGGACGACAGGATGCCGGCCAGGGTCTGGCGGACGGTCGCGGAATCGTCGACGATCAGCACGCGGATCTTCTGGCCCATCCTTCAGCTCCGGACGAAAATGGCGGAACCCACCTGTTTCACGGGCAGGTCCATGTTGGCGATGGTCTCGCTGTGGCCGACGAACAGGTAGCCGCCGGGCCGCAGATGGCCGCACAGCTTCTCCAGCACCCTCTGCTGCGTCTTCTTGTCGAAATAGATCAGGATGTTGCGGAAGAAGACGACATCCATGTCGGTCGGCATCGGATAGACCGGATCCATCACGTTGAGATGGCCGAAGCGGACCGCCTGGCGGACCGGCGGCACCAGCCGGACCGTGGGATTGCCGTCGTCGCGCGAGCGCATCAGATAGCGAGACGCAAAGGGGGCGGGCACCATCTTTGCCATGTCGAGCGGATAGACGGCGGTCTTCGCGGCGGCCAGCGCCTCCGTGCAGATGTCGGTGCCGACGATCTCATGGCTGATCGGCGTTCCGGTGCTGGCACGGTCGAGCATCAGCATAGCCACCGTGTAGGGCTCCGCCCCGGTCGAGCAGGCAGCGCTCCAGATCTTGAGCGGGCGGTCCTGGCCGGGCCGGTGGGGGAGCCGGGACAGGGCCGGAATGGCGGTGCCCATCAGGTAGCGGAAATGCTCGATTTCGCGGAAGAAGTCGGTCTTGTTGGTGGTGACGGCATCGATCAGGTCGACCATCTCGCCGTCCAGCCCGCCGTCGTCCAATACATGGCGGCAATAGGCGTTCATGTCCGGCAGACCAAGCACCCGCAGGCGGCGGCGCAGCCGGCCTTCAACCATGGTCCGCTTGCTGGGCGGCATCCGGATGCCGGCATGGCGCTCGATGATGGCGGCGAGTCGGGCGAAGTCGCGCTCCGACAGTGTGTCGGAGGACGGACGCCGCGGACCTTCCTCTGGCTGCGGATCGTCGGGATCGATCATGACACCCCGTCCGCCATCAACTCCGCCATACCGCTCGACATGTCCAGCAAAGCCACGTCGTCCTCGGCGAACAGCCGGGCGATGTCGAAGACGATGACGAAATTGCCGTTGGAGCGGCCGATGGCCTGGATGCAGTCCGACCGCCAACGCCCGCCGACCTGGGGCGGCGTCTCCAGCCCGCGCTCGTCGAGCGAGGTGACCTCGAACACCCGGTCGGCGATGACTCCGACGGTGATCGACTGCCCCCGCTGAGGCACGTCGAGCACGATGATCCGGGTGTTGGCGGTGGCCTGTGCCGCCGGCAGGCCCAGCTTGACCCGCAGGTCGACGGTGGGCACCCCCTGCCCCCGCACGTCGATCATGCCGACCAGGAAGGACGGCGCGTGCGGCAGGCGGGTGATCGGCTGGAGATCGAGGATCTCGCGCACGATGGCGACCTCTATGGCGAACACTTCGCGATCGATGCCGATCGTCACATATTGCGCCGGTTCGCGGGGCGCGGTCGCGCTTGTCATCTGCAGCTTCCGGTTCGGGGGCGGAACGGCGGGATGGCGCGGCGAGGCGCCATCCCCCTTGGGCTTGGAACGCTGGCCCGGCGATCAGGCCATCCGATCAGAACGCTGTGTAGCGGGCGTCGAGAGCGTCGGGGCCACTGCCGCCTTCCAGAGCGATCTTCACGCCACGGTCCTTGCCGTTCAGCTTCGCCGCCGGCTTGTGCGTCATGGTGACGACCGTTGTCGGACGGCGGGCGGACGGGGGTTGGGCCTGCACGGGCCGGGCCGGAGCGGCCACAGCGACCGGGCTGCGGGCGACGGATCGGGCGGCCTTCTCCTCAACGGTGAAGTAGGAGATGGTGTCCTGAAGCTGCGTCGCCATCGACGACAGCTCCTCCGAGGTCGCGGCCATCTGCTCGGACGCGCTGGAGTTCTGCTGCGTCACCTTGTCGAGCTGCTGGATCGCCTGGTTGATCTGCTCGGCGCCGATGTCCTGCTCGCGGCAGGCGGCGCTGATCTCCTCGACCAGTTCGGCGGTCTTGCGGATGTCGGGCACCAGCCGGCCCAGCATCTGCCCGGCCTCCTGGGCGATCTTGGTCGATTCCGCCGACAGGGAGCTGATCTCCGCCGCCGCACCCTGGCTGCGCTCGGCCAGCTTGCGCACCTCAGAGGCGACCACGGCGAAGCCGCGGCCATGCTCGCCGGCCCGCGCCGCCTCCACCGCGGCGTTCAGCGCCAGGAGGTCGGTCTGGCGGGCGATCTCCTGCACGATGCTGATCTTCTCGGCGATGGTCTGCATCGCCTGCACAGCCTTGTTGACCGCCTCGCCCGACGCCTGGGCGTCCTTGGACGACTGGCGGGCGATCTTCTCCGTCTGGGTGGCGTTCTCGGCGTTCTGCTTGATGTTCGCGGCCATCTCCTCCATCGAGGCCGAGGCCTGCTCGGCGGCGGACGCCTGCTCGGTGGAGCCCTGCGACAGCTGTTCGGAACTGGCCGACAGCTCCTGGCTGCCCGCGGCGACATTGTCGGAGGCGGACAGCGCGTCGGTCACGACGCCGCGCAGCTTCTCCAGCATGGTTTCCAGCGCCAGGCCCAACGTGTCCTTGTCGGACTGCGGACGGGCCTGGACGGTCAGGTTGCCGCGGGAAATCTCGTCGGCCACCTCGGCGGTCGCCCGCAGATTGGCGGTCATGCTGTTCAGCGCCGTCACCAGATCCTTGATCTCGTCGTCGGTCGACACCTCCACCTTCTGGCTGAGATCGCCGATGGCGACCGCATCGGCCAGACCGACCGCCTTGCCGAGGCCGCGGGCGATGGAAATGGCGATGTAGGCGCCGGCGGCGATGGCGACCAGCAGGGCGATGGCGACGGCGCCGATGGTGATCGCGCGGATCTGGGCGTAGGTGGCCTCCGCCGCCTGCCGGTCCTGGGTCATGCCCTTCTCGGCGTCGGCGACCAGATCGTTGGCAGCCTGCGCCAGCTTGGTGGCGGCGGTGCGCACCTCGCCGACGGAGAGCGCCAGGGCCTTGACCTCGGTGTTCTTCAGCGACAGCGCGATCACCTCGTCGGTGAAGCGTTCATAAACATGATAGCGCTCGATAAAGACATTGAAGGCCCGGATATCCTCTTCGCTCGTCAGGCGGGTACGGATGCGGTCCTGCTGCTGGGAAATGTTCTTCAGCAGATCGGGCAATGGCTTGAGCATCGCCGCCGTCGAGGCATCGTCGGAAACGAGCAGGGAATTTCTGACGATGATGCGCGCGGTCCCCCAATCGGTCGTCATGCGCCGGATCAGATGGGCGATGGCGGTCTGTTCCGCCGTCGCCTGCGTCCCAGTCTCGACGCGGTCGAGCAACGGGCGCAGAGCCTCCTGCGCGGCCATAACGGCTTCGTTGCCGGAGCCTGTCAGCAGGTCTGCACCCTTGGCATTCGAGTGGACACGGCCGATGGAGCGGACCTTGTCCTGAGCCGCGCTGAACTCCGTCATCAAGGTTTCGATCTGGGCGAGCTTACGGAGGCCTTCGGCATCCGCGACGCGCCGATACTGTTCCAGAGTGCCCTTGAACTCCTCACGGCGGGCCAGGATTCCCTTGTCGAAGCGATCCATGTCATCGTCGCTGCTCGACAGCAGGAAGTTCTTTTCCTCCCGCTGGATCAGATAGACCGTGGCCGGCATCTGGCGGGCGATGTTGATCCGCTGGGACGATACGCTGACGAGCTCCTCGATCTTCTGGCTCAGGTCCGACAGCCCGTTCAGGGCGATGCCGGCGGTGGCAGCGGACAGCAGGATGACCGTGCCGAATGCCGCGACGATTTTCGCTTTGATGGAGATGCGCATGGTCGCTCCTTGCTCCCCAGGGCCTTGACCGCTCCCGGTCGATGGGACGGCGCGGGTTTGTCTGGTTTCCGTAGACCGGATTTCGATTGGGTCAGTGTGTCGTGAAGATTCGGACGATGTCCGGAATGACGATGAAGTCGTCGCCGCGCTTGCCGATCCCCTTGATCAGGTCGGGGTTCCAGCGCATGCCGATGTCGGGCGTGTCCTCGATGGACGCGCCGGCGATGCTGGTCACCTCATGGACCTTGTCGGCCAGCAGCCCGACCACCGTCGGCTCGTCGTCCAGCAGGATTTCGACGACGACGACGCGGGTGTCGATGGTCGGCGGCGTGCGCTCCATGCCGAAGCGGATGCGCAGGTCGGCCAGCGGCACCACCTTGCCGCGCACGTTGATCAGGTGGCCGACCAGCGGCGGCGCGCCCGGAACCTCGGTCTGGGGAACGATGTCCAGGATCTCGTGGACCGAATTGGCGTCGATGGCGAAGATCTCGCCGCCCAGCCCCAGGGTCAGCGCTTCGAAGGTCTCGGTCCCGGTGACGGCCATGCCGGCCTCCCTGTGACGTCTGTCGGTGAAATCGGTTCGCTTTTGAGGACCGCTCAGCAGGCTTCGCGCCGCAGTTCCTGCGTCTGGCCGGCGGCCACGATCTGCGCGATGTCGAGGATCAGCGCGACCGATCCGTCGCCGAGGATGGTGGCGCCGGAAAAGTTGGCGACATCGGCATGCAGCTTGGACATCGACTTGATGACGGTCTGGTGGTCGCCCAGCACCTGATCGACCACCAGACCGACGCGCTTGTCGCCGGAGGAGATGATGACGATCTTCTGATAGGGATCGGGCGGATGACGGACGGCGAAGCTGTCGCGCAGACGCAGGAAGGGCACCAGCGCGCCGCGGATGTTCAGGAAGTTGCGGTTGGCATGGCGGCGTTCGACATCGGCCGGCAGCTCGACGCATTCCTCCACCGCGAACAGCGGGATCACGTAGCGCCCCTGCCCGACCCGCACCAGCAGCCCGTCGATGATCGCCAGCGTCAGCGGCAGGCCGAGCGTGATCTCGGTGCCGCCACCCGGCAGACTGGACACCTCGATGGTGCCGCGCAGCCCATCGATCGTGCGCTTGACCACGTCCATGCCGATGCCGCGGCCCGACACGCTGGTCAAGGCCCGCGCCGTCGAGAAGCCGGGATGGAAGATCAGCTGGAACAGCTCGGCATCCGACAGCTTGGCGCCGGGCGGGATCAGTTCCTGCTCCTCCGCCTTGGCGCGGATGCGCTCGCGGTCCAGCCCGCGCCCGTCGTCGCGGATGGTCATCAGCACGCGGGTTCCGGCATGCCGGGCGGACAGGTGGATGCGGCCCTGCGGCGCCTTGCCCGCCGCCACGCGCTCCGCCGCCGGTTCCAGCCCGTGGTCCAGGCTGTTGCGGATGATGTGGACGAGCGGGTCGTTCAGCCGCTCGATCATCGTCTTGTCCAGCTCGGTCTCCTCGCCGGACATCGTCAGGAGCACGTCCTTGCCCAGTTCCTGCGAGAGGTCGCGGACCAGCCGGCGGAAGCGGCCGAACAGCGAGTCCACCGGCACCATGCGGATGCCCATGGTGATGTCGCGCAGCCCGTTGGACAGCCGTTCGATCTCCTCGGTCACCGACTTGATCTGGAGATCGACGCTGTCGGCAATCAGCTGCTTCAGGCGGGCGTGCGCAATCACCAGCTCGCCGACCTGATCCATCAGATCGTCGAGCCGCTCCGCCGGCACGCGGATCGAGTTGGCCGCCGGCTGTGCCCTGCCCTTCTCGGGCATGGGCTCCGCCTTCGGCACGGCAGGCCCGGCCACCATCGCCGGCACGGGCACGGGCATTTCCGCCGGCACCGGTTCCTGCTCCGCCCCTGGCTCCGACGTCGCCGACACCGGTTCGATGGTCAGTTCGGTCTCGTCGATCACGAAGATGAACACGTCTTCGATGGTCGAACGCGGGTGGGAGGTGGTGAGGATCAGCTCCCAGCCGATGTGGCAGCGGGTCGGATCCAGCTCCTCCAGCGGCGGAACGTCGTCGGTCAGGGCGACGATCTCAGCCTCACCCAGCCCGCGCAGTTCATCGAGCAGCAGCAGCGGATTGGTTCCGCGTTCCAGCGCGTCGGGAGCGAGCCTGAAGCGGACACGCCAGGTCGCCCGGCTTTCCTCGTCGTCGCGCTCCCCATGAAGGGGAGCGGACACCGCGGCACTGCCGCTCTGGTCCGCCAGCCGGGCCAGGATCCCGTCGCCGACGGCGGTATCGGCACTGGCGGGGTCGTCGATCAGGATGCGGATATGGTCCTTGGCGGCAAGGGCGATGCCGATCATCGCGGTCGTGGCGGCCAGCTCGCCCTTGCGCATCCGGTCGAACGCGCTTTCCAGATGATGGGTGAAGCTCGCCGCGGCCTCGAACCCGAACATCGAGCCGGAACCCTTGATCGTGTGCAGGGCACGGAACGCGGTGTCGAGCGGCTCGCGGTCGGTCGGGTTCTGTTCCAGATGGAGCAGTGCGGATTCGAGGTCGGCCAGAAGCTCCGCCGCCTCTTCGCGGAAGACTTGGCCTGGATCGGCGCCGGTCATGCGCCGATGATCTTTCGGACAAGCCCCAGCAACTGGTCCTGCTGGAATGGCTTGACGATCCAGGCGGTGGCGCCGGCCGCCTTGGCTTCGGCCTTCTTGTCGGTGCCGGATTCGGTGGTCAGGAAGACGATGGGAATGCCGCGGTAGCTCGCCAGCGTCCGCAGTTCGCGGATCAGCGTCAGACCGTCCATGTTCGGCATGTTAAGATCGGTCAGCACCATGTTGAAGACGCCGCTTTTCGCCTTGGCCAGCGCCTCGCGACCGTCTGCCGCCTCCACCACCTGATAGCCGGCGGTCGACAGGGTCAATTTGACCATCTGGCGCATGCTGGCGGAATCATCGACGGCTAGTATGGTCTTCGCCATGATATCAGGCCTTTCCAATCCAGAATTCGTCTGCCTTGCGCGGCGGTCCGGAGGTGGCGATGAAGCCACCCCGTTCGAGCGCGTCGCGCATCGATGCCGAGATCGGCTGCTTGAGATGCAGACCGATGCCCCGCCCGGCTGCGCTTGTGCGCGCCGCCAGCAGAAGTTGAATGAAGCAGATCGATGTCTCTTCAACGCCCCTGCAATCGATATCGACCCGAGCAGCCGACCCCAGCGACTCCCGAAGCAGGTCGCGAACGGCATCGACTTCGACGAGCGTCATCGGGCCAACGCAATCGACCACAACGCTTCCGCTAAGATCAGCCATTCGTCTTCACTCTGTCCGTCACGCCATCACAAAGCGCACAGTGAAATTTTATATCTTGCTTGTCTGCGAAATTGAAATTCGGGATATCCCCAACCCCGGTTTCATCGCAACTTAATGGCCGCAAAAGATATTGTAGTGTCTATACCATATTGGTCGTCGGCAGCGGCCCGGTCGTGCCGGAGGGCCAGTCGCCACCCGCCTTGCGCGTGCCTTTCTTCGGCAGCGTCCTGCCGACGCGGCCGGCGGCTGCTCCCCTTCACCTTCCGGTCACGGCCGGCAATCATGTGCGTGTTTGCGGCCGCAACCCGCCTCTTGGTAGTCTGGAACCGGACGACCGGAGAGGCTTTCGTGGCGAACGACGGGCAGCGGGGCGGGTGGCCGGACAGAACGGGACCGGATGGCGGAAGGCCGGCACGGGCAGGTCTGAGCGAGGCGATCCTGCATTTCCTGGAGCGTGGCGTCAGCCTGGTCGTATCGTCGAGCGATCGGGCGAACCGGCCGCGGGTCGGCCGGGCGCTGGCGGTACAGGTGCCGGCCGACGGGGCCTGGATCGGCGTCTGCCTCGACCGGACGGCGAACGCCGCCCTGCTGGCTGCGGTCGCCGAGACCGGACGCTTCGCCCTGGCGGCGACCGAGCCGAGCACGCATCTCTCCATCCAACTGACCGGCGAGGACGCCACCGTCACCGCAGCGGACGCGGAGGCCACGATACTGGCCGCCCGCCACGTCGATGCCTTTGCCGCCGAGCTGGCGCTGATCGGCTACGGCGACGCCTTCACCCGCGCCCTGATGGCCCATGACCCGGCCACACTGGCGATGGTCCGCTTCCGCCCGTCGCGGCTCTACGACCAGACACCGGGCCCGAAGGCGGGCACCGCGGTGCCGCCATGAGTGCCGCCATCGGCGCCTCCCTGACGCTCGATGCGATCCGCGCCTGCCTGGAGGGGGCGGTGCCGGCGACGATCGCCACCTGCGCGCTGGACGGAACGCCCAACGTCTCGTTGCTGTCGCAGGTCCATTACGTCGATCCCGACCACGTTGCGCTGTCCTATCAGTTCTTCAACAAGACGCGCGCGAACATCCTGGCCAACCCCATCGCCGTCCTGCAGCTGATCGACCCGCCGACCGCCGCGCAGTACCGGATGGAGCTGAGCTACCTGCGCACCGAGACCAGCGGTCCGCTGTTCGAGAGCATGAAGGCCAAGCTGGCCGGCATCGCCTCCCATGTCGGAATGCAGGACGTGTTCCGGCTGCTGGGCGCCGACCTCTACCGGGTGACGGCGATCGAGGCGGTGCCCGGCGGCGCCCCCCTTCCCGCGCCGGTCGCCCAGCGCAGCCTCCTGTCGGCGACCCGGCGGGCCTGCGAGGCCTTGCGCGGCTGCGCCGACCTGACGGAGCTGCTCGACCACAGCCTGTGCGCGCTGCGGGGACTGTTCGGGGTCGAGCACGCGCTGATCCTGATGCCGGACGAGGCGACCGGCCGGCTCTTCACCGTCGCGGCGCTCGGCTACGACTCCTCCGGCGTCGGGTCGGAGGTGGCGCCCGGCGAGGGGGTGATCGGCGTGGCCGCACGGGAACGGGTGCCGATCCGCATCACCCACATGACCAGCGACGTCGCCTACAGCCTGACCGCCCGCGACGGGGCGGAGGATGCCGGGCTGACCGGCGGCCCGGCCCGCGAGATTCCTTTTCCCGGACTGGAGCGGCCGCACAGCCAGCTGGCGGTGCCGATCCTGGCCGGGCGGCGGCTGGCCGGCGTGCTGTTCGTCGAAAGCCGGCAGGAGATGCGCTTCACCTACGACGACGAGGATGCGCTGGCGACGCTGGCCGCCCAGCTCGGCGCGCTGATGCAGTCCCTGCCCCCGGCGGAGGAGGTGGCGCCCGTTCCCGCCGCCTGCCTGGAGGCCGGCGGCGCGCCGGTTGTGGTGCGCCACTACGCCGCCGACGACAGCGTGTTCGTCGACCATGATTATCTGATCAAGGGCGTCGCCGGCGCCATCCTGTGGAAGCTGGTGCGCGACCACACCACGCTCGGCCGCACCGACTTCACCAACCGCGAGCTGCGGCTGGCCCCCGACATCCCACTACCCGACTTCGCCGAGAATCTGGAAGCGCGGCTGATCCTGCTGCAGCGCCGGCTGGAGGAGCGCTGCGGCGTGCTGCGCATCGAGAAGACCGGGCGCGGGCGCTTCCGCCTGGTGGTGACGAAGCCGCTCCTCCTGCAGGAGACGGCCTAAATTCCGTCCTGCTTTTATTTTCATCCCGACAGTTATCGGGCCAGAAACGGTTACGAATATTTTAGCATTCCGTTAGGCAACAGTTAGCAAGCCGGCGGCGATTGCCTGCGTAGGGTCCGTTCCGCACACAAACTCACGGAGCCGACCGACATGACCGCCCGCCCTGCCGTGGAGGCCCTGGAGCGCATGATGCTGGAACGCATGATGCTGATCCGGGCCTACGAAGAAACCCTGGTCGACCTGCATGGCCGCGGCCGCGCCGCCGGAACCTGCACCGCCATCGGGCAGGAGGCGTCGGCCGTCGGCGTCGTCGCAGCACTGACCCCCGACGACCTGATCCTCACCAACCACCGCAGCGCCGGCCATCTGCTGGCCCGCGGCGCCGACCCCGGGCGGATGCTGGCGGAGGTGCAGGGCAAGAGCGGCGGCTATTGCGGCGGCAAGAGCGGGTCGCTGCACATCTCCGCCAAGGAACTGGGCGTCGTCCTGACCTCCACCATCGTCGGCGGCGAGCTGGCGCTGGCGACCGGCGTGGGGCTGTCGCGCTCGATGCAGGGCGGCCCCGGCATCGTCGTCTGCTTCTTCGGTGACGGGGCGGCCTGCGAGGGCCGCTTCCACGAATCGTTGAACCTCGCCGCGGTGTGGACCCTGCCGATCCTCTATGTCTGCGAGAACAACCAGTGGCAGGCCTTCGTCCACCGCAAGGAGACGATGACGGCCGACGGCGTCGCCGGCCATGCCGCCGCCTACGGCATCGACAGCGCGGTGGTCGACGGCAACGACCCGCTGGCGGTGTTCGAGGCCGCCACCGCCGCGACCGCCGCCATCCGCCTCACCGGCAAGCCCTTCCTGCTGGAGGCCATGACCTACCGTCTGCGCGGCCATTTCGAGCCGGACGACCAGTCCTACGTCGACCCCGGCGAGCTGGCCGGCTGGCGTGAGCGCGACCCCGTCGTCCTGCTGCGCCGCCGGCTGGAGCGCGACGGGCTGCTGGACGCCGCTGCCGCCGCCCGGATGGAGGAGCAGGTCAGGGCGCGCATGGAAGCGGCGGCCGCCTTCGCCGAGGCCAGCCCCTACCCGGCGCCCGAAGACCTGACCCGCGACGTCTACGCCTGACCCGGGAGACCGACATCATGACCCAGATGACCGTGAACGATGCGATCTCCGCCGCGCTGGCCGAGGAGATGCGCCGCGACCCCTCCGTGCTGATCTTCGGCGAGGGCGTCGCCACCAAGCGACGCGACCTGCTGGGCGAATTCGGCCCGGCCCGCGTCCGCAACACCCCGCTGGCCGAGGGCATCATCGCCGGCACCGCCGCCGGTGCCGCCGCCACCGGCCTGCGCCCGGTGATCGACCTGCTGTTCGCCCCCTTCCTCTGTTACGCGATGGACGAGATCGTCAACAGCGCCGGCAAGCTGCGCTACGTCTCCGGCGGACAGTTCAAGTTCCCGATGGTGGTGCTGGCGATGACCGGCGCCGGCTGGGGTGTCGGCGCCCAGCACAACCACAACATCGAATCCTGGTTCGTCCACAGCCCCGGCCTGAAGGTGGTGATGCCCTCGACCCCCGCCGACTTCAAGGGGCTGCTGAAGGCGGCGATCCGCGACGACAACCCGGTGCTGGTCTTCGCCGACATCGCACTCGGCTACAGCGCCGGCGAGGTGCCGCACGGCATCGACGCCATCCCGCTGGGACAGGCCGCGCTGCGGCGGACAGGTGACGACGTCACGCTGGTTTCCTATGCCAAGACCGTCGGCACCTGCCTGGCCGCCGCCGACCGGCTGGCCGAGGCCGGCATTTCCGCCGACGTGCTCGACCTGCGCAGCCTGAAGCCGCTGGACGAGGACGCCATCCTGCGGTCGGTCGCCAAGACCGGCAGGCTGGTGGTGGTGCATGAGGCAAGCCGCCTGTGCGGCGTCGGCGCGGAGGTCGCGGCGCTGGTCGCCGAAAAGGCCTTCGCCAGCCTGCGGGCACCGGTCCTGCGGCTGACCGGCCCCGACGCCCCGGCCCCTGCCAGCTTCCCGCTGGAGCAGGCCTTCGTTCCCCAGGCCGACGCGGTGGTCGCGGCGGTCCAGTCCCTCGTCCATGGCGCGCTCGCCGCCTGATCATCCGGAGTTGCCGACGATGTTCCGCAAGACCCTGTGCACCGCCCTCCTGCTGTCCGCCGCCGTTCTCGCCTGCCACGCCGGTCAGGCCCGCGCTGATGAGAGGGTGGAGCGCGGCAAGTACCTCGTCGCCCTCGGCGGCTGCAACGACTGCCACACGCCGGGCAACTTCCTCGGCAAGCCGGATTTCGCCCACGCGCTGAGCGGGTCGGAGGTGGGCTTCGAGATCCCGGGCGTCGGCGTGTTCCATGGCCCGAACCTGACGCCGGACAAGGCGACCGGGCTCGGCGACTGGAGCGAGGATCAGATCGTCGCCACGCTGCGGACCGGCAAGCGGCCGGACGGGCGCATGCTGGCACCGGTGATGCCCTGGATGGCCTTCTCCGTTCTGACGGACGCCGACGCCTACGCCATCGCCGCTTACCTGAAGAGCCTGCCGGCGGTCGCCAACAAGGTGCCGGGCCCCTTCGGCCCGACGGCGAAGCCGACCGGGTTCGTGATGCGGGTGGTGGCACCGCAGAGCGAGTGACGCCGCAAGGGCATCCTCTTCTTGTGAGCAGCCGCAGGGCGCGCATACCGTTCGCCAACCGGTCCGGCACCTTGCGGATGCCGCTCGGCCGGGTTGCTGACCGATCCGCGTCCTGTGCCCGGGCTAACGCGGAGGGCCTGCGGTCATTTGACCGGCTCGGCCACTTTTCGATGCTGCAACGTCCCGAGCACGCCCCCCGACCGCAGCAGACTCCCTGTTGCTGGCCCCGACTTTTGCCGGTCCTGCCTGCTATCAAATCCTGCCTTATTCGACCAGAGCCCGCATGCGGGCGGCGCCTGGGCCGACGCCGCGACGGCGGTCCAGCCTCTGCCGAGCCGTCCGAACGGCAAAATGGACCGACTCAACCGTCCAGACAGCCCGATCCGGTTTTCAAAAACCGGATTTCGGATCTGGACAGTTTGCCCCACACCACGGACAACCGGTGCACCGCGGAGACACGGATGCCAAAAGCCGGACTGCGAGGGTATGCTTCCAATACATCAGGAACAGGGAAATTCACGAATGAACCGTCGCAGCTTTCTCACCAAGACCGCCGCAACCGCAACCGTCGCAGCCACTGGGGGATTCGCGTTCGCTCCTTCTGTCGCGCAGGCGCAGGGGCAGGCGGTGAAGGTGGCCTTCGTCGGCACGTTGTCCGGTCCTGGGGCGGCGCTGGGCACGCATCTGCGCGACGGCTGGCTGGCGGGGGTGAAGCGACTGAACAACCAGCTCGGCGGCCGCGCGGTCGAGACGCTGGTGATCGACGACGAGCTGAAGCCGGACGTGGCGGTGTCGAAGGTCCGCGCCGCGCTGGAGCGCGACAAGGTCGACTTCGTCGTCGGCGTCGTGTTCAGCAACATGCTGCAGGCCATCGTCCGCCCGGTCACGGAGAGCAACACCTTCCTGATCACCGCCAACGCCGGCCCTTCCACCCTCGCCGGCAAGGGATGCAGCCCCTTCCTGTTCAGCAGCGCTTACCAGAACGACCAGCCGCACGCGACGATGGGGCAGGCGGCGCAGGATCTGGGCTACAAGCGCGTATTCATCCTGGTGCCGAACTATCAGGCCGGCAAGGACGCGGTGGCCGGCTTCCGCAGCCGCTACAAGGGCGAGGTGGTCGACGAGATCTATGTGCCGCTGAGCCAACTCGACTTTTCCACCGAGGTCACCAAGATCGCCGCCGCCAAGCCGGACGCCATCTTCACCTTCATGCCGGGCGCGCTGGGCGTCAATCTGGTGCGACAGTATCGTCAGGCCGGGCTGGCCAACATCCCCTTCCTGTCCACCTTCACCGTCGACGAATCGACCCTGCCGGCGCAGGGCGAATCGGCTCTCGACTTCTACACCGCAGCCACCTGGGCACCCAACTTCGACAACCCGCACAGCCGCCGCTTCGTGCAGGAATTCGAGGCGGCCTACGGTTATGTCCCGTCGAACTTCGCCGCCCACGCCTATGACGCAGCCCACATGCTGGACGCGGCGATCCGCCGGACCAACGGCGACGTCGCCGACAAGGCGGCGCTGCGCACGGCGCTGGAGGCTGGCGACTTCCCGTCGGTGCGGGGTGCGCTGCGGCTGGGGCCCAACCATTTCCCGATCCAGGATTTCTGGCTGTGCAAGGTCGCCAAGCGCGCCGACGGCAAGTTCCAGACGGAAACCGTGCGCAAGGTGCTGAGCGCCGACGCCGACGGCTACGCCGCCGCCTGCAAGATGGGATGACGGGCGGGACGGGCTGACAAAGGGCTTTCGCGATGTCCATGCTTCTGGTGCAGGCCTTGAACGGCCTGCAGTTCGGGGTGCTGTTGTTCCTGGTGGCGGCCGGACTCAGTCTGGTGTTCGGTGTCATGGATTTGATCAATCTGGCCCATGGCGTCCAATACATGCTGGGCGCCTATGTCGCCGCCACGCTGGGGGTGTGGACCGGCAGCTTCTGGCTGGGGGCGCTGCTGTCGCTGCCGGTGGCCCTGCTGGTCGGGCTGGCGCTGGAATGGCTGGTGTTCCGCCATCTCTACCGCCGCGACCATCTGAGCCAGGTGCTCGCCACCTTCGGGGTGATCCTGACGGTGGAGGAGGCGACGCGTGCACTGTGGGGCAGCGCCCCCCAGACTGTCCTGGAGCCGTCGGGACTGACCGGCGGCGCGATGGGCGGGGTGGAGATCATTGCCGGACTGATCTACCCGACCTACCGGCTGGTCATCATCGGCGTCGGCATCGTGGTGCCGCTGCTGTTGTGGTTCCTGGTGGAGCGGACGCGCGCCGGCATGCTGGTGCGGGCGGGGGCGACCCATCCCGCCATGGTATCGGCGCTGGGGGTGGACATCCGCCGCCTTTTCACCGTCGTCTTCGCCTTCGGCGCGATGCTGGCGGGCTTCGCCGGGGCGTTGGCCAGCCCGATCTTCCCGGTGGCTCCGGGCATGGGCGACACCGTGCTGATCCTGTGCTTCGTGGTGATCGTCATCGGCGGCGTCGGCTCCATCCGCGGCGCCTTCATCGCCGCGTTGCTGGTCGGGCTGCTCGACACGGTAGGGCGGGCGATGCTGCCCGACCTTCTGCGGCTGCTGCTCGACCCGTCGTCGGCCCGGCAAACGGGGGCGGCGCTGGCCTCCATGCTGGTCTACATCGTCATGGCCGCCATCCTGTTCTTCCGCCCGGCCGGCTTGTTTCCGGGGGGACGTTCGGCATGACGGCACCGCTGCGCAAACATGGGCTCGCCCTGGTCACGCTGCTGGCGCTGGCGGCGGCGCCCTTCCTCGGTTTCGGCGACGGCTTCGCGCTCAGCCTGCTGTCCCGCGCGATGATCCTCGGCATGGCAGCGGTCAGCCTGTCGCTTCTGGTCGGCGGCGCCGGGCTGGTCAGCCTGGGCCACGCCGCGACGATGGGGATCGGCGCCTATGCCGTGGTCGCCTTCGATGCCGCCGGGGTCAACGAGGGGTTGATCGTCTTCCCCGCCGCCATCGCCGCCGCCGCCGCCTACGCGCTCGTGACGGGAGCGGTGTCGCTGCGCACCAGCGGCGTTCATTTTATCATGATCACGCTGGCCTTCGGACAGATGGCCTTCTTCACGACCTCCTCCTTCTCCAGCCTGGGTGGCGACGACGGCTACACGCTCTATGCCCGCACCGAGTGGCTGGGGATGCGGATCATGGACAACCGGCTGACCTTCCATTTCCTGTGCCTGGGGCTGCTGGCCCTGGTATGGGCGGGCGGCTCCCTTCTGCTGGGCAGCCGGTTCGGCCGGGTGCTGCGGGCGGCGCGGGAGAATCCGCAGCGGGTCCTGGCGGTGGGGTTCCAGCCCTACCCCTACCGTCTGGTCGCCTATGTGATGGCGGGGGCTGTCGGCGGCCTGTCGGGCGCCTTGCTGGCCAATGCGACGGAGTTCGTGTCCCCTGCCCTGCTGTCCTGGACCCGGTCTGGGGAACTGCTGTTCATGGTCATCCTCGGCGGCGTCGGCCAGCTCGGCGGCGCGATCCTGGGGGCGCTCGCCATCGTGCTGCTGGAGGAAACGCTGTCGCACCTGCTGGTCTACTGGCGGCTGGTGTTCGGGCCGCTGCTGGTGCTGTCGGTGCTGTTCCTGCCGGACGGGCTGATCGGCGCACCGCTGCGCCTGCGTGCCGCCTTCCGGTTCGCCTCGCCCAAGCGGAGGAACGCCGATGCCTGATCCATTGCTGGAACTGCACGGCCTGAGCAAGAATTTCGGCGCGCTGACCGTGACCTCCGACGTGTCGCTGACCGTCTTGCCGGGAGAGATCCATGCGATCATCGGCCCCAATGGAGCGGGCAAGACCACGCTGATCCATCAGATCAGCGGCACACTGCGCCCGGACCGGGGGACGATCCGCTTCGCCGGCCAGGACGTGACCGCCCTGCCGTTCGAGCGCCGCGCCCGGCTGGGGCTGGCCCGCAGTTTCCAGATCACCAGCATCGTGCCGGGCTTCACCGCGCTGGAGAACGTCGCTCTGGCGGTGCAGGCGCGCAGCGGCTCCTCCTTCCGCTTCCTGCGCCCGGTCGCGACCGAGAAGGCGCTGAACGAGGAGGCACGCGCGGCGCTGGACACAGTCGGGCTGGAACAGGTCGCCGACCGCACCGCCGCCGCCCTGTCGCATGGCGAGAAGCGCCAGCTCGAACTCGCCATCGCCATCGCGATGAACCCGCGCCTGCTGCTGCTCGACGAGCCGCTGGCCGGGGCGGGGCCGGAGGAGACCGAGCGGCTGATCGGCATCCTGCACGGCCTGCGCAGCCGCTACGGCATCCTGCTGGTCGAGCATGACATGCAGGCGGTGTTCGCCCTGGCCGACCGCATCTCCGTCCTGGTCTATGGCCGCGTCATCGTCACCGGCACGGTCGACGAGATCCGCGGCCACCCGGAGGTCCGCACCGCCTATCTTGGAGAGGACGCGCTGGCGTGATGCTGAAGATCGACAACCTCACGGCGGGCTACGGCCAGAGCCAGGTGCTGTTCGACGTGTCGCTGTCCATCGAGGCCGGGCAGGTGCTGGCGCTGATGGGGCGCAACGGCATGGGCAAGACCACCACCATCTCCGCGGTGATGGGGCTGATTCCGCGCTGGGGCGGCAGCGTCAGCTTCGACGGGCAAGGCATAGGCCGCATGCCGCCGCACCGGGTGGCGCGGCTGGGGGTGGGATTGGTGCCGGAAGGCCGCCAGATCTTCCCGACCCTGACGGTGGAGGAAAACCTCGTCGCCACCGCCGCGGCCCGTGAAGACGGAACCGCGCGCTGGACGCTGGAAGCGGTGTGGGAGCTGTTCCCCCGCCTATGCGAGCGCCGACGCAATCTGGGCAACCGCTTGTCGGGCGGCGAGCAGCAGATGCTGGCCATCGGCCGGGCGCTGATGACCAACCCGCGCCTGCTGATTCTGGACGAGGCCACCGAAGGGCTGGCCCCGTTGATCCGGGCGGAGATCTGGGCGGTGCTGGAGACGCTGAAACGCGAGGGCCAATCCATCCTTCTGGTGGACAAGAACCTGTCGGCGGTTCTGCGCCTCGCCGACGCCTGCGCAGTGATCGAAAAGGGCCGCACGGTGTGGAGCGGCACCAGCGCGGAACTGGGCCGGGCAGCCGAGATTCAGGAAACCTACCTGCACATCTGAAGTGTCGGCGGAAGTCGGCGTCCCAGCAGGTTCGCTCAGCCTTCGCTTATCGACAACACATCGGCCTTCCGGCGCCACCGGGTGCCGGCCAGATCCCTGGCATCAACACGGAACTGTCCTCCATGACGTAGGCACGGACACCGGCCGGATCATCGATCACGCCATAGCGGCGGCCGTTCCAAGGCAGAGATGTCCGACAGACGGAACGTCACGGGGACGGGGACGACGCAGTTCAAGTCGACGCCGGTCTGGGTCAAAAGGGACGTCAGCGTTGCTTCGATATGCGGCGCTGGTTCTTTACAAGCGGCTGACGGCCGTCCGCATCCGTTTCTCCGCCGGGATCGGCCAGAAGCTGCTTGCGCAGGCTGAGCACCGACTGGGCGTCCTCGATCTGCTCGGATCTGCTCGAGCGGAATCTTGCTGGCGTCCGACGTCCGCATCAGGTCGAGCACCGGGCTGACCTAGCCGTCCTGGGCCGGACGCGCCTTGTTTTCGAGCATAGGGAGGCAATCCCAGAGACGCGTGTCGTCGTGGGGGGTGGCGGTGGTCATGGCTGCCGCTTCTGGAATGAGGATGGAATGGGAGAGAGTGGTCGCGCTCAACCGCTCTTTTCGACGAGATGGACCATTGCCATGCCGACGAGGATGCCCCAGAACGCAGCGCCGAGACCGAAGAAGGGAATGCCCGCCGCAGTGGTGAGGAACACCATGAGCGGTGCCAGGCTGCCCGGCTTGGCCGACCGGAAGGCGGTTTCCAGCGACCCCCCGATGGCGCCCAGCAGAGCCGTGCCGGCGAGCACGGCCACGGCTTCCTTCGGGAGTGCCGCGAACAGTCGGACGAAGGTGGTCGCGAAGGTTCCGAACAACAGATAGAACAGGCCGGCGCTGATCGCGGCGACATAACGCCGGGCCGGGTCGGCGTGGGTGTCGGGGCTGCCGACGATGGCTGCGATCATCGAGGACGGGTTGACATTGTGGCAACCGAACGGTGCCACCAGTATCGACGCAAGCCCACACAGGCGCACGACACTGTCGGGCGGCGGTTCGTACCCCGACGCCTTCAACACGGCGAATCCCGGCAAATACTGGCCCGTCAGGGCCAGGACGGTGAGCGGCATCGCGATGCTGACCATTGAACCGAACGAGAAGGCCGGCGTCGTCCACTCCGGCACAGCCGCGATCAGTGCCAATCCGCCGGTGTCGACACGCCCCAGCGAAATGCACAGCACGGTGCCGCAGAGCAGGGTAACGGCGACGGCCCAGCGCGATGAAAAGCGGCGGGTGATCAGGAACGCGGCCATCATGGCGCCGGCCAGTAGCGGTTCACTCCTTAAGGCGCCAAAGATGGCGAAGCCGAACGAGATCAGGATACCGGCGTTCAGAGCCGCCGCCAGCGCCATCGGGATGCGCTGAAGGACCCGGTTGAACAGCCCGAAGGCGCCGATGAGCGTGATGAGCAGGTTCGATACCATGAAGGCGCCGACCGCCTCGGCGAACGGGACACCGGCGAGCCCGGTCACGAGAAAGGCGACGCCGGGCGTCGACCACGCCGTGATGACCGGCATGCGGAAGCGCAGGCTGGCAATGATCGAGGTGATCCCCGATGCGATCGAGTATGCCCAAAGCCAGGACGCGACCTGGGATTCGGTGAGATGAGCGCTCTGCGCCACTTGAAAAACCAGAACTGTCGGACCTGCGTAACCGATGATCACCGCAATCAGCCCTGACAGAACGGCCGACCAAGATGTGTCGCGCCAAAGCCCGAACGCACCGACCAGGGAAGCTGGAAACGCCAAGTCTTTACCGAGCATTCTTTTACACCATGCAAGCGTAAAAATATCACGAAGCCGCCGAGACCTGATAAAACGACGCAAGCATACGTATGATAACGCGAATATCATACGTATCCCAAGTTAACGGGGAATAGATCAGTTTAATTTCAAAGCATTGATTTAAAAAATCATCGGCAACGTATTTTTTATGGCGGAATTGGAAATTCCTGTATGGATGCACCACGTAAAAGAATTTTTCAACCAAAAACAATTCAATCAGGTGATATATCTCCAATTAACACACCCATGGCTCAGTTGATCTACTGGAATATGTATAATCCGAGGATGACTTTGATAATTAGGCGCACTAACGCTGCCGCATCGGCTCTGCGGCAGCGTTAGTGCCCGGATGGCATTGGACGATACCCGACCTTGGTGCGCAATCAGGCGTATGAGCGCAGCATACCGCGGGGCGATGGCAATCAGGCGACCTTGCGGGAGATTGGCATGCTCAAACTAATCATGATGTTCATGACTTTGCAGCCGACAGCGGCCTCGACTTTCCGGGTCGGCAGACTCCGGGCGCGCAGGCCGCGGTCGATCGGTTGTTTGCAGCGCATCAACGCCACCTCGCTCTACAATCGGCGGCCGTGCTGGACGGTCCGCTGCCGGCGACGCTCGGCGATCATCTGGATGTGATGATCGCGCTGCGTAGAGGCGCTGGCAGCGGTGTCGCTCGGCCCCACAGTCCAGCGCGGAGCAGCCCCAACCGCGCCTGATTTGTCGGAAGCCCCGATTCTTGTGCGACTGGGGTTATCATGACGAAAGCTGCATCACCCAAATACGCCCCTGAAGTCCGCGAACGCGCGGTTCGGATGGTGTTCGAGCACGAAAGGCGAGCACGTCTCGCAGTGGGTGACAATCGGCTGCAATCCCGAGACGCTGCGGAACCGGGGCGGTTCAGCTCGACGGAGCAACGGACCCCCGTTCAGAGTTCGGCGGCGACTGCCTTCACCGCCTTGGCCGTCGCCGCCACCACGATGTCGGCCTCCTCCCGCGTCAGGCAGAGCGGCGGTGCAAAGCCGAGGATGTCGCCCTGGGGCATGGCACGGGCGATGACTCCCCGCTCCAGAAGGGCTGCGGACAGGCGCGGCCCGACCTTTGATTCGGCGGGGAAGAAACGGCGGTCGTCCCGGTCGGCGACGAACTCCACCGCCGCCAGCATGCCCTCGCCGCGCACCTCGCCGACCATCGGATGGCCGCCCAGCGCGTCGGTCAGCGCCGCGCGGAAATAGCCCCCGGTCTCGCGCGCGTTGGTCACCAGATCGAGCGTGTCGACCAGCTCCAGATTGGCCACCCCGGCGGCGGCGCAGAGCGGATGCGCCGAATAGGTCCAGCCATGGCCGATGGGGCCGAGCTGGTCGGAGCCCTGCTCCAGCACCTTCCACACCCGGTCGCCGACGATCACCCCCGACAGCGGCGCATAGGCGGAGGTCAGCCCCTTGGCGATGGTGA
>Ga0206117_100662_pt1 | contig 29156 bp, 23 predicted proteins | sample 3A5Ametagenome_FD_177997 | JGI IMG/M metagenome (GOLD analysis project Ga0206117, IMG submission 177997) | Enriched microbial communities from leaf-cutter ant dump, University of Wisconsin, Madison, United States - 3A5A | ecosystem: Environmental > Terrestrial > Nest > Insects nest > Nest dump... | reverse complement strand
ACCGCATCGGCGTGGTCCACAAGGGCCGCAACGAGGAGATGAACGAGTACAAGGACGCCTACGCGCACGACACCGAGGCGCGCACGCTGTCCGACGTCATCGACGGCGCCGACATCTTCCTCGGCCTGTCGGGGGCCAAGGTGCTGAAGCCGGAACTGCTGAACCGCATGGCCGAAAAGCCGCTGATCCTGGCGCTCGCCAACCCGGAGCCGGAGATCATGCCGGATCTGGCCCGCGAAGCGCGTCCGGACGCCATCATCGCCACGGGCCGCTCCGACTTCCCCAACCAGGTCAACAACGTCCTGTGCTTCCCCTTCATCTTCCGCGGTGCGCTGGACGTCGGCGCCACCACGGTGAACGAGGAGATGAAGATCGCGGCGACCCACGCCATGGCCAACCTCGCCCGCGCCGAGCCGTCGGACGTGGTGGCAGCGGCCTATGTCGGTGAATCGCTGCGCTTCGGCCCGGACTACATCCTGCCCAAGCCCTTCGACCCGCGCCTGATCGTCGAGGTGTCCTCGGCCGTCGCCAAGGCCGCCATGGACTCAGGGGTAGCCACCCGGCCGATCGCCGATTTCCGCGCCTATCAGGACCAGCTGAACCAGTACGTCATCCGGTCCGGCCTGTTCATGAAGCCGGTCATCACCAAGGCCAAGACCGCGCCCAAGCGCGTCGTCTATGCCGAGGGCGAGGACCCGCGCGTGATCCGCTGCGCCCAGGTGGTGGTCGACGACGGCATCGCGCATCCGGTGCTGATCGGCCGCCGCGAGGTGATCGAGCGGGTGATCGGCGAGATGGGCCTGCGCCTGAAGATCGGCCAGGACGTGGAGGTCATCGAGATCATCCGCGACCCGCGCTATCACAACTTCACCGAACATTACCGCAAGCTGATGGGCCGCCGCGGCGTCTCGCCCAGCCATGCCGCCAACGTGGTCCGCACCCAGCCGACCGTCTTCGGCGCCCTGATGGTCCGCCGCGGCGAGGCCGACGCGCTGGTCTGCGGCACCACCGGCCGTTTCAACGAGCATTGGGCGCACATCTGCGGCCTGATCGGCCTGCGCGACGGCGTGAAGGTCGCCGCGACGATGAACGCGCTGATCTCGCAGAAGGGCGTGCACTTCATCACCGACACCTACGTCAACCCCGACCCGACCGCCGAGCAGGTGGCCGAGATCGCCCGGCTGGCGGCGGACGAGGTGAAGCGCTTCGGCATCGAGCCGAAGGTGGCCCTGCTGTCGCATTCCAACTTCGGCAGCGCCGACACCCCGTCCGCCCGCAAGATGCGCGCGGCGGTAGAGCTGGCGTCCGAGCAGATGCCGGATGTCGAGATCGACGGCGAGATGCATGCCGATGCCGCCCTGGCACCGGCCATCCGCAAGGAAGTGCTGCCCGACAGCCGCCTGAAGGGGGAGGCGAACCTGCTGGTCATGCCGACGCTCGACGCCGCCAACATCGCCTTCAACATGATGAAGATCCTGGGCGAGGCGCAGAATGTCGGCCCGATCCTGCTGGGCGTCCAGCGGCCGGTCCACATCGTCACCCCGTCGGTCACCACCCGCGGTCTGGTCAACATGACCGCCGTCGCGGTGGTCGATGCCCAGCTCGCCGACCCGGTCAACGCCGCTCCGACCCTGCCGGCCGGTGTGAGCGCCTAAATCGAAGGAGGGCAGGGGGCGCGGTGGTTGCCGCGCCCCCATTCCACCGCATCGGAATCGTGCTATCCCTTACCCGTAGCCAACAGGAACGGCACGGGGCATGAACAACCAGCGCATTTCCGGACAGCGCAAATCCGGCAACACCGCTGCGGCGACCGCCGCGGCGCTGGTCGCACAGGCCGTGCCGCTGCACCAGTCCGGTCGGTTGGCCGAGGCGGATGCGCTCTACCGACAAGCGCTCGCCGCCCAGCCGCGCCAGCCGGACGCCCTGCACCTTCTCGGCATGATCGCCTGCCAGACCGGCCGCTTTGCCGACGCCGCCGACTTGATCGGGCAGGCGGTGGCAGCCAAACGCGACATCCCCGATTACCACGCCAACCTCGCCTACGCCCTCCAGGCGCTCGGCCGCCCGGCCGAGGCGGAACGCGCCGCCCGCAACGCCCTGCGCCTGCGCCGCCCGTTCCCGGAGGCCGCCAACACGCTGGGCAACGCGTTGAACGCCCAGGGCAAGGCGACGGAAGCGGCCGATGCCTATCGCGCCGCCCTGCGCGCGCGTCCCGACTATGCGGAGGCGGAGGGCAACCTCGGCGCCGTGCTGCGCAGCCTCAGCCGCCCGGAAGAGGCAGAACCGCTGTTGCGCCACGCGTTGGCGGCCAACCCGTCGCTGCTTGAGTCGCGCGCCGCCCTTGGTCTTGCCCTGCTCGACCTGGGACGGAGCGAGGAGGGGGAGGCCGCCTTGCGTGCCGTGCTGGCTAACCGGCCGGATCATGCACCGGCTGCACTCGCCTTGGCCGGATCGCTGCAGCGCCGCGGGGCCGATGCACTGCCGGCCTATCGGCGCTATATGATGCTGGAGCCGGCAGATGCCGAGGGTTGGAATGCCCATGGCCTTGCTCTCCAATCCGCCGACCGGATCGCTCCTGCCGGCGATGCCTTCGCCCGGGCCCTGCGGCTCGCCCCCACGATGGCCGAGGCGATGACCAATCTCGGCACCGTCCATCGTCTGCAAGGAAGGATTGCAGAGTCCGCCGGCTTGCAACGACGGGTGTTGGATCTGCGGCCCGGCTATGCCGCCGCCCACGCCAATCTGGCCCTCGCCCTTCAAAATCTCGGCGACGATGCGGCTGCCGAGCAGGAATTCACCCAAGCCCTGGAGGCCGATCCGGCACAGGCGCTTGCCCGCTTCAACCGGGCCATCCTCCGCCTGCGGCATGGCCGCCTGTCGGAAGGGTGGGAAGACTACGCCGTCCGTTTTGAGTCCGGCCGCCTGAAACCGAAGCGCCCCTTCAATATCCCGGAATGGAATGGTGACGACCTCGCCGGGCGCCGCCTGCTGCTGTGGGCCGAACAGGGGCTGGGCGATGAGCTGATGTTCGGCGCCCTGCTGCCGGAGGCCCTCACCCGCTTTCCCGGCACCATCGTCGAATGCGAACCGCGATTGGTCCCACTGTTCCAGCGTTCGTTTCCCGACACCACCGTCCGGGAACCGACGCGGCGGCCGACCGATGCCGATTGCCATCTGGGCTTCGGTTCCTTGCCACGCCTACTCTGGCGGACCGCCCCCGTCCCGCTGCCGCCTGCCGGTTGGCTGAAGCCCGACCCGATGCGCGTCGCGGCATGGCGGTCGCGCCTGGATGCCATTGGACCGGGTCTGAAGGTCGGTATTGCCTGGACCAGCCGGCGCCTCACCGCCGAACGCCGCCACTCCTATACGCAGTTGGAGGACTGGACGCCCCTGCTGCTCCTTCCTGGTCTTCATGCCGTCAGCCTGCAGTATGACGGGCGGGAGGCCGAGATCGCAGCCGTCGAAGGTCGCTTGGGCGTGTGCGTCCACCGCTGGCCCGACCTCGACCAGATCGCCGATCTGGAAGGCACCGCCGCCCTGATGGCCAGCCTCGACCTTGTGATCACCGTGGCATCGTCCGCGGGGGAGATGGCGGCGGCGTTGGGCATTCCGGCTTGGCGAATGGGCCGGCGGGACTGGACCCAACTCGGCACCGCGGCTCGCCCATGGTTTCCCTCGATGCGCTGCATCCAACCCGATGAAGGCGATAACGTTGCGGGAGCGATACAAAAGTCTGTTCAGTTACTTATCAGACTTTCCAAAGGTGATCTGTGAGTATCGCCGACTGGTTTGCCGACGCGCTGCGCCATCACCAGCATGGCGCACTGGACCTTGCGGAACCTCTGTACCGACGGGTTTTACAGGCCCAACCGCTCCATGCGGACGCCTTGCATCTGCTCGGCGTTCTCACGCATCAACGCAACGATGACCTTCAAGCATTTGATCTGATTTCAAAAGCCATCGAGCTGGCCCCTGAAATTGCGGACTATCACGCCAATCTCGGGATCGTTCTGCAACGGCTGCAAAGGTTCGCGGAAGCCGAAGCCGCACAGCGCCAGGCGCTGGAGCGCGATCCCAGTCATACCGGTGCCCAATTCAATCTCGGACTTGTCCTGGCGGCGCAGGGCCGTATGGCGGAGGCAGCAGTCCACTATGCCGAAGCTGCCCGGCTGTCGCCCGATCTGGCCGACGCCCATCTGAATCTCGGCGCCGCCCTGCAAGGTCTAGGGAAATCGGAAGAGGCGTTGGCGTCCCACGCACGCGCCGCCGAGCTTTTGCCGGGAGATCCCCGCCCCTGGACCAATCGGGCTGTCAGTCTGCGCCAGCTCGGCCGGTTGGATGAGGCCACGGAAGCGCTGCAGCACGCGGCAACGCTGGGCGGTGGGACCGCCGATGCCTCGGCCCTGTCCGCCCTCGCGGCTGCACTCCACGCCGCCGGACGGATGGAGGACGCGGCGGAGCGCTACGCCGACGCCCTGCGGCTCAATCCACGAGATTCTTTCTCCCTCAACGGTTTGGGTCTCTGCCTTAAAGCACTTGGTCAGTTGGCTGATGCCGCGACGTGCTTCGACGCGGCCACAGCTATCCAGCCCGACCATGCCGACGCGCTGGACAATCTCGGCAGCGTCCGCACCGCCCAGGGCCGTCCAGAGGAAGCGGAGGCCTTGCACCGGCAGGCAGCCCATCACCGGCCGGACTTCGCCGGTGCCTGGAACAATCTGGGCAACGCGCGCCATGCCGCCGGCCGCACCGTCGACGCCTGGAGGGCGTGGCATGCAGCCCTGGCGCTGGACCCGCTGCTGGCGGAGACTCACACGAACCTGGGCAATGCCCTGCGCAGCGCCGAGCGTTTCGTCGAAGCCGAACGGTCGCAGCGCCGTGCCATCCGCCTCGCTCCGCTGGAGGCGCCGGCCCGCAACAATCTGGGCCATCTGCGGCAGGGACGGCACGACCATGCCGGCGCCGCCGACTGCTACCGCAGCGCCCTGGCACTCGATCCTGCCTATGGCGAGGCGTGGAGCAATCTGGGGCTGGCCCGTCAGCGGCTGGGCGACAGCGGGGAGGCGGAGCGCTGCTACGACCGGGCCCTGACCCTGCGGCCCGACCTGTCGCTTTCCCATTTCAACAAGGGCCTGCTGCGGCTGGAGGTTGGCGATCTCGACCGGGGCTGGCCCGGCTATGGCTGGCGCTTCGGATCGGGTCAGGTCGGGCAGGGGCGCCAGCCCCGCGCCACGGCTTGGCGTGGCGAGGATCTGACCGGCCGCCGCCTGATGATCTGGGGGGAGCAGGGGGTAGGCGACACCATCCTGTTCTCCGCCCTCTGCCCGGAACTGACCGGACGGGCCGTCTCCACCATTCTGGAGATCGACCGCCGTCTGGTGCCGCTGTTCGCCCGCTCCTTTCCCACCCTGAGGGTGCGGGCGGAGGCGCTGGACGGGCAGGGGCGGGAAGCGATGGCGATCCCGGACTATGACCGCCATGTGCCCATGGGATCCTTGCCGCGCGTCCTCCGACGCCGCCTCGCCGATTTTCCGGCGCGGCCGTCCTGGCTGGTGCCCGATGCCGGGCTGGTGGAGCGGTGGCGCGAGCGGCTGGCGGCCCTCGGTCCGGGCCTGCGCATCGGCATCGGCTGGCGCAGCCAGATAATGACCTCCGAACGCAGCACCGCCTATCTGCCGCTGGACGCCTGGGCGCCGCTGTTCGCGCTGCCCGGCGTCCAATGGGTTTTGTTGCAGTATGGCGAGGTGGAGGAGGAGGTCCGGCAGGCCGAGAGGCACTTCGGCATCCGCCTGCACCGTTGGGACGACCTAGACCGCAAGGACGATTTCGACGGCGTCGCCGCCCTAATCGCAGGGCTGGACCTCGTCATCTCGCCCGCCATGTCGATCGGCGAACTGGCTGGAGCGCTGGGCACTCCGGTCTGGCGCTTCGGCACCCGCGACTGGACGCAGCTGGGAGCCGCCGTGCGCCCCTGGTATCCGTCGATGCGGCTGTTCCAGCCCTGCCCCGGCGAACCGCTGTCGGCGACGATGGCCGACATGGCACGTGCGTTGATTTCACTCGCCGTTTCACCGGTCACCACACGATTATCTGTGGCGTCACGCCATGCATCCCCCTCACCCAGCCCTCTCCCCAGGGGGGAGAGGGTATCCGCGGAGGTGGAAAGGCTGGCGGCACAGGCGGTCGCTCTGCACCGGCAAGGCCGGTTTGCAAAGGCCGAACCGCTGCACCGGCAGGCCGTCGCCATGGCTCCGACCCAGCCGGCAGCCTGGACCAACGGCGGCCTGACCCTGCTCCGGCTTGGCCGGATCAAGGCCGCCATCCGCTGGCACCGGCTTGCGGTGGCGCTGAACCCGGCCTTTGCCGAAGCGCTGGGCAATCTCGGCGTGGCGCTCCAGGCCGATGCCGCCGCGCCCGAGGCCGCCACGCTGTACCGCCGGACCGTCCGGCTGCGCCCGATGCAGGCGGAGGGCTGGGGCAATCTCGCCGCAGCATTGCTCGCCGCCCGCCGCTTCGTCGAGGCGGCAGACGCCTGCACCCGTGCGTCGGCCCTGGCGCCGGCCCTTGCCGGGGTGCTGACCACGGCCGGCGCGGCTGCGAAAGGACTGGGGCGCTTCGCCGAGGCTGCCCGCCAGTCCCGCCGGTCGCTGCGCCTCGTCCCGGCATCGCCCAAGGGCTGGTCGAACCTGGGCATGGCGTTGGCCGGGCTCGGGCGCTGGGACGACGCGCTGCACGCCCACCGCCACGCGATGGCGCTCGCCCCCGACCTGCCGGATGTGCTGGTCAACCACGGCCACACGCTGCTGATGCGGGGAGAGCGCCGGCTCGCCGCCCTGTTGGCCGACCGCACGCTGAGGCTGGCCCCCGGCCGGGCCGAGGCGCGGATGAACCGGGCCCTGCTGCGGTTGGCCGACGGCGATCTCGACGGCGGCTGGGCCGACTACGCCCACCGCTTCGCCACCGGCGACGCCGTGTCCCGCCGCCTTGACATCCCCAAATGGCAGGGAGAGCCGCTGGCCGGCCGCCGCATCCTGGTGTGGGGAGAGCAGGGGCTGGGCGACGAGATCCTGTTCGGCACGGCGCTGCCCGATCTGCTTGGTCAAGCCGGGACGGTCATCGTCGAGTGCGACCCGCGCCTTGCCAGGCTATTCGCCCGCGCCCTGCCAACGGCGGATGTCCGGGCACCCAGCGCGGATCCGCGGGATGCCGATTGCCACGCGCCGCTGGGCAGCGTCGCGGCACGGCTGCGCCCGGACTTGCGGCGGTTCCGCGCAACCAGCCCGCTGTTCACCGCCGACCCCGGGCTGGCGACAGGCTGGCGCAAGAGGCTGGCGACGCTCGGCCCCGGCTTGCGGGTCGGCATCTGCTGGCGCAGCAGCCGGATGACGGCGGACCGGGCCGGCGCCTACAGCCGGGTCGCACAATGGTCACCGGTGTTCTGCGTTCCCGGCATCGTCTTCGTCAGCCTGCAATATGACGGTCACGACGCCGAGCGGGAGGAGGCCCTGCGCTTGGGCACAGTCCTGCATCACTGGCCCGATCTGGACCAGCGCAACGATCTGGAGGGGGTGGCGGCGCTCATGTCTGGCCTGGATCTGGTCATATCCGCGCCGACTGCGGTGGGGGAACTGGCCGCGGCCCTCGGCGTGCCGGTCTGGCGGATCTCCGGGGCCGGGGACTGGTCGGCCCTGGGAACGGCGGTGCGGCCCTGGTTCCCGACGATGTCGCTGATCGGCCGTTCCGGCGACCATGACGCCACTCTTGCGGCCGTTGCACGGCGTCTCAGCCGACTGGCTGACGACCGGTCCCTGTCGGGGTGACCGACAGAGAGTGTGGCGCTCCGCGCAATTCCGCATTGCGATTCCCGAGCGCCCCCTTTATCGACTATGGCCGCCGGGTTCCGCGCAGGGTGGATGACCCGGCGCCCGCTCCGTCGTAAGCTGCTCCGGCAAGCCGATTGACGACAGCGGGACTTCAGCGAAAGGACGGTCGGTGCGGTCTGAGGACGCTCTTGCCAACATAGACGTCGCGGTGCTCGCCGGCGGGCTCGGCACGCGCATCCGTGGCGTTCTGGGTGACACGCCGAAGGTCCTCGCCCCGATCGCGGGCCGTGCCTTCCTCGGTCACCTCCTCGATTATTTATCCACCTATGGCTCGCGCCGCGTGGTGCTGTGCCTGGGCCATCTGGCCGACCGGGTGACGGCTTGGCTCGCCCGGGGGGATTCGGCCGGCACCATCGACGTGGTCTGCCAGATCGAACCGCGCCCGCTCGGCACAGCAGGCGCGCTCGGCTATGTCCGCAAGGAGTTGCGCAGCAACACCATCCTCGTGGTGAACGGCGACACCTTCCTCGACGCCGACCTGCGCGCCTTCATCGCTTCGCACCGGCTGTCGGGGGCCGAGGCGTCGGTGCTGTGCGTGACGGTGGAGGATGCGTCCCGCTTCGTGCGGGTGGAGATCGGCCCTGACAGCCGCGTCCGCCGATTTTTGGACAAGGCGCCGGGAGCCGGCACCATCAATGCAGGGGTCTATCTGTTCTCCGCCGCCTTCGTCGACCGCTTCGTGGCGGCCGGTGCGGTGTCGCTGGAGCGCGACGTGCTGGAAAAGCTGCCGGCCGGCACACTGAACGCCCATGTCGCCAAGGCCCGCTTCCTCGACATCGGCACGCCGGAAAGCCTTGCCACCGCCGCCAGCGTCATTGCCGGCCGGGAGACTTGAGCGGGGCTCCTCCCTCACCAGGGACGCAATTTACCCCCGCACGTCTCCGGTCTGTCGCTGGACAGGCGCAGAGTGCCGCGCCAAGATGCTGGCCACCCCGATCCCGCGTGCCGTGGTAGGACAGCCACGCCGTCTCTTACGGACCCGCGCCATGGCCGTCATCCTCATCCGTGCCGACGCCTCGCCGACCATCGGCACCGGCCACGTCATGCGCTGTCTCGCCGTGGCCGAGGCGTTGCGCGACCAGGGGCACGAGGCGCTGTTCGCCGCCGTGGAATCCACGCCCGCCATCGACCGACGCCTGACCGCCGACGGCTTCCGCCATGTCTCCATCGCCGGCCCGGTCGGGCAGGCGGCGGATCTGGCGGCCACCCGCTCGCTGCTGCGACGGGAGCATGGCAGCGCGGTGATGCTCGACGGCTACCGCTTCGGCGAGGCCTATCGTGCCGGGCTTCAGGCGGCGGGCGCACGGGTGCTGGCCTGGGACGATCTCGGCGACGGTACGCCGCTGCACGCCGACCTCGTCGTCAATGCGGCACCGCAGGCCGCCGCCCTTCCCTATGACGCGATGGCGCCCGGCGCCGTCCTGCTGCTCGGTCCCGGCTATGCTCCCCTGCGGCGGGAGGTGCGGCTGGCGGCGCAGGCGCCACGGCCACGCATCGCCGACCGGCCGGTGCTGCTGGTGACCTTCGGCGGCTCCGATCCACTGGGATTGACCGGCCCGGTTCTGGAGGCGTTGGCGAAGCGGCGGCCGGACGGCTGCCGGATCGTCGCCGTACTCGGCGGCAGCAATCCGCGCGCGGCGGAGGTGGCCGCGCTTGCCGACGATGGGGTGTCCGTCGAGATCGACTGCCCGCGCATGGGCGCGCTGATGGCGGAAAGCGGGCTTGCGGTTTCGGCCGGCGGCGGCACCATGGGCGAACTGGCGGCCCTGGCGGTGCCGACCCTGCTGGTGGTCACCGCCGACAATCAGGCGACGGCGAGCCATGACGCTGCGGAACTCGGCTGGAGCAGTGCCGTGGATGCCCGCGGCCGCCAACCGACCGAAGCGGCTGGGATCATTGCCGAGCGAGCGCTCGCTCTATGGGCCGATGCGGGACAGCGGCAGCGGATGCAGGATGCAGCCGCTTCACTGCCGCTGGATGGCGAGGGAGCGGTGCGCATTGCCTGCGCCCTCACCGGCCCGGCCCCCAAGTCGGGCAGCGCCGCCCGTCGTCGGACGGCGCTCGCCTGAGACTTTACCGCCGATACGTCAGCTGACCACTCGCCAAGTACCGTCCGCCTGCTGACAGGCGGTGCCGAAGCCCTGCTGGGTGCGGCCCTGGACGACGATGGTCGTCTGGTATTCACGGCAGAGCTGACCCTGCGGCCCGGTGCCCTCGCGCACCGGAGTGTAGGTGCCGTAATTGCCGGTCTCCGGGTTGTTCCAGCGCACGGTGCTGCCGGTCGGCGCGCTGTAGGCGTTGACCGCGGCCTGCTGGGCATAATTCTGGTCGGCACGGTCGAGCGAGGCGCCGGCCGCATTGCCCAGCGCGGCACCCAGCAGCGTACCGACGCCCACCGCCACCAGCTTGCCGCTGCCGCCGCCGAAGCGCGAGCCTGCCAGACCGCCGACCACGCCGCCCAGCACGGTGCCGGCCGTCTGCTTGTTGGCGCTGACGCCGCCATAGGAATCGCCATAACCGGGCTGGGCGCAGCCGGCAAGCGGGGCCGCGAGCAGGCTGGCGGACAGCGCGGCGGCGAGGAAGGGGCTGGCTTTCATGGTGGCTCTCGTCCTGTTGGATCCTGTTTGGATCGGCACGAAACTGTCCGTTCCTGACGCCATCAACATGGCTGACCCGCATCTTATTCCCGGTGCGTGACGCGGTGCCTCTCTTGCCCCTATGATCGTGCCAACGGTTCCACAAAGGAATCGACGACAAGCCCTTGGGAGGGAACGAACATGCTGCCCAACGCGGACAGCTGGGACGGGGTATCCCGCGCCTTCGCCTGGCGCGTGCCCGACCGCTACAACATCGGTGTCGACGTCTGCGACCGCTGGGCGGAGGCGGAGCCGGACCGCATCGCCCTGATCAACAAGCGGCGCGACGGCGGGGTCGAGGAATACCGCTTCTCCGACATCCGCGCCCTGTCCAACCGCTTCGCCAACGCCTTGGCGGCGCAGGGCGTGGCGCGCGGCGACCGTGTCGGCATCCTGCTGCCCCAGGCGCCGGAAACCGCCATCAGCCACGTCGCGGTCTACAAGCTGGGCGGCATCGCCGTGCCGCTGTTCTCGCTGTTCGGGGTGGAGGCGCTGGAATACCGGCTGGCCAATTGCGGCGCCCGCGCCGTGGTCACCGATGCCGTGGGCGCCGCCAAGATCGCCCAGATCCGCGACCGCCTGCCGGAACTCCGCGCCGTGTTCCGCATCGACGGGGCGGGGCCGGGCTGCCTCGACTGGCATGGGCTGTGCGATGCGGCCTCCGACAGCTTCACCCCGGCCGACACCGGTCCGGATGATCCGGCGCTGATCATCTACACTTCCGGCACCACCGGCCAGCCGAAGGGCGCGCTCCATGCGCACCGGGTGCTGCTGGGCCATCTGCCGGGCGTGGAGATGTCGCACGACCTGTTCCCGCAGCCGGACGACCGCATCTGGACGCCGGCCGACTGGGCGTGGATCGGCGGGCTGCTCGACGTGCTGCTGCCGGCTTGGCACCATGGTGTGACGGTGGTGTCCCACCGCTTCGAGAAGTTCGATGCCGAGGCCGCCTTCGCCCTTCTGGCCGAATTCAAGGTGCGCAACGCCTTCCTGCCGCCGACCGCGCTGAAGATGATGCGGGCCGTCAAGAACCCGCGGGCGCGCCACGCCATCGCCATGCGGTCGGTCGCCAGCGGCGGCGAGACGCTGGGCGCCGGGCTGCTCGACTGGGGGCGCGAGACCTTCGGCGTGACGATCAACGAGTTCTACGGCCAGACCGAGTGCAACATGATCGTCTCCTCGGCCGCCACGCTGATGGAGCCGAAGCCCGGCATCATGGGCCGCCCGGTTCCCGGCCATGACGTAGCGGTGATCGACGGCGAGGGCAACCGCCTGGCGCCGGGGCAACTCGGCCTGATCGCAGTGCACCGGCCGGATCCGGTGATGTTCCTCGGCTATTGGAACAACCCCGACGCCACCGCCGCCAAATTCATCGGCGACTGGCTGGTCACCGGCGACCAGGGCGAGTTGGACGAGGACGGCTACATCCGTTTCGTCGGGCGGGACGACGATGTCATCACCTCGGCCGGCTACCGCATCGGTCCCGGCGAGATCGAGGATTGCCTGATCGGCCACCCCGCCGTCCGCATGGCGGCGGTGGTCGGCGTACCCGACCCGCTGCGCACGGAGATCGTCAAGGCCTTCGTCGTGCTTCAGGAGGGCGTGACGCCGGACGATGCGCTGGTCGCGTCCATCCAGGAGCATGTGAAGACCCGGCTGGCCGCCCACGAATATCCGCGCGCCATCGAATTCATGGACAGCCTTCCCATGACCACCACCGGCAAGATCATTCGCCGGGAGTTGAGGAACCGCTCGTAATATCATGATCGAATTGATTTTATTGGCTGCGGCGTTTTTTGCCGGGGCAATGAATGCCGTTGCCGGCGGGGGCAGCTTCCTGACCCTGCCGGCCCTGATCTATGCCGGGGTGCCGCCGGTTGCCGCCAACGCCACCGGCACGGTCGCCCTGCTGCCCGGCTATGCCAGCGGGGTCTACGGCTATCGCCAGGACCTGACGCCCGTCGGCACGCTCAGCCTGCCGCTTCTGTCGGCGGTCAGTCTGGTCGGCGGTCTGGCCGGCGCAGGGCTGCTGCTGGTGACCCCGGATTCGGTGTTCCGCGGCATCGTCCCGTGGCTGCTGCTGCTGGCGACCGGCCTGTTCGCCTTCGGCAACATGCTGGCGCAGCGCCTGCGCAGCCTGGGACTGCACGGCGACGGGGCGATGCTGGGCACGCTGTTCGCGGTTTCGGTCTATGGCGGCTATTTCAATGGCGGCCTCGGCATCCTGCTGCTGGCGCAGCTGAGCCTGTTCGGCATGACCGACCTGAATGCCATGAACGGGCTAAAGAACCTGTTCTCGGCGGTGCTGACCGCCATCGCCGTGGTGGCCTACGCCGCCGGCGGTGCGGTCGATTGGCCGAAGGCGCTGCTGATGACGGTCGCCGCGGTCGCCGGCGGCTATGTCGGCGCCCGCCTGGGCCGCCGGATTCCGAAACCCGTGCTGCGCGCCGGCATCATCGCCGTCGGGCTGGTGATGAGTGCGGTGTTCTTCCTGAAATGATCGCGCTATAGAGGGCGCTCCTTGCGCCTGTCCGGACCCCCGCCACCATGCTGACCGTATCCGATCTCGACCTGTACTATGGTGACGCCCAGGCGCTCGACGGCGTCACGCTGCAGGTGGCGGCGGGGCAGACCACCGCCATCGTCGGCGCCAACGGGGCGGGCAAGACATCGCTGATCCGCGCCATCGCCGGAATCCTGAAGCCGGCGCGTGGCAGCATCCGCTTCAAGGACCGCGAGATCGCCGGACTGCCCAGCCATGTCGTCTGCGACCTCGGCGTCGGTCAGGTGGCGGAGGGGCGGCAGATCTTCCCGACGCTGAGCGTGCGCGAGAATCTGGAGATGGGCGCCGTCATCCCGCGCGCCCGCGCCGGCGCGCGCCAGACCTACGATCGCGTGCTCGATCTGTTCCCGCGCCTGCGCGAAAGACTTGATCAGGCGGCCGGCACCCTGTCCGGCGGCGAGCAGCAGATGCTGGCCATCGGCCGCTGCCTGATGGGCAAGCCGGAGCTGATCATGTTCGACGAACCCTCGCTCGGCCTGTCGCCCGCCCTGGTGCAGGAGCTGTTCCGCATCATCCGCTCGCTGGCCGCCGAGGGCATGACGATCATTCTGGTCGAGCAGAATGTCGCGGCCTCCCTGCGCATCGCCCAGTCGGCTTACGTGCTGGAGAATGGGCGCGTCGTCCTGTCGGGAACGGGAGAGGCGTTGCTGGCCGACCCGGCGGTGAAACAGGCCTATCTGGGGCTGTGACGCCACCGGCCCTCCAGCCGGCGATACCCCCCATATCCTCCTATCGTTGAATATACGAACCATCCAAGATCCCCGTAAGCTGGCAGTCCAAAAATGAGCGGACGGGGACCATGGCGGCAGGCTGTAGCAGACGGACGAGCTTGCTGGCGGCCGGTGCGCTTCTGGCGTCGACACTGGTCAGGACCGCCGCGGCCTCCGATTCCGCAGCCAGCCGTCCGGCCGTCCGCGCCGGGGTGCTGAAATTCGGCACGGTCAGCTGGGAACTCGACACCGTCCGCGCCAACGGTTTCGACAGGCAGGCCGGGATCGACCTGCAGCTGGTCGAGTTGGCCGGCAACCCCGCCACCCAGGTCGCTCTCCAGGCCGGTGCTGTAGAGATCATCGTTTCCGACTGGCTGTGGGTGTCGCGGATGCGCAGCAAGGGAGAGGCGCTGTGCTTCATCCCCTATTCGACCGCCGTCGGCGCGCTGGTGGTGCCGGCCAACTCCGCGATTGCCGGGGTCGGCGATCTGCGGGGCAAGCGCATCGGCGTCGCCGGCAGTCCGCTCGACAAGAGCTGGCTTCTGCTGAAGGCGGTGGCGGCCGACCGCGACGGGCTGACGCTCGACCGCGATGCGCAGCCCTTCTTCGCCGCACCGCCCCTGCTGAACAGCAAGCTTGCCGACGGCGACCTCGATGCCGTGCTGACCTATTGGCCCTTCGCCGCCCGGCTGGAGGCGAAGGGCATGCGGGTGTCGATGACCGTGTCCGACATGCTGGAAGCGCTGGGCCAGCCGGCGACAGTGCCGTCCATCGGCTATGTCTTCCGCGAGGAGTGGGCGCGCGCCAACCCGGCCGCCCTTGCCGGCTTCCAGGCCGCCACCGGCCAGGCGAAGAGCCTGCTGGCGCAGTCGGACGCCGCCTGGGAGCGGCTCGCCCCGCTGATGCAGGCGGAGGACGACGCCACCTTCCGCACGCTGCGCGACCGCTACCGCGACGGCATCCCGCGCCGCTGGACAGAGGAGGAGCGGGCAGGGGCCGCGAAACTCTACGCGCTGATGGCACGGCTGGGCGGACGGGACCTGGTCGGCGACGCGCCGGCCATCGCCCCCGGCACCTTCTGGACCGGCGGGGCGTAGCCGGTGCGGCGCGCCCTGATGCCGGCCCTGATGCCAGCGGTCTCGATCCTGCTGCTGCTGGCTCTGTGGCAGGCCGCGGCCATGATTGTCGGCGGGCGCCTGCTGCCAGGACCGCCGGTGGTGGCCGAAGCCCTGCTGCGCGAGGCGGAGAGCGGGGCGCTGTTCCATCATATGGGCGTCACCCTGCTGCGGGTGCTGGCGGCCTTCGCGCTCGCCATGTCCATCGGCGTCGGCATCGGCCTGCCGATGGGGCGCTCGCCCTTCATCGACCGGCTGTTCGGCCCCTGGCTGGTCTTCTTCCTGAACCTGCCGGCGCTGGTGGTCATCGTGTTGGCCTATGTCTGGTTCGGCCTGACCGAGGCGGCGGCAATCGGCGCCGTCGCCATCAACAAGATTCCCAACACGGTGGTGCTGGTGCGGGCCGGCGCCCGCGCCATCGACGAGGGGCTGGTCGACATGGCCCGCGTCTACCGCCTGTCGCCCGCGGACCGGCTTCGCCATGTGCTGCTGCCGCAACTCACCCCCACCATCGCCGCGGCTGCGCGGTCCGGCCTGGCACTGATCTGGAAGATCGTGCTGGTGGTCGAACTGCTGGGCCGCAGCGACGGTGTCGGATTCCAGATCAACCTCCTTTTCCAGACCTTCGATGTCGCAGGAATCCTGGCTTACACCATCGCGTTCGTGGCCGTGGTCCAGCTTCTGGAATACGGCGTCCTCCAGCCGGCCGAGCGGCATTGCCAGCGTTGGCGGCGGATGCCCGCTGACGCTTGAGATCCGCTCCAAGCGCTTCGGCGCGGTAGAGGCGGTGCGCGGCCTGACCCTGTCGGCCGCGGCGGGGGAGGTCGTGGCGCTGGTCGGCCCCAGCGGATGCGGCAAGACGACGGCGCTCGGCATTGTCGCCGGGCTGGACCATGCCTTCGACGGCAGGGTGGAGGTCGGACCGCGGCCGGACAGCGGGCCGGCACGTGTAGGTTATGTGTTCCAGGAGCCGCGCCTGCTGCCCTGGCGCACGGTTCGGCAGAATCTGGCGCTGGTCCTGCCGCGGGGGCTGCGGCGCGGGCCGGCGGTCGATGCCCTGCTGGAAGCGCTGGAACTGTCGCCCTTCGCCGACCGCTTCCCGACCCAGCTGTCGCTGGGCATGGCGCGGCGGGTGGCGCTCGCCCGTGCCCTCGTGGTCGAGCCGGACCTGCTGCTGATGGACGAGCCCTTCGTGTCGCTGGACGAGCCGACGGCGCTGCGGCTGCGCGGACTGCTGTCGGACTGGCTGGTCCGGCGGCCGACCACCGTCCTGCTGGTCACCCACAATCTGCGTGAGGCCCTGGCTCTGGCAGACCGGCTTCTCCTGCTGGCGCCCTCGCCCGGCCGGGTGGTGGCGGAGGTGCCGGTGGCCGTGCCCCGCGCCGCCCGCGACGACGCCACCATCGAGGCTCTGCGCCGCGACCTGCTGTCCCGGCCGGAGCCGGCCTTCCGCCTGCTGGCCTGAGACAACGGGCCGACCCTGCGCGCCCTGTGGGTTCATTTGCCGCTCGTCCCGTCACGAACGCTGCGCTATCGTGGCGCGTTCCGGCTGGGGATACCCGGCTTTTGCAGAGGACGACAAGGCAGGATGGCTTTCGGTCGGATGACAGTGTGGCGGGTGCGGCGGCTCGGCCTTGTGGCCGGGATGGCTGCCCTATTGCTGCAGGTCATCGCCTGGGGCTGGATGCCGCTGATGATCAGCGGGAGCGCCCGGGCTGAAGAGACCGTTTCCCTGGCGATCTGCTCCTCCGGCGGCCTGACCACCATCCAGGCCGATGCGGCCGGTTACGGGATCGGTGAGCCTGGATTCGCTCCTGACTCAGATCAGGAGAAGTCGCCGGATCCGGCACATTCCAGAGCCGGCCATTGTCCACTCTGTCCGCTGGTGACCGGACTGGCCTTGCCGCCACCGCTGCTGGCGGTCGGCCCCGCTCTTGCCATGGTCCGCGACACCCGCCTGCTGCCGGCCGAGCACGTCGCTGCCGGCTGGTTCCTGTCGACCCTCCAGGCCCGGGCTCCCCCGCCGTTCGCCTGATTCCCCTCCCGCTTTACGCCGTCGCTGCAACCGGTCGCTACGCCCGATCCCTGTGCGGATTGCCACGTACCGGCCGCCGCGGCGATCCAAGACACAGCGTGCCCGGTGCACGCTCCGTTTCCAGAGCCCCGCGGTGTCGTTCGCCATGGCGGCCGGCCCCTGCTGTTCACATCCGCATTTCAGGAGAAGAGTTCATGAAGCGCATTCTCGGCATCGCCGCAGCCATCGCCCTGTTCGGTGCCGGCACCGCCCTGGCCCACGAATTCAAGGCCGGTGCAATTGAGATCGGCCATCCTTGGGCCCGCGCCACCGCGCCGTCCGCACCGAATGGCGGCGCCTATCTGTCTCTGACCAACACCGGAACGACGGAGGACCGTCTGGTCGGCGCCTCCACCCCCGCGGCGGAGAAGGCCGAACTGCACACTCACCTGAATGAGAACGGCGTGATGAAGATGCGCGAAGTCGCCGGTGGCATCCCGGTCCCTGCAGGCGAGGCGGTGAAGCTGGCGCCGGGCGGGCTTCACATCATGCTGCTCGGCCTCAAGCAGCCGCTGGTGAAGGGCGCCCACATCCCGATGACCCTGCGCTTCGAAAAGGCGGGCACCGTCGAGGTCGAGATCGCCGTCGAGGCGGCCGGACAGGCAGCGGCGCCGGCCGAAGGCCACAGCATGGGGGCTGCCGGCGCCGGCCACACCCACAACGCCGCACCGGCCCAGAAGCAGTAACGGAAAAGGCCGCCGGCGGGGTAACCCGCCGGCGGCCTTTTACAGTCCGCGCTATTATTCGGCCGGGGCGATCCCCACCGGCTGGGCCAGCCTCGCCGCCTCGGCCGCCCGATAGCGGGGCGACAGGACGCCGAACCGGCGTGCCCACCAGGCGGTCAGCGGCGGCGTCAACAGGGCGGTGACGACCACGCTGGTGGCGATCAGCGCGGTGGCGGACGGGGCGACCGGGGCGAAGGTCGGCTCGATCGAGGCGATGATCGGCGGCACCGTCACCGCGGCCCCGGCGGTGGAGGCGGCGCCGATGCCGGCCGTGCCGTTGCCCTTCGCCAGCAGGATGTCGGCCAGCACCAGCATGAAGCCGGTGACGGCGATGACGCCCAGCCCCAACACGATGCCCAGCAGGCCGGTGTTGAGGATGGTCGAGAAGTTCAGGTTGTTGCCCAGCGCGAAGGCGAAGAAGGGAACCATCACCGAGACGCCCTGGGTGAAGAAGGCCCGCAAATCCTTGTCGAGGTTGCCCAACGCGAAGCCGATCAGGAAGGGCAGCAGCGCGCCGACCATCGTCTGCCAGGGGAAGGCGGCCAGACCGGCGATGCCCAGCGTGACCATGGTCATGAAGGGGCCGGATTCCAGGCACATCAGGCAGAAGGCGCCGGCTTCCTCCTTGGTGCCGTACTGCTGCATCAGCGCCATGTACATGCCGCCGTTGGTGTCGTTCATCACCGCGATGATCGCCAGCACCGACAGGCCGGAGAAGAAGCCCGAGGTGATGCCCTCGGCCGGGATGAACCAGGAGGCGATGACGCCGGCCAGCGCCGCGGTGAGAATCTTGACCGAAACCAGCACGCCGCTCTTGCGCAGGACCAGCGGGGTGGCCTTCAGGCTGATGCTGGCGCCGATGCAGAAGAACCACACCGACAGGATGGGCAACGTGCCGGTGATCAGGCCGTTGGTGAAGGATCCGAAAAACTTGCCCGTATTTGGAGCCAGCGTGTTCAGGCAGGCGCCAAGAAACAGGGGGACGATCATCATCCCGCCGGGGATGCGGTCGATCCGGGACTTGATGTTCATGGAAGACACTCCTGCGAATTTCATCCCGTCGCCGCCGCGCCCCTTCGCCATCGGGCATGTTTCAGCGGCCGTCAAACTCGTTGAATTGGCAGCCTAAGCGCCGCCTTGTGCATACTAGTATACAAGTTAGCCGGTTATTGTCAAAGCGGCTGATTGTCAGCCGCGACAGGTTGTCGCGCCGGACGGATAGGAAATGAAAGCAGGGCACGGGAAGAAAGCCGGGGTGATAGCCGGCGGCAAGCAGCGCTCAGGGCTGCGGCGGGACCATGGGCGGTCCGATGTCGACGTGGATCAAGGGACTGTCCCGCCGGCTGGCTTTGACGGAACCGGCGGGACAGGCGGTCAGCGCGGCCGGTGGCGGGCGAGGGCGTCTGTGATGTCGATGTCGCGGAACGGCTTGCCGATCACCGGCCGGGTGCGGTGGGCATCAGGCAGCCCCTCGGTTCCATGACCGGTGGTGAAGATGAAGGGGATGCCGGCGCCGGCCAGCCGGTCGGCCACAGCGTCCACCCGCTCGCCACGCAGATTGACGTCGAGCAGCGCGATGTCGAAGCCGCCCGCGTCGATCATTTCCAACGCCACGGATACCGAACCCGCCGGGCCGAGACAGGCGACGCCCCGGTCAATCAGGGCGTCCTCCAGGCTCATGGCGATCAGCGGTTCGTCTTCTACGATCAGGACGGTCAGGTTCGACAGGTTCGCGTCGGTCACTGTGGGCTCACTCGCGAAGACAGGGGAATGACGAGCCGGCATCGCACGCCGGCGGTTTCGAAAGCAAGGGCGACATCGCCCTCCAACTCATGCGCCAGACCGCGCTCGATCAGGCGGGAACCGAAGCCGCGCCGTGTCGGCGGCACCACCGTCGGCCCGCCGCTCTCGCGCCAGCGCAGCACGAGCGCGCCGGCCCCGCCAAAAAGGGTGAGGCCCGGGGGTTCGCCGCCGTATTGGCCGACACCATCGCACGCCAGGGTTTGACCAGGCTGCGCGATTTCCCAATCCAGGTCGACACGGCCATTTTCCGCCGACAGCGCGCCGTATTTCGCGGCGTTGGTCGCAAGCTCGTGAAAGGCAAGGTGCAGTGACACCGCCACGCCGGTGGTCAGATTGACCGGCGGACCGGCAACCTTGACGCGGCCGGCATGGACATGGGGCTCCAGCGTCAGCGCAGCGATCTCACTCAGCGAGGCACCTTGCCAATGGCGGCGGGTCAGCAGGTCATGGGCCTGGGCCAGAGCGCGCAGACGGGACTGGAAGGCATCGGGGAAGGCCTCCACCGACGGTGCGGCGCGCAGGGTCTGCTTGGCGATGGACTGCACCATCGCCAGCGTGTTCTTGACCCGGTGGTTCAGTTCCTCCAGCAGCAACAGCTGCCGCTCCTCGGCTTTCTTGCGGTCGGTGATGTTCAGCGAAACGCCAGCCATCCCGGTCGGCGCGCCGTTCTTGTCGTAGATGGCACGACCGCGCACCTGCACCCAATGGACGGTGCCGTCGGGCCAGATCGTCCGGTATTCCATGTCCAGCGGCGAACCGCTGGTCACCGCCTGACGCACCATCGCCCGCTGATGCTCGCGGTCTTCGGGATGGACGTGCTCCACCAGCCGGTCGTAGGTCGGAATCTCCGCCGGATCGGCCAGACCGAGGTTGGCGGCGCAGATCGACGAGACGCGCAGCCGGCCGGTCGCCAGCGTCAGCTCCCAGGACCCCAGCCGCCCGGCCTCCAGCGCGAAGCGCAGCCGCGCCTCGCTCTCGGCCAGCGCGGCACGCTTGTCGGCCAGCTCGTTGCGGTCGCGCGCTTCGATCAGGGCGCGGCGGACCACCACCTGCAACCGCTCCATCCGCAGCTTCACGACGTAGTCGGTGGCACCCTTCTTCAACGCCTCGATGGCGTTCTCCTCGCCCAGCATGCCGGACACGAAGATGAAGGGCACCCGCGGCAACCGGTCGCGCGCAATGGCGAGCGCCGACATGCCGTCGAAATCCGGCAGATCGAAATCGGACAGGATGAGGTCGAAGGGGCCGCCGTCGGTGACGGCCTCGACGAAGGCCTGCCGGTTATCGACGCGATGGATGTCGAACGCATGGTCCTCGATCATCAGAAGATGTTCGCGTACCAGATCGGCGTCGATGCCGCTGTCCTCCAGCAGGAGGACGCGGCAAGGCGCCGGCGGGCCCAAACCCGCGGCATCGCCGGCGGCTGTGTCGATCGCCTGAGCCATCAGGCACCGCGCGGCCGGCGGGGATGGCAGCCGGGCGGCGGCTCGTTCAGGATCGCCCAGAAGCTGCCGATGTCGCGGATCGCGTCGAAGAACTCCTTGAAGCCCACCGGCTTGACCACGAAGGCGTTCACCCCCAGCCGGTAGCTGCGGACGAGATCCTGTTCCTCCTTGGAAGAAGTCAGCATGACAACCGGAATGGCCCGGGTGCTTTCGTTCGCCTTGATCCGCTGCAGCACCTCGATTCCGTCAACCTTAGGGAGCTTGATGTCGAGGATGATGACGGCCGGATATTTCGGGTCTGTCGGCTTCGACACCGCTTGCCCGTCCTCGTGGAACAGGTAGGACAGCGCCTCCGCCCCGTCGCGGGCGACGACGATGTCGTTGGCGAGCTGCGCCTCGGCGAATGCCTCCAGCGTCAGCTCCAGGTCCTTCGGGTTGTCCTCGACCAGCAGGATCGGTTTCAGCGTGGCCATGGGGCTACCTCGATTCGGCGGCAGTGGACCGCGGCAGGGAGAAATGGAAGGTCGCACCGTGATCCAGCCTGCCTTCCGCCCAGACCCGTCCGCCGTGGCGCTCCACGATGCGGCGGACATTGGCAAGTCCGATGCCGATGCCTTCGAACTCTTCCTCGCGGTGCAGGCGCTGGAATACGCCGAAGAGCTTACCGGCATAGGCCATATCGAATCCACGGCCATTGTCGCGGACGAAGAACTCGTGCGTGTCGGCGTTGGAACGGCAGCCGACCTCGATCTCCGGATCGGTCCGCTCGCGGGTGTATTTGATGGCGTTGGACAGCAGATTCTGCACCACCAGACGCAGCATGGTCGGGTCGCCGGTCACGCCGGGCAGAGGGTGCACGGTCCAGCGGATGTTGCGGCCCTGCAGATCCGGCTCCAGCAGGTGACGGACCTCTGCCACCAGCTGGCCGATATCGATCTCCACCCGCGCCAATGTGGCGCGGCCCAATTGCGAGAAATGCAACAGCCCGTCGACGAGCCGCCCGGCCGAACTCGCCGCCTCGATGATGCTGTCCAGATAATGACGCTCCCGCTCGCTCAGCTTGTCGCCCGCGCGGGACCGCAGCAGCTCGGCATAGCTGGTGACGTGCCGAAACGGAGCCCGCAGGTCGTGCGAGACCGAATAGGAGAAGGCGGCAAGCTCGCCGTTGCTGCGGCGCAGTTCCTCGTTCAGCGCGGCCATTTCCTCGGCCTTGCGCAGGACGATGCTGACGATGGCATTGCGGAAATCGCCGGCCGCCTCGATCTCGCCATGGCGCCAGGGCAGGGACTGGCCGCGCACCGTCTCCTTCCAGGCTTGGAAGGAGCTGCGCGGCGATAGCCCGCCGCCGGCGTCCAGCGGCTTTTTGGGATCGCCGGCCCAGTCGATCGACTGCACGATCTCCGGCCGGAACCACAGGAGATAGCTGGGGTGCAACTGCGAGATGGAGATCGCCAGCAGGCCGCTGGCGGTCCGCTCCATCCCGGCGGCGGCCGGCATCTCGGCCGGAAGCTGGTGGCTGACGAACAGGTCCTTGATACCCTGTCCGGCCAGTTCCGCAGCGACGGCCTCGACCACCTCCTGCGGCGGGGTCCGGCCGATCAGCCGGCAGTCGCCGTCGAACAGGATCGCGGCACCGTCGGCATTGACCAGCCCCAGCAGATCCTCACGGTCCTCGCTCAGCCCGTCGATGAAGCTCTCCGCCGCCGCCATATGGGCGAGCAGGCGGGCCTGTGTGCTTTTCGAGCGGATGCGGTGGTCGGCGTCCAGCGCCCGCTCCAGCGCGATCATCTGGCTGGACAGCACCTGACCGAGCAGATCGCAGGCGGTGCGCACCGCGAAGGAGACCTGCCGTGGCTCCGCATGGTGGCAGGAAATCAGGCCCCACAGCCTGTCGCCGTCCATCACGGAGATCGACATGGAGGCCGGCGTGCCCATGTTGCGCATATATTCGAGATGCACAGGCGAGACGCTGCGCAGCACGGAAAAACTGAGGTCCAGCGGCGGCGCATCCCGCGCGCCGGATAGAAGAGGCACCGGCCGGTAACGGGCGTCGGCGATCAGCCGCAGGCGGTTCAGCGCATAGAGCCGCCGGGCCTGCTGCGGGATGTCGGAGGCCGGAAAGCGCAGGCCGCGGTAGGAGGGCAGGCGGCCATTGCCGTCCTCGGCGATGACCGTGCCGTTCCATTGCTCGTCGAAGCGATAGACCAGCACCCGGTCGAACCCGGTCAGCGCCCGCACCTCCGCGGCCGTGCTGGCCAGCAGGGCGTCGAAATCATGGGCGGCCTGCATGCGCCGGATGCCCTCGCGCATCTGCGGGTACAGCGCCTCCAGCGTGCCGGCACCGGTGGAGGGCAATTCCTCCAGTTCCAGGATCACCAGGCCACCAGACCGGTGGGCGATGGCCTGATGGTCGGCACCGCCGCGCAGGCTGAGGATTTCGAGCTGTACCGGCTCCGTCGGAGCGTTGCGCAGTCCACGGACCAGCGAGGCCGTCGACGCACAGTCGACCAACCGGTCGACCGGCAGACCGAAGGCTTCGGCGGGCGGACGGTTCAGGACCGCCCCCGCTTCGGCGCTCGCACAGACGAGACGCAGGCTGTCCGCCTCCACCGCCAGCAGATGGCCATGCGGCTGGATGCTGCCGGGAAGGTGAATTCGGTTCGCGCGCGCAGGCGTCGAGGTCGAGCGTGCCCGCCATGGTCTGGGGCCACGGTTCCGGTCCGGTTGCAGGCGTCACAATCGTCCTTTGCTCGTCTCGGTCACAGTTCGACGGTCCGTCAATGAGCCGGCCCCGTCTTCAAATCGCGGCCTGCTGATTTCGCCCGCTGGTTTTCGCCGGTATTCAGCAAAATCAGCGTTGTAAAAAAAACCCTGTTTTCGCCGCGCGCACCGGGTGGAGGTGAACGAGGCGACAGGATAACCTGTCAGACGCTATACTTCATTATCATAGGATACGTTGTATGATCGTCCTTGGATTTTTCAGAGCTCCGCTCTTTTATCATAGGTCTAAGAGCATATTACGAATTGGCGCTTGAGATCGCTTATAAGAAAGTATGCCGCAGCGGTGCCTTCACTGTCTGCGACAAATGGTCAGATGTGGGGAAGGGGACGCCATGAAAACCGAGGTAACGCGCCTGCTCGGCATCGACTATCCGATCATACAGGGCGGGATGCAGTGGGTCGGGCTGGCGGAACTGGCCGCAGCCGTATCGAATGCCGGCGGCCTGGGCATCCTGACCGCGCTGACCCAGCCGACCCCCGAGGATCTGGCGCGTGAGATCGATCGCTGCCGCGCGATGACCGACCGGCCTTTCGGCGTGAACCTGACCATGCTGCCCGCGGTGAAGCCGCCGCCTTACGAACGCTATCTCGACGTCATCATCGACAGCGGCATCACCATCGTGGAAACGGCGGGCAACAGCCCGCGCGCCTTTGTGGAGCGGATGAAAGCCCATGGCATCCGCATCCTGCACAAATGCACCAGCGTCCGCCATGCGCTGAGCGCCGAACGGGCCGGGGTGGACGTCATCAGCATCGACGGGTTCGAATGCGCCGGCCATCCGGGCGAGGACGACATCCCGGGGCTGATCCTGATCCCGGCGGCGGTGCGGGCCTTGCGGATTCCAGTGATCGCGTCGGGTGGGATCGCCGACGGGCGGGGCATGGCCGCGGCCTTGGCCTTGGGCGCCCAGGGCGTCAACATGGGCACCCGCTTCCTGTGCACGCGCGAAGCACCAGTGCATGACAGCATCAAACAGGCGTTGGTCGCCGCCGGAGAGCGCGACACCAACCTGATCCTGCGCAGCATGCGCAACACCGCCCGCGTCTTCAGGAATGCGGTTTCCGACGAGGTCGTGGCACTCGAAAAGCGACCCGGCGGCGCCCAATTCGAAGAGGTTCGGCCGCTGGTCGCCGGCCAGCGCGGGCGGGCGGCCTTGCAATCCGGCGATGTTCAGGATGGGATCGTGTCTGCCGGCATGGTGATCGGGCTGATCGACGACATCCCGACTTGCGACGATCTGATCCGCCGGATGGTCGCCGACTGCCGCGCCCATCTGCGCCGCGCGCTGGCACTGGCGGAGGAATAGACGGGCGGGGCAGGGCGGGGGCTCAGAAGATCAGCTTCAGGATGCCGGTAACGACCAGCAGGCCGATGATGAAGATGATCAGGATGGCCCAGCCGAGAATCTTGAGCATTTGGTGTGGTCCTTCAATGGCGTCTCTGGTGGCATCGCCGATATCCGGTGACGCCACGCTCATGCTTGGAACAACCCGCAAGGCCACACGGGAGTTCCCGTCGTGCGGGTAAGGAAATCGCCCACGCACCGCGCTGAAAGAGCATGGCCCCGTCAGGATGCACAAAAACACATAACCAATCTTATGGAAAACTAATGCTGCGATAGGGGATGTTTCTTAGGGAAATCCCCTACAGGGAAAATTGCCTGCCGCTGCGCAGGACATCAGCCCACAGCCGCGTATAAATGCCTGACAGCAACCGGGAGCGGGCGGAAGACGGCGTGAAGCCTACCGAGGAGACGGTGACGGACGAGGCGTTGATGGCGGACGCCGCGGCCGGTGACCGCAAAGCGTTTGGAACACTCACGCGCCGACATCTGCGCCGCAGCATCGCCTTGGCCCAACGGGTTGTCGGGAACGCCGCCGACGCCGAAGAGGTCGCGCAGGACGCCTTCCTGCAAATCTGGGCCAATGCCGACCGCTGGCGCGGTGACGGAACCCGTTTCACGACCTGGCTGTACAGGATCGTGGTGAACCGCGCCATCGACTACAAGCGGCGGCGCAGCTTCGCCCCCCTGGATGCCGCCGACGAGATCGTCGACCCGGCCTGGAGTGCCGAGACGGTGATCGACGGCATCCGGATCGGCGCTGCGGTGGACGCCGCGATCGCCGCTCTTCCCGAGCGTCAGCGGGCGGCGCTCAGCCTTTGCTACCATGAGGAGATGACGTGCGCTGAAGCATCGGAAATACTGCAGGTGTCTGTTTCGGCTATGGAAAGTCTGCTGGTCCGGGCGCGCCGCGTCGTGCGGGCCCGGCTTCAACCCCTGATCCGTCAGAAGGACGGTGCACGGTCATGACGCTCAAAGAGTTCAAACGCCACACCGAGGCCTATGGCGCCGATCTGGACCGCTGGCCGCGTGCCGCCCGGGTCGATGCCCTGGCCCTTCTGGACGACAGCGCCGAGGCCCGCGACCTGCTGGCCGATGCCGCCGTCACCGACGCGCTGCTGGACGCCGCCTCGACCCCGCTGGTCTCATCCCGGCGCGAGGCCGAGGTCTTCGACCGCATCGCCGACTGCCTGGCGCAGCGGATCGTGCCCGAATTCGTGCCGTGGTTCCTGTCGCGGCCCCCCTTCCGCCCTGCCCCGCTGGCCGGGTTTCTGGCCGGCATGGCTCTGGTCGGCTTCCTCAGCTACAGCCAGGGCCTGATTTCCTTCGAAAAGGCGAGCACTCCCGGCCTGTCCGGCGTGATGATCGTCAGCTATCTCGGAGACACGCGATGACGCCGTCGATCCGGCGCCGCTGGCCCTGGTTCCTCCTGGTCGGGTCCCTTGCGCTCAACATGCTGGCTGGCGGCTTTGTCGTCGCCCACAGCTTCCGCCCGCCCCCGCCGCCCGGTGGGCCGGACCGGATGCTGGAACGCTTCGTCGAGGACGTGTCGCAACGCCTGTCGCCAGCCGATGCCGCGGTCCTGCGAAAGGCGCTGGACGACGCCCGCCCGCTGTTCGTCCGCATGCATGTCAGCCGGGAGGAATTCACCCCCCGCCTGCGCACCGCCCTGATGGCCCAGCCCTTCGATGCGGCCGGCGTCAAGGCCATGTTCGACAGCGTCCATAGCAATGACGCCGCCTTGCGAAGCGAGATCGAGGCACGCGTCGTCGATACCCTTTCCCGTCTCTCCCCCGAAGGCCGCCTGCGTTTGGCTGAAAGCCGCCTTCCCTGATCCTTTCGGTTTCGACCGGTGGCAGACAAATCCGGGGTCGGGCCGGGGCGGCATGTCCGTCCCGGCCCTTTTTTCATTGTCCGGAAAAGGGCTGGGCGACCGAAAAAGAAAAGGCGGCCTGACGGTATCGCCGCCGGGCCGCCCAGAGTTGGTTCGGGAGGAAACGCAACCAAGTTGCACGCAAAGATATAGGCCGATATGGTTAACGGCCGGTGAATGAAGGGGAAGAATCGCCCCCTACCACTTATTTGCGAAGATCGCCGCCGCATGGTCCCGCTGACGGTTGAGGCGTCCGCTCCTCTGCCCTGCCCCTCTGCCGAAAGGCCGGGGTGGCGTCCCCCCGCCCCGACGCGCTATGACAGACGCCCTTCGTTTCGTCACCAGTCCGCAGGATCCCTGCCTCATGCTGTCCATCAGCCAGCGCATCGCCGACGAACTGTCGGTCCGCGAGTCCCAGGTCGCTTCCGCCATCGCCATGCTCGACGAGGGATCGACCGTCCCCTTCATCGCGCGCTACCGCAAGGAGGCGACCGGCGGGCTGGACGACACCCAGCTCCGCACCCTGGAGGAGCGGCTGGGCTACCTGCGCGAGCTGGAGGACCGCCGCGCCAGCATCCTGTCCACCATCCAGGAACAGGGCAAGCTGACGCCGGAGCTGGAGCGCCAGATCAAACAGGCCGACACCAAGACACGGCTTGAGGATCTCTACCTCCCCTACAAGCAGAAGCGCCGCACCAAGGCCCAGATCGCCCGCGAGGCCGGGCTGGAGCCGCTGGCCGACGCGCTGCTGGCCGATCCGAAGAAGAAGCCCGACACCGAGGCCGCCGCCTTCGTCAGCGCCGACAAGGGTGTCGCCGACACCAAGGCGGCGCTGGACGGCGCCCGCCACATCCTGGTCGAGCGCTTCGGCGAGGATGCCGAACTGGTCGGCCGCCTGCGCACCGCCATGGCGGACAAGGGCGTCGTCACCTCCAAGGCGATCGAGGAGAAGAAGGCGGAGGGCGCCAAATTCTCCGACTATTTCGACTTTTCGGAGAACTGGTCGAAGCTGCCGTCGCACCGGGCGCTGGCGCTGTTCCGTGGCCGGGCGCAGGGCGTGCTGGACATCCGCCTGGATCTGCCGGTCGAGGAGGGCCAACCTCATCCGGCCGAAGGCACCATCGCCGTCCACACCGGCATCCGCGACCAGGGCCGCCCGGCCGACAAGTGGCTGTCCGACGTGGTGCGCTGGACCTGGAAGCTGAAGATCGGCCCGCACATCGAGACCGACCTGATGGGATCCTTGCGCGAGCGCGCCGAGGACGAGGCGATCCGCGTCTTCGCCCGCAACCTGCACGACCTGCTGCTGGCCGCCCCGGCCGGGCAGCGCGTCACCATCGGGCTCGACCCCGGCATCCGCACCGGCGTGAAGGTGGCGGTGGTCGATGCGACCGGCAAGCTGGTGGAAACGACCACCATCTATCCGCATGCGCCGCGCAACGACTGGGACGGCTCGCTGGCCGTGCTGGCGGCGCTGGCGACCCGGCACAAGGCGGAACTGATCTCCATCGGCAACGGCACCGCGTCGCGCGAGACCGACAAGCTCGCCGCCGACCTGATGAAGCGCCACCCCGAGCTGTCGCTGACCAAGCTGGTGGTCAGCGAGGCCGGCGCGTCGGTGTACTCCGCCTCCGAAACCGCGGCGCACGAGTTCCCCACCCTGGACGTCAGCCTGCGCGGTGCGGTGTCCATCGCCCGCCGCCTGCAGGACCCGCTGGCCGAGCTGGTGAAGATCGAGCCGAAATCCATCGGCGTCGGCCAGTACCAGCATGACGTGGCCGGCGGCAAGCTGGCGCGGTCGCTGGACGCGGTCGTCGAGGATTGCGTGAACGCCGTCGGCGTCGATCTGAACACCGCCTCGATTCCGCTGCTGACCCGCGTGTCGGGCCTCAACGAGACCATCGCCCGCAACATCGTCGAACATCGCGACCGCAACGGCGCCTTCCGTTCGCGCAAGCAGCTGCTCGACGTGGCGCGGCTGGGGCCGAAGACCTTCGAGCAGGCCGCCGGCTTCCTGCGCATCCGCGACGGCGAAAACCCGCTCGACGGCTCATCCGTCCATCCGGAAGCCTATCCGCTGGTCCAGCGCATCGTGAAGACCACCGGCCGCGATCTCGGCAGCGTCATCGGCGACGCCCGCTTCCTGCGCGCCCTGAATGCGGAGGAGTTCACCGACGAGCGCTTCGGCGTCCCCACCGTCGAGGA
>Ga0206117_100661_pt1 | contig 29168 bp, 27 predicted proteins | sample 3A5Ametagenome_FD_177997 | JGI IMG/M metagenome (GOLD analysis project Ga0206117, IMG submission 177997) | Enriched microbial communities from leaf-cutter ant dump, University of Wisconsin, Madison, United States - 3A5A | ecosystem: Environmental > Terrestrial > Nest > Insects nest > Nest dump... | reverse complement strand
ATCGGTGCCGTGGCGGCATAGCCAATCAGCGTACCCGCCACGGCACCGATGCCGCCGGCCACCAGCCCGCCGATCCAGAAGCCGGCAGTCGCCCCGATGGCCGCACCGGCGATGGCACCGCTGGCGATGCGGCTTGCGAAGGGGAACGGCAGCTTACGGCTGGGAGTGGTCGGCAGCTTGTCGACGATCAATTCCACCACCGCCATTGCGGAGAAGACCCAGGGCGACACCGGGTGGCCGAGGAAGAACAACCAGCTGCCCGATACGTCGAGCCAACCGCCGTAGGCGGCCCAACTGACGGCGGCCGGGGCGATCATGGTGCGGGAGCCGGCGACGGCACCGATCAGAAAGGCAAGGGCCAGGGCGAGCATCCGGTCATCCGTGTTTCGTTGGGGCCAAAGTCAGTTGTGAGCCACAGTCAGGCGAGGGTCATTGGGCGGAACGTCTGCGCACCGCCTGCACCAGCCGTCGCAGCGCCCCGCCGCGGGTGCCGGGTCCGCCATGGAGCAGGCGCAGCGCCGCTAGCATCATCGCCTCGTCACCGGCGCGCGGCTGGTCGAAATGGGGGCGGAGCCGCCCTTTGCGGACCGAGACGGTCTTCACCTGCGTCATCTCCAGCAGTCCCTCGGCGCCACGGGTGACGCCCCAACCGCTGGCATGCCGCCCGCCGAAGGGCAGGCGAGGGTCGGCGGTCGGAACGATCAGGTCGTTGATCGTCACGGTCCCGGCGTCGATCCGTCCAGCCAATTCCCAGGCCTGCGCCTCCGGCCCGAACACCGATGCCCCCAGCGCATAGGGGCTGCCGGCCGCAACCGTCAACGCCTCATCCATGTCCCGCACCGGCACCAGCGACAGCACGGGAGCGAAAATCTCCTCGCGCAGCAAAGCCATATCCGGCGTCGCGTCGGCAAAGATCAGAGGCGCCATCGCAGATCCGTCCGCATCCGGCAGCCTCCCAAGCGCACGCGCTCCACCCGCGACCGCATCACGGGCGAGGAGGGCGAGCCGGCGGCCAGCCGGCAGGGACACCGGCACGGCAGGGATCGCGCCGACATGGCGGAGGAGCGCTGCCTCAAGGCCCGCCGCCATCCCGTGGGGGACGAACACCCGCCGTGGCGCGATGCAGGTGGCGGAACCGTTCAGCCGAAGGCCGAAGGCCAGCGCGCGGGCGACCTGTTCCAGTTCCGCCCCCGGCAGAATAAAGACGGCGTCGTTGCCCGACAGTTCCATCGTCGAGGGAACCAGATACCGCGCCAACCGCCCGGCCACCGCCCGTCCCGTATCGGCCGACCCGGTCAGAACCAGCTTGTCGATGCCGTCCTCAATGGCTTCGTCCACTGCAGCGGCCGATTCGTCCAGCACCCGGAACAGCCCGGGCGGCAAGCCGGCTTCCTCCAGCCAGGCACCGAGCAGGATCATCGACGCACTGCATCCCGGTGCCGGTTTCACCAGCACCCGGTTTCCGGCGACCAAAGCCTGGACCGCCTGGACGCCCGGCAGCAGCAACGGGTAATTGGCCGGACCGACGATCAACACCGTGCCGACCGGCTCCCGCCGCACCTCCGCCTCCACCCCGAACAGCCAGACCGGGCGCCCGCGCCGACCCAACCTCTTCGGTGCCAGAAGCCTCGACGCATCCCGTTCCAGAAAGCGGCAGGCTTCCGCCAGAGGCAGGATTTCCGCGCTGACGCTCTCTGCAGCGATTCGGCCGGGGCGGGTTTCCAAAGCTTCGACAAGGTATTCCGCATCTGCGGCGATCCGATGCCGGAGTCCACGAACAGTGGAAAGTCGTAGGGAAATATCCTGTTCGGACCATGCCGTAAAGCCGACCGCCTCCCGATTGATCGTTTTTCCTATCCAAGGAGATAGGGCGTCAGGAGGGGTGCTGTTGTTGCGATCCATTTCCGACCCAGCTTCGTAAAGATCACGACTGAATTCGGCAGCGCAGGAGCGTTTGGCAAGCGGATGGAACGACAAGTCGTGATCATCGGCGCGGGACCGGGCGGATTGGCATCCGCAATGCTCCTGGCGCTCACCGGAGCAAAGGTGACTGTGCTGGAACGGCAGGACCGCATCGGCGGCAGGTCGGCGGGCTTCTCGCTCGACGGCTACCGGTTCGACAGCGGCCCCACCTTCTTCCTTTATCCCCGTATTCTGGAGGAAATCTTCGAGGCTTGCGGACGGCGCCTGTCGGACGAGGTCGACCTGATCCGCCTCGACCCGCTTTACCGGCTGGTGTTCGAGGGCGGCGGGGAGTTGCGCGTCCAAGCCCAGATGAAAGCGCTGATGGCGGAAATCGCCAGGCTCAGCCCGCGCGATGCCGACGGGCTCCCCCGCTTCCTGGCCGACAACCGTGCGAAAATGGAGCGGTTCCGTCCGCTTCTTGAGTCCGATTTTTCCAGCCCCTGGGCGCTCGCCTCGCTGCCGATGCTGAAGGCCCTGGGCAGGCTGGCGCCGCACCGCTCGGTGGACCGCGACCTGTCCCGTTATTTCCAGGATCCGCGCATCCGCCTCGCCTTCTCATTCCAGAGCAAATATCTGGGCATGTCGCCCTTCCGCTGCCCCAGCCTGTTCACCATCCTGTCCTTCCTGGAGCACGAGCACGGCATCTTCCATCCCCGCGGCGGGACGGAATCGGTGATGGAGGCGATGCGCCGGGTGGCGGAAAGCCTGGGCGTCACCGTCCGGCTGAACGAGACGGTGCGCCACATCAAGTTCCAGGGCCGCCGCGCCGTCGGTGTGCGGACGGACGGCGGCGATTATCCGGCCGACGCGCTGGTCATCAACGCCGACTTCGCCCGCGCCATGACCACGCTGGTGCCCGACGATCTGCGCCGGCGCTGGAGCGACGCCCGCATTGCCACCAAGAAATTCTCCTGCTCCACCTTCATGATGTATCTCGGCATCGAAGGCAAAGTGGACGGGCTGGACCACCACACCGTCTATCTGGCGGAGGATTACGCCCGCAACCTCGCGGAGATCGAGGAATGCCGGGAGCTGCCGCGCCGGCCGTCGATCTATGTGCAGAACGCCTGCGTCACCGATCCCGATCTGGCGCCTCCGGGGGGCAGCACGCTCTACATCCTGGTGCCGGTCGGCCATCAGCGCGGCCATATCGACTGGAAGGCGGAGGCGCCGCAGTATCGCCGGCTGGTGCTCGACCGGCTGGCCGGCTTCGGCCTGACCGATCTGGAGCGCCGCATCCGGGTGGAGAGGGTGGTAACGCCGGCCGACTGGGACAGCCAGTTCGCCGTGCACCGCGGCGCCACCTTCAATCTGGCGCACAGCCTCGACCAGATGCTTCACCGCCGGCCGCGCAACCGGTTCGAGGATCTGGACGGCGTCTATCTGGTGGGCGGCGGCACCCATCCCGGCAGCGGCCTGCCGGTCATTTTCGAAGGCGCACGCATCACGGCGCGGCTGCTGGCCCAGGAATTGGGACTGCCGACGCCCTGGCGCACAAAGACCATGGGTTTGTCCGGCATGCTGCGGCAGGCCGTTGCAGGGGGAATGGCATGACGGATCGGATCGCGGTGATCGGCGGGGGCCTGGGCGGACTGGCGGCGGCGGTGGTGCTGGCGGCGCGCGGGCACAAGGTGACCCTGCTGGAAAAGAACGCCTGGGTCGGCGGCAAGGCGGCCGTGCTGGAGGAGGGCGGTTTCCGCTTCGACATGGGGCCGACCATCCTGACCGTGCCGCGCGTCCTGCGTCGCATCCTGGAAGAGGCCGGCTGCGATCTGGACCAGGAACTGGAGATGGTCCGGCTGGAGCCTCAATGGCGCTGCTTCTTCGACGACGGCACGGTGCTGGACCTGTCGGAGAATGTCGGCACCATGGCGGCGGAGTTGGACAAGCTCGCGCCTGGCAAAGGGGCGGGGGAGGGTTATCGCCGCTTCCAGGCGATGTCGGAACGGCTGCACGGCATCTCCGAGCGCTTCTTCTTCTGGAAGTCGGTGGAGGATCTCGGCGACACGCTGAACTTCCGCAACAGCTTCAATGCCAGCACCCTGTCGGACGTGCTGGCTCTCCGCATGGGCAGCACGGTGGCCGGCACCATCCGCAACCATGTTCCGGATGCGCGGGCGGCGCAGATGCTGGACCATTTCACCCAGTATGTCGGCTCCTCGCCCTATGGCTCTCCGGCGGTGCTGTGCGCCATCGCCCACATGCAGACCAATGACGGCGTCTGGTATCCGATGGGTGGCACCCGTGCCGTGCCGGCGGCGCTGGAGCGGGTGGCGCGGCGGCTGGGCGTGGAAATCCGCACCAGCACCGGCGTCCGTCGTCTTCAGGTGGAGCGCGGCCGCGTGGTGGCGGTCGAGACGGACGGCGGCGAACGCATCCCGGTTTCGGCCGCGGTATCGAACATGGATTCGGTCCGCACCTATCAGGAATTGATCGGCGGCCCGCCGGCCAAGCGCTTCGCCAAGCGCCGCAGCTACGAGCCGGCCTGTTCCGGCGTGGTGTTCTATCTGGGCCTGGACCGCGCCTACGATCACCTGCTGCATCACGACTTCGTCTTCTCGCGCGATCCGGAGGAGGAATTCGACTGGATCTATCGCCAGGGGGAGCCGGCGCCCGACCCGACCTGCTACATCGCCGCTCCGGCCCGTACCGAGCCGGGCGTCGCCCCTGCGGGCGGCGAGGCGCTCTATGTGCTGGTCCACACCCCCTATCTGCGCGAGCGGCATGACTGGAACCGCATGCTGCCGGCTTATCGCCGCGTGGTGTTCGACAAGCTGAAGCGCACCGCCGGCATGCCCGATCTGGAGGACCGCATCCGAGTCGAGCATGTGCTGACGCCGCAGGACATCAACGACCGCTACAATGTGCTGAACGGCGCCATTTACGGTCTTGCGAGCCATGGACGTTTCATGGGTGCCTTCAAGCCCGGCAACCGCTCCCGCGATGTCGAGGGGCTGTATCTGGCCGGTGGCGCCGCCCATCCCGGACCGGGCATGCCGATGGTGCTGATGTCGGGTTGGATCGCTGCCGACAGCCTGGACCAGGACATGCGCGACGGTGTCCATGACGGTGCCGGGGCAGGCTCCGCGCGCGCCGTGGCCTGACGGAAGGCGGCGGGAGGATGACGGACGACCCGGTTGCGTTACGGTCGCGGCTGCTCTGCTGGTTCTTCGGCGGCGTCATGAGGCGGCGGCTGCGGCGCGGCTTCCATGCGGTCCGGCTGGCGCGGCCGGGCTGGCCTGTCCTGCCGCCTGGGCGGCCGGTCATCGTCTATCTCAACCACCCATCCTGGTGGGATCCGGCGCTGCTGATCACGATGGGCACCACTCGTTTCCGTGGTCGGCCGGGCTATGGGCCGATCGATGCGGAGATGCTGCGCCGCTACCGCTTCATGCGCCGCATCGGACTGTTCGGGCTGGAGCCCGGCCGTGCAGGAGCCGTCTCCTTCCTGCGCAACGCCGAACACATCCTGAGCGACCCGCGCGCCATGCTGTGGATTACGGCGGAGGGCGCCTTCACCGACCCGCGCAGCCGCCCGGTGACATTGCGGCCGGGGATCGCCCATCTGGTCCGCCGCATGCCCACCGCCCTGGTGGTGCCGCTGGCGGTCGAATACCCGTTTTGGGACGAGCGCACGCCGGAGGCGTTGATGCGGTTCGGCCAACCCTTCGAAGCTGCCGCCCTTGCCGGTCTGCCGGTGCAGGACATCGCGGCGGAACTGGGAGGGCGGCTGGAGGCGGCGATGGACCAGTTGGCGCTCGATGCGCAGAGCCGCGACCCGGTGCGTTTCCTCACGCTGATCGAGGGAACGGTCGGGGTCGGCGGAATTTACGATCTGTGGCGCCGACTGCGAGCCCTGGCCGGGGGCCAGACTTTTTCGGCGGCGCATGGCAACCGGGAGGAGGGCGGCCGGCAAAGACCAGCCACGCAGCGGGAGATACGGCAGGAGATCAGGGGTCCATGAGCGTCATCATTCTGATCGCCGCGCTGTCGCTGACCCTGGCCCTGCTGCCGCTGGGGCAGGGGATCGTGAACCTGTTCCTCTACCGCCGCCCAACCGCCGAACCGCCGACGGGCACCGCCGTCAGCATCCTGATCCCCGCCCGCAACGAGGAAGCCGGCATCGCCGCCGCCGTCGACGCCGCCCTGCTCAGCCGCGGTGTTGATGTCGAAGTGGTTGTGCTGGACGACCACTCCACCGACCGCACGGCGGAGATCGTCCAGGCCATCGCGGCCCGCGATCCGCGCGTCCGCCTGGAGAGAGCGCCCCCGCTGCCCCCGGGCTGGTCGGGCAAGCAGCATGCCTGTCAGATGCTCGCCGAACTGGCGCGGCACCCGGTTCTGCTGTTCCAGGATGCCGATGTGCGGTTGTCTCCGACGGCTGCCCGCCGGGTCGGCGGCGCCCTGCTGGCGGGTGAATGCGGTCTGGTCAGCGGCTTCCCGCGCGAGGAGACCGGGACGCTGGCGGAAGCCCTGGTGATCCCGCTGATCCATTTCCTGTTGCTGGGCTTTCTGCCGATGGCGGCGATGCGGCGCTCGACCGACCCGCGCTTCGGTGCTGCCTGCGGCCAGCTGATCGCGGTTCGGCGGGACGCCTACCTCAAAGCCGGCGGCCATGCGGCCATCGCGATGTCGCTGCATGACGGGGTGACGCTGCCGCGTGCCTTCCGCCGGGCGGGGCAGGGCACCGACCTGTTCGACGCCACCGGCTTTGCCCGCTGCCGCATGTACCGCGGCTGGCGCGAGGTGTGGTCCGGCTTTTCCAAGAACGCGACGGAGGGAATGGCGACCCCGGCCGCCCTGCCGGTCTGGACACTTCTGCTGTTCGGCGGCCATGTGATGCCCTGGATTCTGCTGGGCTGGGCGGCGCTCCGTCCACTGCCGATTTCGGCGGTCGTGCTGGCGGGGCTGGCGGCGGCGGCCGGGCTGCTCTTCCGCCTGCTGCTGGCCGTCCGCTTCCACCAGAGCGTCGTCGGCGCACTGCTGCACCCGGTCGGCGTGCTCGTCATGCTGGCGATCCAATGGACGGCGCTGCTGCGCGCCCGCAATGGCAAGCCATCGGAATGGCGCGGCAGGGCCTATCCGGCGGAGCCGGGGCCGGGGCCGGGGCAGCGCGCCCCGTGACGCCCTGGCTGCGCCGTAACGGCCATCGCATCTTCCACCCGCTGGCCGGGGCCGACGCCGCCACGCTGGCGGCTGTGCTGCGCGACGGCGGTGGTGTCGGACCGCGGCACCTGCATCGCGTCGCCACCGCGCTGGGCGCTGCCGCCATCCGCGCACCGCTCGATTTGCTGGAGCGGCGGCGGGTGGCCGAGTTGGTCGGGCAGGGCAGGGCAGCAGGGCCGCCGCCGCTGTTCATCCTCGGCCACTGGCGCAGCGGCACCACTCATCTGCTGAACCTGCTGGCACAGGATGCGCGGTTCGCCGCCCCCGATCCGCTGGCGGTCGGGCTGCCCTGGGGCTTCCTCGGCCTGAATTCCTTCTGGCGCGCGCGTCTGGAAGAGTGGCTGCCGCCCGACCGCATCATCGACGCCATGCCGGTCGACCCGACCTCCCCGCAGGAGGACGAGCTGGCCCTGGCCCTGATGCAGCCGCTGTCCTACTACCACGGCATCTTCTTCCCCAGGCACCTGCACCGAGCCTTCCGCCGGGGCGTGCTGTTCGAGGGGTGCAGCCCGAAGGCCGTCGCGCTGTGGCGCCGCCGGATGGACCATTACCTGGGCAAGATGCAGATCCAGTGCGGTGGACGGCGGCTGCTGATCAAGAATCCGGCGCACACGTCCAAGCTCGCGGAATTGCTGGCCCTGCGCCCCGATGCCGTCTTCGTCCACATCCACCGCGACCCCTACGAGGTTTTCAGCTCCACCCGGCGCATGCTGCTGACCCTGCTGCGGGAATTCTCGCTGCAATCCTACGATCCACGGGCGGTGGACGATCTGGTGCTGGACCTCTACCCGGCGATGATGACGCGGTTCGACCGCGACCGGGCGCTGCTGCCGCCCGGCCGGCTGGTGGAGATCCGCTACGACCGCTTCGTCGCCGATCCTCTGGAGACGCTGGCCGGCATCTATGACGGGCTCGATCTCGGCCCCTTCGCGCCGGTTCAGCCTGAGATGGAAAGCTATCTGGCAAGCGTGCGCGGCTATCGCCGTGCCCGTCACGACCTGGAGGATCTGGCCCGCCGCGCGGTGCGCCACCGATGGGCCTTCGCCTTCGACCGCTGGGGTTACTGAGGCGTCAGGCTTCGCCGCGCTCCTCGCGCTTGGCCTGCTGCCACATGGCCTCCATCTCGTCGAGCGTGGCATCCTGCGGCTTGCGCCCCTCGGCGGACAGCAGCGCCTCGATCCGGTGGAAGCGGCGTTCGAACTTGGCGTTGGTGCCGCGCAGAGCCGTTTCCGGCTCCACCTTCATCCGGCGGGCGAGATTGACCAGCGCGAACAGCAGGTCACCCAACTCGTCGGCCACCCGCTCCTGCGCCGAACCGGCGTCCATCTCGGCCCGCAGTTCCCGCACCTCCTCCTCGATCTTGTCGAGGATGTCACGGGCGTCCGTCCAATCGAAGCCGACCCGTGCCGCGCGGTTCTGCAGCTTCAGCGCCCGGGTCAGCGCCGGCAGCCCGGCGATGACGCCCTCCAGCGCCGACGGCGCCCGGCCTTCCTCGGCGGCCTTGGCCGCCCGCTCGGCCGCCTTGTGGTCCTCCCAGCGCGAGGTCTGCTGATCCGAGGACTTCACCTCCTCCGGCCCGAAGACGTGGGGATGGCGGCGGATCATCTTGTCGGTGATGACGCCGGCGACCTCGTCGAAATCGAACAGCCCCTCTTCGCGCGCCATCTGGCTGTAATAGACGACCTGGAACAGGAGGTCGCCCAGCTCCTCGCGCAGGGCGGCCTTGTCGTCCTTCTCGATGGCGTCGGCGACCTCATAGGCCTCTTCGATCGTGTGCGGCGCGATGGTGCGATAGGTCTGCTCCAGATCCCACGGGCAACCGCCGTCGGGATTCCGCAGCCGCGCCATCACGTCGAGCAGCCGGTCGATGTTGCGGGTCATGTCGTGCCGTCTCCGATTGCGGGGAGGTGAAAGTCCGCGACGATAACCGAGCGGAGCGGACGGTGGAAGCGGCGAGGGTGGAGGCGGTGGGAACAGACAGGGCAGCCTAGGCGGAGCCGTCGCCGGCTGCTTCGACCGACGCCGGAACCGGACGCCCATGCAGGCCGACCTGCCCGCGTCCATTGCGCTTGGCGGCATACAGGGCTTGGTCGGCATAGCGCAGGACCGTATCGAAATCCGTGTCGTCGACCGGCCACAGCGCCATCCCAATGCTGCATCCGACCCCGATCTCCACCTGCTCCAATCTCATTGGCGCCGACAGCGAGGCGATGATGCGGGCCGCGACCTCCTGCGGTGTCAGCCAGTCGGCCTGCGGAAGCGCTAGACAAACCACAAACTCGTCGCCGCCGAGCCGGACGACCTCGTCGCCGTCACGCACGCAGTTGAGCAGCCGGCGTCCGACCTCCGCCAGCACGGCATCGCCGACATGGTGACCGTGGCGGTCGTTCACCGGCTTGAAGCCATCCAGGTCGATGCAGAGCGCCGCCACCGTAGGGCGGCTGCCGGGCGGCAGGTCGGCCAGTTCCCGAACCCTGGCTTCTAGATAACGGCGATTTCCCAGGGCGGTGAGCTGGTCCTTGTAAGCAAAGCCATGCAGGGTGGTGCCCATATCGTGGATCGCCTGCGCGGCGTTGCCGATCTCCCGTGTTCGGAATCCGGCTGCGGCACTCTTCATGACGGAATCGATCCGCCCCGCCGACAGGTCGGTCGCGGAGCGCTGGAGGTCACGCAACCCGCGCAGGACAAGGATGTCGAGCAGGAACCAGACACCGGCAACGATCGTCGCGACGACGCCGGCAAGGATCGCGATGCCCCACATGATCTTGCCGTTCACTTCATCGAGGACAAGGTCGCGCGGCACCCCGACAGCGATCCGCCCACCGGTGTCCTCCAGCTTCGCAAAGCCGATGATCCTCGGCTGCTCTTCGAAACCGGGACGCTCGACGATCCCGCGGTCGGCCTGAAAGATTGCGCGGGTGACCGGATGGTCGGCCATGTGCCTGCCAATCAGGACGCTCGGTCCCGGTTCGCGCGCCAGGATGGTTCCCTGGGCGTCGAACAGGGTCACCGTGGTGCCGGGAGCCTCCGCTGCCTCCCTCGTCAGGTCGCCGAGCCATCTCAGGTCCAGTCCCGTCAACAGAACCGCTTCGACCGTTCCATTCTCATCGAGCAAGGGCAGGGCGGCGGCCAGAAGCGGCTTGCCGGACACGCGTCCGACGCGGAAATTGCTGGTGCTGAATGCCTTCGTGGCCAGCGCCAGCATGAAGTAATCCTGATCCGCCACTGTCGTGACAGGGTTGCCGCCAACTCCCGTCCGGCAGAGGATCCGGCCATCGGGCGCGGCCACCCCGAACCCGGTGCTCCAGGGCTGGAACGACATGGCCCTTCGCAGGACCGGGCCGCAATCCTCGGACCGTTCCCGCCGGACCTCGGGAAGCAAAGCAAGCGTCTGCAAGGTCTCACGAACCCGCGCGATCGCATCGGACTGTTGGGATGCGCCTTGTTCGGCAAGCGTCAGAACACGTTGTCGAGCATGTTCGATGTCGGCATTCCATTGCTGCAGGTAGAGCGATAGGACAAGCCCGACCAAAGGCAGGAATGCAGTAACAATGAAAATTTCTAGTCGGACACGCAGGCCCATACCGCCCCAGATATTCATTATGGATTTTCTGATAGACCCAATGAACATATCATTTCCAGAACGGCAGGAGTATTTCGATGGCCGAGCTTCAGAACACCATGGGTAAGCTGTTGGGCAAAAAGAATAGGTTTATAGTTGCACCAGTGCGTCCCCAGTCCGAAGGGACGCACCGGAACCCTCCCTGGAGCCGCCTGAAGAGACCGTATGCCTTCGGGATTTCGAAAATGCCAGTTCTTCTTGTTAAATCGGCTTATGCTTGATGCAACCCGGCCATGCTGTCAAAATTCTGGCCCATCGTTCTTATCCCCTCACTGCAATCTCTCATCGTATTTATTTGGAAATAATAACTTTTACGAGAAAAGCACATAATGTTCATTATGGAAATTAAATCGGCAAACCAACCGACCTGTTGCGGGCTGCCCCAGGCGGATGTCCCGTCACCCGTTTGAAGGCACGGCTGAAGGCCGCCTGCGAGCCATAGCCCAAGCGGTACGCTGCGGTTTCTATCGGCATGTTCTCACGCCCGATCCATTGCGCGGCGAGCCGCATCCGCAGTTCGGTGACATATTGGAGTGGCGTCATACCGGTAACCGCCAGAAAGCGTTCGGCGAAGACGGAACGCGAACTGCCCATTTCGGCGGCCAGTTGGGCGACCGTCCAATCGCGACCGGGATCGCGGTGAAGCGCGGCGATGACATGCCCCAGCCTGGGATCGCGCAGCGCTTCCACCCAGCCGCGGGCGTCGCCGCAGCCGCATTCGACCCAGCCGCGCACGATGAAGGCGGAAACGACGTCGGCCAACCGCGCCAGGATTCCGGCGAAGCCGGCGCGTTCGGTCCGCGCTTCCCGTTCCATTGCCTCCAGCATCGGAAGGATTTCCGGATAGCGGTCGAGCAGGGTGCCGACCAGCATCACCTCCGGCATGAGGCTGATCAGCGGGTGCATGGCGCCCAGGTCGAATTCCATGCAGCCGCTGAAGATCACCGTGTCCTTGCTGCGGCAGGTGTCTGCCGGGCAGGACTTGATGCTGCCGACCGTTTCACACAGCGCCGCTTCGTCGAAGCCGCCCAAATCCAGCCCCTGCCCGTCGGCATCGGAGACCAGATCGTGGACCCCGCCCCGCGGCAGCAGGACCGCGTCGCCCGCATGCAATTCATGCAACGCCCCCGACCGGCCGCGCAGAATGGCGGTGCCGCAGGCAACAAAATGGAACTGCGCCCTCCCCTCGTCCCCGCCGAAACGGATGCCGAACGGCGGAGCGAATTGCAGCCGGCGGTATTTGACCCCGTAAAGCCGCATGCCGAGCAACAGCTCGCTGACAGGATCGCGCGGCGCAGATGCTGGGGATTGTCTGGTGGCGGATAGCGGCATGTCCAGACTTTCGATCAAAAACTCCGGACGGTATGGCATGGATCGTCCGGCGCTTCAAGCTTAGCCTGCAATGCAGCAAAAACACCTTCGAACGAGGGGAAAGAGACATGAGTGATGTGACGAAGCCGGCCTGGGGCGCGGTTTTCGCGATGTCCATGGGTGTATTCGGGCTGGTCGGGGCGGAGTTCCTGCCCGCCAGCCTGTTGACGCCGATGGCGGCCGATCTCGGCGTTTCGGAAGGGCTGGCGGGACAGGCGGTGACGGCCACGGCGGCCGTTGCGCTGGTGACCAGCCTGCTGATCGCCACGGCGACCCGTAGGGTCGACCGGCGGGTCGTACTGCTGGCATTTTCCGTGCTGCTGATCGCCTCCAATCTCGCAGTCGCCTTCGCGCCGAACCTGCCGGTCCTCCTGGTCGGACGCGTGCTGCTGGGCATAGCGATCGGCGGCTTCTGGACCATGGCCGCGGCGACGGCGATGCGGCTCGTTCCGCCCGAACTGGTGCCCCGCGCTCTGTCGATCATTTTCAGCGGCGTCTCGGCGGCAACGGTGTTCGCGGCTCCGCTCGGCAGCTATGTCGGCGGGCTGATCGGTTGGCGGCCCGTCTTCCTGCTGGGCGCCGTCCTCGGCCTTCTTGCCCTGGCGGCACAGGCGGCGACGCTTCCTCGCATGGCGCCAAGCGGGGATGCGCGGCTGCGCACACTGCTCGACGTGCTCACGCGGCCGGGCGTCGGCATCGGCATGCTGGCCGTGGTCCTGGTCTTCACCGGGCATTTCGCCTTCTTCACCTACATCAGGCCGTTCCTCGAAACGGTGACCAGTGTCGGGCTCGACGGCGTTTCCGGCATTCTCCTGGGTTTCGGACTTGCCAACTTCGTCGGAACCGCGTTGGGCGGCATGCTTCTGGAGCGCAACATGCGCCTGACGCTGGTCGCCATGCCGCTGCTGATGGCGTTGCTCGGACTTGGGCTGGCGAGCATGGGCGGCTCGCCGGCCATCGACACGGTGCTGGTGACGCTGTGGGGGCTCGCCTTCGGAGCGGTTCCGGTGGCGTGGTCGACATGGATCACCCGTGCCGTGCCTGATGAGGCGGAGAGCGCCGGCGGCCTGATCGTCGCCGCGGTGCAACTCGCCATCGCCACGGGAGCCGCGGCGGGGGGAGCCATCTTCGGCTTCAGCGGTGTGACCGGGGTCTTCACCATGGCCGGAGCGGTGCTGCTGATCGCCGTCCTGACCATCCTGCTCGGCGTCCGCACCCGGACGGTCGAGACTGCCTGCTGACATCTGCTACCCATCCGATACGCTCGGAGGGGAGCTGTCTTCCGGCCCGTCGGTCACCACGCAGGCGACCGACGGGCCGTCGTGTTTTTGCACCGCGGCAATCCAGCCATGCGGCGAACGGCGCCTCAGGACCGCAGCTGCCTCTTGCCGAATTTAGATAGCAAACCTATTAAATAGGAATGCTACAAGATAAGGCTCTGCGCCTTCCTCCGAATTTTGGCCTGCACCTGTTCCGCGCCTCCCATCTGTGGCGGCGGGCGGCAAACAAGGTGTTGGCGGACAGCGGCTTTTCCACATCGGCCATCACACCGCTGATGCTGCTGGCCGAACTTGGCGACGGCTTGCGCCAGCGCGAGCTGGCGGAGGAGATGGGCGTCGAAGGCCCGTCTCTCGTGCGTGTTCTAGACGGTCTGGAGAGTGCCGGATTGCTGGAGCGGCGCGAGGACCCCTGCGACCGCCGGGCAAAGACCCTGCACATGACCGACGCCGGCCGGCACCTGCTGGTGCAGGTGAACGAGGCGCTGAACGACGTCCGCCAGCGCCTGATGGCGGACGCGGCGGAGGCCGATGTCGAGACCTGCTATCGCGTGCTGTCCATCATCGAAGCCAACGCCAAGCGTGAACAGACCTGATCGTGCCGTGTTCTCCGGGGATGCGCGCCATGGCCGGCTCCGGCCGCGGCGACCTCCGGTCGCATCGGTGCGGTGATTGAGGAACCAAGACCGTGACACTCCTTCCTTCTTTCCGGACGGTGGTCCGGATTGCCGTGACCCTGTTGGTGACCGTGGCGGCCGCCGGCGGCGGGCTGTGGCTGTGGGATTATTATATGAACGAGCCCTGGACCCGTGACGGCCGCGTCCGTGCCGACATCGTCCAGGTGTCCTCGGATGTCGCCGGTCTGGTGACCGACGTGCGCGTGACCGACAACCAGCTGGTCCACAAGGGCGACCTGCTGTTCGTCGTCGATCCCGGCCGCTACAAGCTTGCGGTGGAACAGGCCCAGGCCAACCTCGACAGCGCCAAGGCGGAACTGGCCTATCGCACCGCCGAAGCCCGCCGGTACGAGCAGTTGGGCACCAACGTCGTTTCCACCGCCCAGAAGCAGGAGGTTGCGTCGGCAATGTCCAAGGCCGCCGCCGCCGCCAAGCAGACCGAGGCGGCGCTGGACCTCGCCCGCTTCAACCTGGAGCGGACGGAGGTCAAGGCGACGGTCGACGGCTATGTCACCAACCTCCAGATGAAGACCGGCAACTATGTCGCCGCCGGTCAGGCCGTGGTCGCGTTGATCGACAGCCATTCCTTCTATGTCATGGGCTATTTCGAGGAAACCAAGCTGCCGCGCATCCATGTCGGCGCTCCGGTTTCCGTTCGCATCATGGGTGCGGGTGCCGATCTGCGCGGCCGGGTCGACAGCATCACCCGCGCCATCGTCGACCGCGACCGGGCGGAGGGCACCGGGCTGGTCGCCAACGTCAACCCGACCTTCAACTGGGTCCGGCTGGCCCAGCGCATCCCGGTGCGCATCGCGCTGGACGAGGTGCCGGACGGCCTGCAGCTGGTCGCCGGCCGCACCGCGACCGTGTCGGTGATCGGGTCGCCCGACAGCGCCCCCAAGGTTGCCCAGCTGCCGGCAGGGCGGTGAGCGCAAGGCCATGCCAAAAGCCCCATCCCTCGACGAGCTGGTCTTCTCGCTGAAATCCTTCGCCGCCTCCATGCTGGCGCTCTACATCGCCTTCGGCATGGGGTTGCCGCGGCCCTTCTGGGCGATGCTGACCGCCTATGTGGTGTCGAGCCCGCTGTCGGGAACCGTGCGATCGAAGGCAGTGTACCGCGTCGCCGGCACGGTCGTCGGCTGCATTGCCGCCATCGTCCTGACGGTCGAGCTGGTCAACGCACCGGAACTGCTGTCGCTGGCTGTCGGACTGTGGGTCGGCGGCTGCCTGTTCATCTCGCTGCTGGACCGCACGCCGCGCAGCTATGCCTTCATGCTGGCCGGCTATACCGCCGGCCTGATCGTCTTCCCCGGCGTCGCAAATCCGGAGGCGATCTTCGACACCGGGCTGGCCCGCGTGGAGGAGATCATCCTCGGCATCGTCTGCGCCACCGTCATCCATAGCGTCATCCTGCCGCGCGGCATGGGGCCGGTCCTGCTCGGCAAGCTCGATGCCTCGCTGCGCGACGCGGAACGCTGGACACTCGACGCGCTGGAACAGGTCGCCACCGATGCGCGGTTGCGGGACCGCCACAAGATGGCGACCGATCTGACCGAATTGCGGGTGATGACCACCCACCTGCCCTACGACACCTCCGACCTGCGCTGGATGACCCGGCCTATGCGGGCCTTGCAGGACCGCATGGTCTATCTGCTGCCGGTGCTGACCGCCGTGCATGACCGGCTGGGCGCATTGCGCCGCCCGGACGGCGCGATACCGGCGGAATTGGCGCCGGTGGTGGCCGCGGTGCGGGACTGGATCGCCGCCGGTGTTGCCGCCGATCCGGCGGACGCCGCCCGGCTGATCGACCGGCTCGACAGGCTGGAAGCGGCGGCGTCCTCGCAGGCGACCGACGGCTGGGAGGCCGCGACCCGCTTCAGCTTCATCCGCCGCCTGCGGTCGCTTGTTGAAATCCACCGCGACTGCCGGGACCTGCGGGCGCATCTGGCGACAGGCGACCAGGCCCTGCCCGACCATCTCGACCCGCTGGCCCGCAAGCGCTCGCGCGGCGTCTTCCATCTCGATCACGGGATGGCGGCATGGTCGGCGGCGGCGGCCCTGCTGGGCATAACGAGCGTCTGCGCCTTCTGGATCCTGACCGGCTGGTCGTCCGGATCGGCGGCGGCGATGATGGTGGCGGTCTTCACCTGCTTCTTCGCCTCCTTCGACGATCCGGTGCCGGGCATCCGCTTGTTCCTGGTCTACACGATGGCCTCGCTGCCGCTGTCCGCCTTCTACCTGCTGGTGGTCCTGCCATCCTTCGACAGCTTTCCCATGCTGGTGCTCTGTCTGGCGCCGACGCTGGTGACGCTGGGCATCTTCGTTGCCCGCCCGGCGACGATGGGCAAGGCGATGGCGCTGATCTTCGGCGTCGGCGGCTCGCTCAGCCTGCTCGACACCGGCAACGGCGATTTCGCCTCCTTCCTGAACAGCAGCATCGGACAGATCGTCGGCATCGTCGGCGCCATGCTGGTCACCCGCATGTGCCGGTCGGTCGGTGCGGCGTGGAGCGCCCGGCGCCTGCTGCACATCGGCTGGCGCGAGATCGCCGATTTGGCCCGAACACGCAAGATGCCGGCCAATGACGGCTTCGAAAGCCGCATGCTGGACCGCGTCGGCCTGCTGTCCGCCCGGCTGGCGCAGGCGGGCGGGTCGGTCGACGTCGACGCCATCGATGCGGTGCGCGACCTGCGGGTCGGGTTGAACATCGTCGAGCTCCAGCGGGCGCGCCCGGTGCTGGGCCCTGTGGGGGGAGCGGCATTGGATCGGCTTCTGCGCGGCGTTGCCGTCCATTTCCGTGCCTTGTCGGCGAAGCGGCCAGACCCGGCGCCCACCGAACTGCTGGGCAGCATGGACGAGCTTCTGTCCGCCATCGGCATCGCCCCGCCCTGCTCCGAGCGCGACCGGGCCGTGGTGGCGCTTGCCTCGCTGCGGCGCAGCCTGTTCCCCGGCGCAGTATTGTTGCTGCCGCCTCTGGCCAACGAGGAAATCCCTCCGACAATGCATCAGGAAAGGGCACGCGCATGATCGGCGAAATCGATGTCTATGGCCTGTTCCTGCCGCCGCTGCTGATCATTGCCGTGATCGCCTGGGCGGTGTCGGCGCTGCTGCGGCGGGGCCTGCGCACCATCGGTGCCTATGGCTGGGTGTGGCACGCACCGCTGTTCGACTTCGCGCTTTATGTGCTGGTGCTGAGCGGGCTTGCCGGCCTGTGGTCGGTCTGGTCGGCCTGACCGGTTCAGGCTGACCCGCTCCGCCTGAAATCATCCACACCGCAAGCCGCCCGGCATGCTAGTCTGGCCGGCATGACCGCCCCCCTGTCGCAGCCCTTTTCCATCCCTGGCATCCCCCCCGATGCCGACGCCGAGAGCGCCTGGATCGACGTGATCCGGAAGATGGACGAGACCTACGCCAATCTGGTGAGGCAGCAGGTGGAGCTGGAGCGGAAGAATGCGGAGCTGGAGGAGGCGCAGGCCTTCATCGCCAGCGTCCTGGGTTCCATGACCGATGTCCTGATCGCCTGCGACCGCGATGGCCGGATCGAGCAGACCAACCAGGCGGCCGAGCGGGCGCTCGGTTATGCGGGGCGCGACCTGACGGGACAGCCGCTGCGCGATTTCCTCGATCCGGCTTTCCATCCCGCCTTCGCCCGGCTGTGCAACGCCGCCCTCCAACGCGAGGAAGTCAGCGATGTCGAGCTCTCTTTGCGCGGCCCCACCGGCCCTTTCCTGGTCGCGGTCAACAGCACGGTTCGCTACGACCAGCGCGGCCATGCCATCGGCCTGGTTCTGGTGGGCCGGCCCATCGGGGAATTGCGCCGCGCCTACCGCGACCTTGCCGCCGCCCATGAAGGGTTGAAGCAGACCCAGCAGCAACTCGTCCATTCGGAGAAGATGGCATCGCTCGGCCGGCTGGTGGCGGGGGTGGCGCATGAGCTGAACAACCCGATCTCCTTCGTGTACGGCAACGCCCATGCGATGCGCCGCTATGTCGACCGGATGACCGCCTATCTCGACCGCGTGCATGAGGGCGCTACAGCGGCGGAGCTGGAGGGCTTGCGCAAGGAACTCCGTATCGACCGCGCGCGTGCCGATGCCGCGGCGACCCTGGACGGCATGCTGGAGGGAACGGAGCGGGTGCGCGACATCGTGGCGGAGCTTCGCCGCTTCTCGTCGGAACAGAAGCACGCCTCGGAACGCTTTGATCTGACCGGCCTTTTGCGCTCCGCGGTCACCTGGGTTGCCAAGGCGCAGATGCCTGACCTGACCGTCGTCTTCGACCTGCCCGACACGCTGGACATCGCCGGCCATCCCGGCCATCTGCATCAGGTCGCGATGAATCTGGTCCAGAACGCCATCGACGCCATGGCCGGTGCTGCGGTCAAGCGGCTGGAACTGAAAGGGCGGGAAGAGGCGGGAACGGTCGTCGTCACCATCCGCGACACCGGCCACGGCATTCCCGATGCGATCCTGGCCCGCATCTTCGACCCCTTCTTCACCACCAAGCCGGTCGGCAAGGGCACCGGCCTTGGCCTGTCGATCAGCTACCAGCTGGTGCATGACCATGGCGGCGCGCTGTCCGCCGCCAACCATCCGGACGGCGGCGCGCAGTTCACCCTGACCTTGCCGGCCGCCGGTCAGCGCGAAGGAGCCGCAAGATGAGAGAGCGCCCGCTGTCGGTGCTGTGGCTTCAATCTGGCGGCTGCGGCGGCTGCACCATGTCGCTGCTCTGCGCCGAATCCCCGGATCTGCTGATGCTGCTGGAGACCGCCGGCATCCGCCTGCTCTGGCACCCCAGCCTGTCGGAAGAGACGGGGGCGGAGGCGGTCGAGCTTTTCGAGCGCCTCCTGTCGGGGGCGAAGCCGTTGGACGTTCTCTGCGTCGAGGGATCGCTGCTGCGCGGACCGAACGGCACCGGGCGCTTCCATGTTCTGGCAGGGACCGGCCGGCCGACCATCGATTGGGTGCGCGATCTGGCGGCGGTCGCCGGCACCGTGGTCGCCGTCGGTACCTGCGCGGCCTTTGGCGGCATCACCGCCGGCGGCGAAAACATCGCCGACGCCTGCGGCCTGCAGTATGAGGGCACGCAGCGCGGCGGTGCCTTGGGGGCGGAGTTCCGTGCACGGGGCGGCCTGCCGGTGGTCAATGTCGCGGGATGCCCAACCCACCCGAACTGGGTGACCGAAACGTTGATGCTGCTGGCCGAGAACGCACTCCCCGCATCGGATCTCGACCTCTACCAACGCCCACGCTTCTATGCCGACCATCTGGTCCACCATGGCTGCCCCCGCAACGAGTACTACGAATACAAGGCGAGTGCGGAGAAGCCGTCCGACCTCGGCTGCCTGATGGAGCACATGGGCTGTCTTGGCACCCAGGCGCATGCCGACTGCAACACCCGCCTGTGGAATGGCGAAGGGTCCTGTACCCGTGGCGGCTACGCCTGCATCAACTGCACGGCGCCGGGGTTCGAGGAGCCCGGACATCCGTACCAGCAGACGCCGAAGTTCGCCGGCATCCCCATTGGCTTGCCCACCGACATGCCCAAGGCATGGTTCGTCGCGCTGGCTTCGCTCGCGAAAGCGGCGACACCCGAGCGGGTGCGCCGGAACGCCGCCGCCGACCGCATCGTCGTTGCACCCACTGTCCGCCCCACCCGGAAAGGCTGATACGGTGAGCGAAGCCACCAACCGCCGCCTGATCGTCGGCCCGTTCAACCGCGTGGAAGGCGATCTTGAAGTCCGGCTTGAGATAACCGGCACAAGTGTCTCAGCTGCCTATGTAAATTCGCCGCTCTTCCGCGGCTTCGAGCGCATTCTGGAAGGGCGCGACCCGATGGATGCGCTGGTGGTGGCCCCGCGAATCTGCGGCATCTGCTCGGTCTCGCAAAGCCATGCGGCGGCGCTGGCGCTGGCCGGCGCCATCGGTCTGGAGGTGCCGCGCAACGGGTTGTTGGCGACCAACCTGATGACGGCGACCGAGAATGTCGCCGACCATCTGACCCATTTCCACCTGTTCTTCATGCCTGATTTCGCCCGCCCCGCCTACCAGGGCCGACCATGGTTCGAGAAGGCGGAGACACGGTTCAAGGCTGCCCAAGGCATTGCGGTGCGCAGTGCCGCTGCGGCACGGGCGGAGCTGTTCCATGTGCTGGGCATCCTTGGCGGCAAGTGGCCGCATACCCTGACGCTCCAGCCCGGCGGCGTCACCCGTGCGATCGATGCACGTGACCGGGTGCGCCTGCTCGCCACCGTCCGCAGCTTCCGCCGCTTCCTGGAAGACAGCCTGTTCGGCGCGCCGCTCGACCGGGTGCTGGCCCTCGGGGGGCCGGAGGATTTGGAAGAGTGGCGTATCTCCGGTCCGTCCGGCGATTTCCGCCTGTTCCTGGAGATCGCCGACGACTTGGAACTCGCCAGCCTCGGCCGCGCCTATGGCCGGTTCCTCAGCCACGGCGCCTACGCCGACCCGGAGGGAGGACATTTCTACCGCCGCGGCATTTTCGCCGATGGGCAGGACGGCCCCTTCGATCCGGATCGGGTGGCGGAGCATCACCGCTTCAGCCGCATGGCCGGACAGGACCGCCCGCATCCGCCTTTCTCCGGTTCGACCGTTCCGGATGGCATGGACGAAACCGGTTACAGCTGGTGCAAGGCGCCACGGTTGGACGGCCTGCCCTATGAGACCGGCGCGATCGCCCGGCAACTGGTGGATGGCCATCCGCTGATCAGGGCGCTGGCAGCGCAGGATGGCGGTTCGGTGCACAGCCGCGTCATCGCCCGTTTGCTTGAACTGGCCCGTACCACGACTGCGATGGAAGGCTGGCTGCATGCCATCGATCCGTCCGGCCCGTGGTGTGTGGATTCGCAAATGCCGGACAGCGCTCAGGCGGTTGGACTGACGGAGGCCGCGCGGGGGGCATTGGGGCACTGGCTGCGGGTTGAACGCGGCAAGATCGCCGGTTACCAGATCATCGCTCCGACAACCTGGAATTTCTCACCCCGCGACCTGGACGGACTACCCGGCCCTCTGGAAAAGGCGTTGGTCGGAGCCCGTGTTGATAAAGAAGAACGCACGCCTCTTTCCGTTCAACACATCGTAAGATCTTTCGATCCTTGCATGGTTTGCACCGTTCACTGAGATTTTCATTAAGGACTCTCAGATTTTTTCCGGATTCCTTATTAAAAAACCTCTTACGAGATAATGAAGGCTGCATAGGACATTACGCTGACGAACATCAGCAGAGAGACCATCGGGGCCATTTTCAATCTCCATTGGATTGGGTGGTTCGTTCCTTGCCAATGGATCTACGCCTCGTCCGCGCTCCGATAAATGTCCCGTTCCCGGATTCATCGTTCGGAGTTTTCGAACAATGGATGGAATCCGCCAGCCACCCTGTCGACGGCGTGTTGACGCGCGGTCCTCCGTTGCACCTCCCATTCGCCGAAGCTCGGAGAATCATGAAAACCGATTCTCCCTCCTCAAAGGCGGCATCTGTGGAGAATACAGGTTTTCACCTATGCTGATCGCTTTAGATTCTTAGAGGAATTCCCTCAAAAATATGTTGGAACGCATAAGACAGATAACGGGGAAATTGGGTTTCGATCAGAAATAAAATAAAAGCGTGGCGATTGAAATATTCTAATAGAATATCGGAAAATGATTATTATCATTTGCGATCTTGAAATCTATATTTAAGAATTTTCCATACATCGAAGTCCCCGTTCCCGTGCTTCGGTAAAAGGGGGTGCCGTCATGACCGACCAGACATTCGCCGAGCCGGACTCATCGGCCGAAGAGACGCCCGCAATCCCGGAAAAGACGAAGGCGCGCCTGCGGAACATTCTGGCAGGGGGCCAGCGCCATTCGGCCGGGGCTGTCCAACTGATCGGACTGGGCGCCCTGCGCGACCGGTTGGGCAACCGCTGGGACAGCGTCAAGGAGCGCATTTACGAACAGACCGAACGGCTGTTCGACCGCTATCTGCCCCCTTCCGATGTCTGGCTGCGGGCCGATGATGCGAATTATCTGGTGGTGTTCGCGACGCTCGACCGGCAGGCCGCTGAGCTGGTCTGCGGCAGGATCGTCTCGGAACTTCATCGGTTGATGCTGGGAAACAGCGACACGCACCAGATAACCGTGCGCAGCATAGTGACCGAACTCGACGGCAACATCGCTGTCGAGGCGACGCGGCTTGATCAGTTGATCGCTAGGGCCGCCCAGCAGGGGGTCGCTTTTTCTCAAAATGATGCGACTGATGTCGGCGATGCCCGGACGGGTCCAGCCGCCGAAGCGCAAGACAGCGACATTTTCCACCCGATGATCTGTTATCGCCCGGTATTCGACACATCCCACAAAGTGCTGTCGACCTATGTGTGCCACGCCGATGAGGAAACCAAACGCATCCTGAACGCCCTGTCGACCGACGATGTGAGAAGCGAGGATTATAAATTCAGAGCCGACATGGAGATCCTTATCCAGTCGATAGAGATTTATGAGGACCTATACAAAAACAGCTTCCGCTATATCCAGAATCTTACGGTGAGCTTTTCGACCCTCTCGATTGGCCGTCATCGACGGGAATATCTGGCTCGCTGCCATTCGATCCCATCGCATCTCATACCCTTCATCGTTTTCGTCATTCAGGGGGTTCCCGCCGGTGTCCCCTATAGCCGCATCTCTGAAATCACGACAATCCTGAAGCCTTATTCGCGCGCCATTCTTGTCTTGCTCGATGACGGCGCACCGAACCTCGCGGCATTCGCTCAAGCGGGTGTCCGTGGCATGGGAATAACGGTTCATGGCGGGGAACCGGAGGCGCGGGCAACCAATCGGCTCCACACCTTTGGAAGCCATGTCCAACGCCATGGCATGATCTTTTTTGTCGATGGCATCAGGTCGGCGACGATGCTGCGCGTCGCCGAAGATGCCGGAGCATCCTATGTGGCAGGGCCGCTGATCGGGCAGGACACCGATGTGCCAGGGCATATGAAACGAGTGACCGAACGGGAACTGATTCAGAAATCCGCCAAAACCGCCCGTCATCGCTGACCGGCAACCGTGCAGCCAGAGTGGCAAGTTTGTTGCCAGTTGCCACGCATGCTGTAATGTTGATGTCCACAATCGCTGCTATATCGAGCGATGGATGTGGAAATATGTAACCCGATCAAGGAACTGACCCAAGCACCGATCCTGGCATGGAACTTGTACGAATGATGGTTCGGCGGCAGGGCGCCGCATCATCGGACGGATGCAGGGCACAAATGGAGTTGGTTGGAAACGAGGGTGGTCGCGGAACGGCGCGAATCCTGGTGCTGGGCATCGGCAATATCCTGTGGGCAGACGAGGGATTCGGCGTCCGCACGGTGGAGCGTCTGGCGGCCGACTGGCGCTTTCCCGACACCGTCACCGTGATGGATGGCGGAACACAGGGCTTGTATCTGCTGCCGCATCTGGAATGCGCCGACGCGCTGATCGTGGTCGACGCCATCGACTATGGGCTACCGCCCGGCACCAGCCGCGTCTTCCATGGTGACGACGTGCCGGCATTCCTCGGCGCCAAGAAAATGAGCCTGCATCAAACCGGCTTTCAGGAAGTGCTGGCGAGTGCCATGCTCCTGGGCCGCTGCCCGCAAAAGCTGACCCTGGTCGGCGTTCAGCCGGAATGCCTGGAGGATTACGGCGGCGGCCTGACCGACACCGTCGCCGCCCAGGTCGCTCCGACCATCGAGATCATCCTCAAGCTTCTGCGCGAGGAGTTCGGCATGGAGGGCACACGCCGCGATGCCGCCGCCGACCTCGCTGCCCCGGCCATCGCCCGCGATGCCTATGAGGGTGGACGCCCCAGTGCCGAAGAGGCATGCCGCATCGGCGATCCCCGCATCCTGGCGGCACTGTCCGCCAGCCAGGCCTGAACCGGGAGCGCCAAGAGCATGTGCATCGGCATTCCCCTGCGCCTGACCTTAGTCGATGGCGTTATCGGCCGGGCGGAAGACGGATCGGCCATCGACCTGTCGCTGGTTCCGGAAGCCGCCGCAGGCGACTGGGTGCTCGGCTTTCTCGGCGCGGCGCGGCGTATTCTGGAGCCGGAAGAAGCCGCCCAGATCCTCGATGCGCTGGCGGCAATGGCCGCAGCCTTGGACGGAGAAACCATCGATGATGCCTTTGCCGACCTGACCGGCCGCGAGCCGACCCTTCCCCCCCACCTGGAGGCGGCCCGCGCGGCCGGCCTGACGGAGGCCTGACGCCATGACCGACCTTGCATCCCCTCCCGCCAAGCCGCGCCTGCCCTTGCCGCCGCTGGTCGATCTGCTGACCGATGTGCATGGCTATTTGCGGCTCGACCATGCCAATGACCGGCCGTGGCTGGACGACCGGGCAAAGGATTGGGTGGTCTTCCTGCCCGGCCACGGCAAGGGCAATGCGGAGACAGCCGACGTGGCCGTCATCCTGCCGGAACTGGTCCGCGCGCTGTACCCGCGCCTGACTCCGGCGGTGGCGGGTGAGGCCGCGGAGCGCGCGGTTCTGGCGCTGACCGGCATGATGAGCCTGCCGGCGCTGGTCTTCCTGCGCGGCGACAGGCTGCTGGGCAGCATCCCGCGCGTGCGTGACTGGGACGATTATCTCCAACGGATCGACGAGATCCTGGATGGCGCTTTGGAAGGCGGTGAGGCATGAGTTCTCTGTTCGGCATGACCCACCCGCCGGTCGGATTCGGCCCCGGCAGCCAGCCCGACGCCAGCGAGGAAGGGCTGGACTATCTGCCGATGCCGTCCGGGATGCGCGTTTATGAGCCGCACCTGCCGGAAGTGGCTGATCCCGCAAGCGCGACGGCGGCCCGCGCGGTTCTCGTCCATATCCAACGGGCGCTTGCCGACTGGTCGCCCGGCGAGGAAATCCGCATTCCGGTCGACGATCTCGACGCTTCCGTCCTGGCCCTGGTCGACGAGGCGCTGGGCGAGGGCGAGGTCGCGGTCAAGGTGGAGCGGACCGGCGACCGGCTGGAAATCCAGGAGGCGTCGCTGGCCGGCGTCTGGCGCGTGCGTGCGTTCGGCGATGGGCCGACGCGCGAAAGCCTGCTGATCAGCAGCTTTCCACGGGTGGCGCTGAACCGCGCCTTCACTGCCCTGGCACAGGTTGCGGTCGGCCTGGCACCCGCCGGCCTGATGAACGGCCAGCCGATCCTGACCGAGCTTCTGGACCGCAGTGCGGCATGGCGCCGCGGCGACGGCCCCCATGCGGTGAATTTCAGCCTGCTGCCGCACACGCCGGAAGATCTGGCCTACGTCGAACAGCGTTTGGGCATCGGGGCCACCACCATTCTGTCGCGCGGCTACGGCAATTGCCGCGTCACCGCCACGGCGACGTCGAATGTCTGGTGGGTGCGCTATTACAATTCTGTCGACACTCTGATCCTCGATACGGTGGAAATCGTCGACGTGCCGGCAGTGGTCTGCGCCGCGGCGGAGGACATCGCCGACAGCGCCGAACGGCTGGCCGAAATCGTCGACGCGCTGGCAACCGACCTGGAGCGTGTGTGATGAGCGCCGCCGTCTCCCGCTTCGAGGGTTCCTATCTCGGCGACGCCAGTCGCATCGGTGCCGCGACGCGGATGGAATGCAAGATATGCTGGCATGTCTATGACCCGGCACTGGGCTGCGAGCAGTGGCAGGTGCCGCCCGGCACAGCTTTCGCCGCCCTGCCCGACCATTGGCGCTGCCCGGTTTGCGATGGCGCCCGCGACCAGTTCATGGCGCTGGACGGCGACCCGATCGCCGTGGAAGCCGCTCCCCTGTCGGCTGCCTTTGCGCCGGTGACCGCCCCTGCCCTGCCGGCCGAGGCCATTGCGCGGCTGGAAGCGGTCTTCTGTGAGATCCACACGGCGCAGATGCGCGGCATGCCCATCGTCAACGACGCGCTGGCGGTGAAGGCCGTCGGCTTCCGCCGCCATGGCGACCGTTGGCTCGGCGCCTTGGTCACGCCCTGGTTCCTCAACCTCGTCCTGCTGCCGGGCGAGGGCGACGACTGGTCGGGGCTGGTGCCGGGGGCGAAGGAACTGATCGAGTTTCCGTCCGGCTGGTATGAATTCGTCCATGCCAACCGCAAGGGCGTCGGCCCCTACAAGGCCTGCTCGCTCTTCTCACCGATGTTCGAGTTCGCCTCTATGCTCCAGGCGACGGAAACGGCCTCGGCGGCACTGGTCTCCCTCTTCGATCCTTCCATCCGCGAAGACGGCGCCCAGACCGCCGAGATCCGCCGCCGACGGGAGGAAGAACTTGCGCCCCCGCCCGAGCCCGCTCCGGTAGAGACCGAGCCGGTGCGTCCGTCGCGCCGAGCGCTGCTGGGCATGGGGACCGGAGACACTGCCGATGCATGAGATGGCGCTCTGCGAAAGCCTGCTCCAGGCGATGGAGGAGGCCGGGCGGGCCAATCGATTCAGCCGCGTGACCAAGATCCGTCTGGAGATCGGCCGCTTCGCCGGGGTGGAGGTGGAGGCGCTGCGCTTCGGCTTCGACGTGGTGACGCGGGGATCGCTGGCCGATGGGGCGGAGTTGGTGGTGCTGGAGGTGCCGGGCCGCGGCTGGTGCTTCGATTGCAACGACACGGTGGATCTGGACGACCGGCTGTCGTCCTGCCCACAGTGCGGCGGCAGCCGGCTGCACCCCAACGGCGGCACCGAAATGACGATCAAGGATCTTGAGGTTGAGTGAGGCGAGGCCGAATGAGGCAGGCCCGATGAAGAAGGACTCCGCGCGATGACCGATCCCGCCCGCCCCGGCATCCTGGTGGTGGACGACGAGCCGCGTTCCGTCGAGGTCATCGCCCGCCTGCTGGACGAGGAGTTCGAAGTCTTCACCGCCCTGTCGGCGGAGGAAGGCCTGCGGCTGTTGGAAACCGAATGGATCCAGGTGGTCTTTTCCGACCAGCGGATGCCGGAGGTCAGCGGGGTGGAATTCCTGACCCAGGTCCGCGAACGCTGGCCCGACGTGGTGCGCATCGTCATCACCGGCTACATCGACCCCGAGGACATCATCGGCGCCATCAACACCGCCGGCATACACCAGTTCATCACCAAGCCCTGGCATCCCGACCATCTGCTGCTCGCCGCCCGCAACGCCGCGAAGCTCTACCAGCTCCAGCGCGAGCATGACCGCCTTACCAGCGAGTTGAAGCTGCTGCCGCCGCTGGCCGAGACGCGGGTTGCGACCAGGCGCGAGCGGGTTCGGCAGTCCTACCGCTTCGACGGACTGGTCCGTGCCGAGGGCAGCCCGGTCGACGAGGTTTGCCGGCAGGCCGAACGGGTGGCGGGCTTCAACGTCCCGGTTCTGGTTCTGGGCGAGACCGGCACCGGCAAGGAATTGCTGGCCCGCGCCATCCATTACGGCAGCCCACGCTCCGACCAGCCCTTCTACTGCGAGAACTGCGGCGCAATCCCGGACGAGCTGCTGGAAAGCGAACTGTTCGGCCACAAAAAAGGCGCCTTCACCGGCGCCCACAACAACCGCGTCGGCCTTCTGGAGCAGGCGGACGGCGGCACCATCTTCCTGGACGAGATCGGCGACATCAGTCCGGCCTTCCAGGTCAGGCTTCTGCGCTTCCTGCAGGAGGGCGAAATCCGGCCGGTTGGGTCGAACGAGACGCGGCGGGTCGATGTCCGCGTCGTTGCTGCCACCCACCGTGACCTGACCACGGAAGTAAAGGCCGGCCGCTTCCGCGAGGACCTCTATTACCGGCTCAGCACCATGACGCTGACCATGCCGCCCCTGCGGGACCGGCCCGACGACATCCCGGTGCTGGCTCGCCACATTCTCGACCGGCTCTCGTCCGCCCACGGCAAGCCGGTGACCGGCTTCGCTCCCGACACGCTGGCCTGCCTGGAGGGCTATGGCTGGCCTGGCAACGTGCGCGAGTTGCAGAACGAGATCATGCGCATGCTGGTGCTGTGCGAGGGCGACACGCTGGGTGCCGAACTGCTGTCCGACCATGTTCTGCGTGGCGCGGCACTGAATGCCCGCCCCGCCTCGCCGGAGGACGGGCCGCTGCCGCCGCTCGACCTGATCGGCCAGGGTGGACCGCTGAAATCGCGGATCGAGCGGGTGGAGGCCGGCATCCTGATGGAAACGCTGGTCCGCTGCCGCTGGAACAAGAGCAAGGCCGCCGACGAGCTGGGCCTGTCGCGCATGGGGCTGCGCGCGAAGCTGGAACGCTACGGCATCGAACGCGGCCCGGCGCAGAGGCACTGAGCAGTTCAATTGCCCTCTCCCGGGACGGGGGAGGGCACATTCCCCGATCACCAAAACCACAAGAACCCCGAGGAGCCGTTCGATATGTCGAAAATCACCCGCCTCGCCGCGGTCTCCGCGGCCATTGCCCTTGCCGCCACCCCTGCCCTTGCCCACCCCGGCCATCTCGCCGGGGCCGGTTTCCTCGATGGTGCCGCGCATCCGCTGAGCGGGCTCGACCATCTGATCGCGATGGTCACGGTCGGCGTCTACGGCGCCACCATCGGCGGCCGTGCCGTTCTGGCGGTGCCAGGGGCATTCCTGGCCGCAATGCTCGCTGGCGGACTGTTCGCACTGATGGGCGGCGAGCTGCCGCTGGTCGAACCGGCCATCTACGCCTCCACCGTCGTGCTGGCTCTGCTGTGCGTCATGCCGATGTCGCGCAATAGCCTGACCGGCATCGTCTTCGCCGCCGGTTTCGGCCTGTTCCACGGTTTCGCCCATGGTGCCGAGATGCCGGCCGACGCCGCAGCGCTCGGCTATGCCGCCGGCTTCCTCGCCAGCACCGCCGGGCTGCATGCGGCCGGCGTGGCGATCGGCTGGGCGCTCCACCGCCTGATCGGACGGCCGGAAGAGGCTGGCCGGACCGCCTGACCGCCACCGGCAACGGACTTTCCACCCCGGCCGTCGTTTCGGCCGGGGAGTTGCCAGCGGCAAGGGACCTTACACCTTCGTGACCTTTGGTTTGCCAAATGTTCGTACTACGGCACGAATGTTGCCTATGCCCCGCGGAGAAGCGCACCGGCCCCTCGCACGCCGGTGCCGCCCGACGGGAGAAAACAAACCGATGGCAACGCTGGAAACCTTCTACG
>Ga0206117_100658_pt1 | contig 29381 bp, 23 predicted proteins | sample 3A5Ametagenome_FD_177997 | JGI IMG/M metagenome (GOLD analysis project Ga0206117, IMG submission 177997) | Enriched microbial communities from leaf-cutter ant dump, University of Wisconsin, Madison, United States - 3A5A | ecosystem: Environmental > Terrestrial > Nest > Insects nest > Nest dump... | reverse complement strand
AAGGGTTCCAGCGCGTCGAGCTTCTCGCCCTGGCCCAGCAGCTTGATCGGCTTGCCGGTGACGTGGCGCATCGACAGCGCGGCGCCGCCGCGGCCATCGCCGTCGACGCGGGTCAGCACGATGCCGGTGATGCCGACGCGTTCGTTGAACGACTTGGCGACGTTGACGGCGTCCTGGCCGGTCAGCGCGTCGGCGACCAGCAGGGTTTCATGGGGCTGGGCGATGTCGCGGACGGCCACGACCTCGGCCATCAGCGCCTCGTCGACATGCAGGCGGCCGGCGGTGTCCAGCAGCAGCACGTCGTAGCCGCCGAACTTGGCGGCCTGCAGCGCGCGCTTGGCGATGTCGACCGGCAGCTGGCCGGCCACGATCGGCAGGGTGTTGACGCCGGTCTGCTCGCCCAGGATGCGCAGCTGTTCCTGCGCGGCCGGGCGATAGACGTCCAGCGACGCCATCAGCACCTTCTTCTTGTCCCGCTCCTTGAAGCGCAGGGCAAGCTTGGCGGTCGAGGTGGTCTTGCCCGACCCCTGCAGGCCCACCATCAGGATCGGCACGGGCGCGACCGCGCCCAGGGAAACGTCCTCGACCTCGCGGCCGAGCATGTCGACCAGGTGATCGTGGACGATCTTGATGACCATCTGGCCCGGCGTGACCGAACGCAGCACCTGCTGGCCGATCGCCTTGTCCTTGACCGAGGCGACGAAATCCTTGACCACGGGCAGCGCGACGTCGGCCTCGAGCAGGGCCACGCGGACTTCGCGCAGCGCCTCGACGACATCGCTTTCGGTCAACGCGCCGCGCTTCTTCAGCCGGTCGAAAACGTCGCCGAGTTTGCTTGTCAGGCTCTCGAACATCGCAATCCCTAGAACTAGGCCAAACGACAACGACACCAGTGCGCGACCCTCGCGGACTGGTGTCGGCCCTCGGGCCGTGGTGCTCCCATAGGTCAGTGAGCGTTGCGGCTTATGGCGGAAATACGGGAGGGAGTCAAGCCGGGCGCCCGAAAAGGGGCGATCACGCCCCCGCCAGGCCTGCGAACTGGTCGTCCAGGGCGGCGGCGCAGGCGGTGACGGCGCCCGCCATCTGGTGGCGGACGGCCAGGGCGGCGGTGCGGTCGCCCCGGCGGGCATGGGCCGACATCTCGGCGCCCAGGGCGGCCAGGCGGGCCAGGCCAAGCGAGGCGGCGCTGCCCTTGACGGTGTGGCCGAGCCTTGCCAGCGCCTCGATGCCGGCGTCGTCGTCATGGCCCAGCGCCGCCAGCGCCGCGGTCTGCTGGTCGAGGAATTCGACCACCAGCTCGCGCACGGCCTGGGGGTCCAGCCGTTCGCCCAGGCGGCGGATGCGGGCGGTGTCGAACAGCGGGGCGGCCGCCGGTTCCGGCGCGGTGGGGCCTGCCGGGCCGGGCGGGCTGGCGGCCTCGCGCCCGGCCAGCACGGCGGCGATGGTGGCGATCAGCTGGTCGGGGTCGAAGGGTTTGGGGACATGGGCGTCCATCCCGGCCTCGCGGCAGCGGGCGACATCCTCGGGGAAGGTGTTGGCCGACATGGCGATGACCGGCAGGCGGGCGACCGCGTCGCCGCGCGCCCGCAGGCGCCGGGTGGCGCTGAGGCCGTCCAGCACCGGCATCTGCATGTCCATCAGCACCAGGTCGACCCGTTCGCGGTCCAAAAGGTCCAGCGCCTCGGCCCCGTCGCCGGCGATGACGACGCTGTGGCCGTATTGCGCCAGCAGGCGGCTGGCGACCTGCTGGTTGGTCGCGTTGTCCTCGACCAGCAGGATGCGCAGGGGGGGCAGGGCGGGGGCGGCCGCCGCGCTGTTTTCGGCCGGGGCGGGCGCCTCGGGCAGGCGCACGGTGAACCAGAAGGTCGAGCCCTCGCCCTCGCGGCTGTCGACGCCGATCTGGCCGCCCATCAGTTCGACCAGCCGCCGCGAGATCGCCAGGCCCAGCCCGGTGCCGCCGTAGCGGCGGGTGATGGTGCCGTCGGCCTGGGTGAAATCGTCGAACAGCCGCCCTTGCGCCGCGGCCGAGATGCCGACGCCGGTATCGCGCACGGCGAACCGCAGGCCGTCGCCGGCGCGGGCCAGGCTGACCATGACGCCGCCGGCGTCGGTGAACTTGATGGCGTTGCCGATCAGGTTAAGCAGCACCTGGCGCAGGCGCCCGGCATCGCCGCGCATCCAGGGCGGCACGTCCTGGTCGACGATCAGGTCGAGGGCCAGGCCCTTTTCCGCCGCCCGGTTGCGCAGCAGCGCGACGCAGTCGGCCGCCACGGTGCGGCCCGAGAACACGATCGCCTCGGGCTCGACCCGGCCGGCCTCCAGCTTGGAATAATCGAGGATCGAATTGAGGATGCCGAGCAGGGCCGAGCCTGAATCGACCACGGTGCGCACCAGGTCGCGCTGGGCTTCGTCCAGCCGGGTGCGTTCCAGCAGGCGGGCCATGCCCAGCACGCCGTTCAGCGGCGTGCGGATCTCGTGGCTCATGACCGCCAGGAAGCGCGACTTGGCCTCGACCGCGGCCTCGGCCTCGTCGCGGGCGGCGCGCAGGGCAGCCTCCTGGCGCTTGTGGGCCGTCACGTCGACCCACAGCGACACCAGGCCGTCGCCCCGCCCCCAGGGTTGCTCGTCGATCTGGATCCAGCGGCCGTTGCGCAGTTCCAGCAGGACCTTGTCGGGTTCGGGGCCGGTTGCCGGCGGCTGGTCGACCAGGGCGCGGAATTCGGGGCTGTCGGTGAAGACGGCGGAAAACCCCCGCCAGAAGTCGGCCCGGTCGTGGCGGCTGTCGATCGGCGGCCGCTTGGGGATCAGGTCGGTCATCAGTTCCGACAGGAAGCGGACATTGGCATAACGCAGCGCGCCGTCGGGACCGTACAGCAGGATGCCGACGTTGACGAAGGACAGCACCTCGAACAGTCCCTCGTCGAAGGCCATCTGGCGCTGTTCGTGGGTGACGTCGCGCCAGATCTTCAGCCGCCCGCCGCCGGCCAGCGGGAACATGCGCAATTCGATCGACCGGCCGTTGTCGGCGCGCTGATAGACCAGCGGCCCGCGTTCGTTGCGCTGGCGGTGCTCGGCCATTTCCAGATAGGGGGCCAGCGCCTCGGGCGTGTCGTGCTGGGGGTACAGAAGCTTCAGCAGCGGCAGGACCGCGTCGCGCGAGCTCAGCCCCTTGTGCAGGATCGGCGCGACCTCGGGGAAGAATTGCGGATAACGCTCGTTCCACCACACGATCCGCTCGTCCGAATCGTACAGGCAGGCCGCCGCCCCGCTATGGGCGGCCAGCAGCGCGAACAATTCGCCGTAGGGGGTGTCGTTTCCCGAATCCACGCCATCAGGATAAGTCAAAGCCGGTTACGGTACAAAGGCGGCGGGAAAAGGAAGCCGGAAATGAAAAGAGCCGGCCTTTTGCAAGGCCGGCTCTCAGTCGAGTGGTGGAGCCAATCGGAGTCGAACCGACGACCTCTTGAATGCCATTCAAGCGCTCTCCCAACTGAGCTATGGCCCCGAACTCGTAAACTCGTGCCCTTCGGCCTTGCGGCGTCTGGCCTCGTTGGGTGAGGCCGGGCGGGGCGGTGTATAGGCGCTCCGCAGAAGGGACGCAAGCACTAAATTAAACCTGCGTGACATCGGTTCAAGGGGGCGGCGGACCGCCCCCGGAAAACCGCCGTCAGCGCTCCTCGACGTCGTCGCCGCCCTCGGCGCCTTCGATGACCTCGGCCATGTCGTCCTCGTCCTCGCCGAGTTCCGACGCGTCCTCGATCATCTCGTCGTCGACGGCATCGTCGTCGCCGGTCGCGACGTCGAGATCGTCACCGACCGGCGAGGCCTTCTGCTTCTCCTCGACGCGCTTGCCGCCGCGCGGCTTCAGAATCTGTTCGGGCTGATGGACCGTGCCGCATTTCGGGCAGACGATCGGGTCTTTCATCAGATCGTAGAATGCCGCCCCGCAGCTCAGGCAGCGGCGTTTGGTGCCCCATTCCGGCTTCGCCATCGGTCGTCTGATCCTCGAAGTGGCTGAAAAATTGCTTGATTTCGGCCAGGACTCGCCGTCTTGGCCGAGGCGGCGCGATTGTGTTAAAGAGGCGCGCGCTGTCAACCGATAAAATCGCCGACAGGCGAAAGACCGCCCCGTTCGCGCCCAGTTCGAGGATTTTCGCCGATGGAGCCAGCATCCACCCGTGCGTTTCGTCTGGCCGGGAACACCCATCCCGTGCCGGTGCACGCCGCGCTGGTGCTGGCCGCGCTGGCCGTGGGCGAATCGCTGATATCGGCGGCCGGCGACGATCCCGCCCTGCAGGCGACGGCACGCGCCCTGCGTGCCTTCGGCGTCGATCTGACGGTCCGGGGCGGCGACTGGCGGGTCCGGGGCGTCGGCATCGGCGGCCTGGCCGAACCGGCCGCGCCGATCGACCTGACCGATGCCCCCGCCGCCCTGCCGCTGATCCTGGGGCTGGCCGCCGGCCATCCGATCACCTGTTTCGTCACCGGCCGGCCGGATCCCGCCCAGGCCCGGCTGATCGAGCCGCTGCAGCGCCATGGCGCCCGGTTCCTGCTGCGCGACGACCATGCCCTGCCGCTGGGCGTGGCCGGCGCGCGCCATCCGCTGCCCCAGGATCACCGCCTGACGATGCCGGCACCCGACGTCAGGGCGGCGATCCTGCTGGCCGGGCTGAATGCGCCGGGTATCACCCGCATCATCGAACCGGCGGCGGGCGACGGGACGATCGAGGCGCTGCTGGGCCATTTCGGGGCCGAGGTCCGCCGCTACGCGGCCGACGGCGCCCATGTGGTCGAACTGACCGGCCAGCCCGAACTGGCGCCCCGGCAGATCGCGCTGGCGGCGCCATGACCGAGGCCCTGCGGGTACGCGCCTCGGCCCGGCTGGTCATCCTGGACCCTGACGGCCGCGTCCTGCTGTTCCAGGTCGAAGGGCCGGTCAGCAGCGATCCCGCGCGGCCCGACCGCCGCGTGTTCTGGATGACGCCCGGCGGCGGGGTCGAACCCGGCGAGGATTTCCTGGATACCGCCGTCCGCGAACTGGCCGAGGAAACCGGCATCCAGGCGCCGATCGGCCCCCTGCTGGCCCAGCGCCGGCGCCAGGTGGTGCTGGGCCGGCCCGGCGGGCTGGTGCCCGGCATGGTGCATGAACAGTATTTCCTGGTGCGCGCGCCGGTCGCCGCGATCGACGATTCGGGCTGGCTGGACTACGAGCGCCAGGACATCCGCGACCATCGCTGGTGGTCGATCGCCGAACTGGGGGCGACGGCCGAACTGGTGGTGCCCAAGGGGCTGCACGCGCTGTTGGCCGGGATGGCCGGCGGCCGGCTGCCGCCGGTGCCGCTGGCCTGGACGACATGACCTCGCCCCCGCCGGTCAAGGTATCGGTCAAGGGCGTGGTGCTGCAGGGCCATCGCGCGGTCCTGCTGTTCAACGAACGCGACGAATGGGAATTGCCCGGCGGCCGGCTGGAACCGGGCGAGGAGCCCGAGGCTTGCGTGGTCAGGGAAATCGCCGAGGAACTGGGCCTTGAGGCCAGCGCCCCGGTGCTGCTGGACGTCTGGCTGTACCGGATCGCGGGCAAGGGCAGCGTCCTGATCGTCACCTATGGCGTGACCGTCGGGCCGGGCCAGCCCCGGATCAGCGACGAGCACAGCGCGATGGCGCTGTTCGCGGCGGCCGACCTGCCCGGGCTGCCGATGCCCGACGGTTATCGCCGGTCGATCCGCGACTGGATGTCACGCTGCGGGATTCCGCTGGAATCCTGAGTATATGATTGCGCAATCGTCATCGCCCGGAGGGATCGTTTCCATGTCCATCATCATTGCCGTCGACGGGCCGGTCGCCGCCGGCAAGGGCACGCTGGCCCGCAAGCTGGCCGGCCATTTCGGTTATGCCTATCTGGATACCGGCAGCCTGTATCGGGCCTGCGGCCTGCGGGCGCTGCTGGAGGGCGGCGATCCCGCCGATCCGGTCGCGGCGGTGCATGCCGCACGCCACATCACCTCGGGCGACCTGACCGCGGCCGCCCTGCGCGACGAGGCGACGGGGCAGGCGGCGTCCAAGGTCGCGGCGATCCCCGAGGTGCGCGCGACGCTGCTGGACTGGCAGCGCGACTATGCCGCCAACCCGCCCGGCGGCGAGCCCGGCGCGGTGCTGGACGGCCGCGACATCGGCACGGTGGTCTGCCCTGACGCGACGGTGAAGCTTTACGTGCATGCCTCGGCCGCCGTGCGCGCCCATCGCCGCTGGCTTGAGCTGCGGGGCAAGGGCCAGGACGTCACCGAGGCCCAGGTGCTGGCCGATCTGGAAGAGCGTGACGCCCGCGATTCGGCCCGCGCGGTGGCGCCGTTGAAGCCCGCTGAAGACGCCGTCTTGCTTGACACGTCGAATTTGGCTATAGAAGCCGCGTTCGAGAAGGCGCGGGACATCATCGCCCGGCGCCTTCGGACCTGAACCAGGGCCCGGCCGGCGCCGGACCCTTGCAATGAACCAGCCCCCGCGTGTGCCGGTGCGGGGTCACGGCCGACCGACCCATCGTCGCCGACCAGGCTGCCCAGCCGATGCTGGCCAGGCCCCGCGGTGACGACGGCCTAAAATAAAAGGGTCCCTCTAGGAGAACGGATGAACAGCTTTGCTGCCGCCGCCGGCCAGACGCCGGCAATCGACGAATTTGCCGCGCTGCTCGAAGAGTCGTTCGGTGGGTCGTCGCTCGAAGGCTCGGTCGTCAAGGGCATCGTGCTCGCGGTCGAGAAGGACTTCGTCATGGTCGATGTCGGCCTGAAGTGCGAAGGCCGCATCCCGCTCAAGGAATTCGTCGGCCCCGGCCGCGCCAGCGAGATCAAGATCGGCGACACCGTCGAGGTCTATCTCGAGCGCATCGAGAACGCGATGGGCGAAGCGGTGGTCAGCCGCGACAAGGCCCGCCGTGAAGAAGCCTGGGTCAAGCTCGAGGCCGCTTTCGCCGCCAACCAGCGCGTCGAAGGCGTGATCTTCGGCCGCGTCAAGGGCGGCTTCACCGTGGACCTGTCGGGCGCCGTGGCGTTCCTGCCGGGCAGCCAGGTCGACATCCGCCCGGTGCGCGACGTCGGCCCGCTGATGAACAGCCCGCTGCAGTTCCAGATCCTCAAGATGGACCGTCGCCGCGGCAACATCGTCGTGTCGCGCCGCGCCGTGCTCGAGGAAAGCCGCGCCGAGGCCCGTTCGGAACTGGTCGCCAACCTCAAGGAAGGCCAGATCCTGGACGGCGTGGTCAAGAACATCACCGATTACGGTGCGTTCGTGGACCTGGGTGGCGTCGACGGCCTGCTGCATGTCACCGACATCGCCTGGCGCCGCGTCAACCATCCGTCGGAAGTCCTGTCGATCGGCCAGACCGTTCGCGTCCAGGTCATCCGCGTCAACCCGGAAACCCAGCGCATCTCGCTGGGCATGAAGCAGCTCGAGGCCGATCCGTGGGACGGCGTCGGCGCCAAGTACCCGGTCGGCGTGAAGTTCAAGGGCCGCGTCACCAACATCACCGACTACGGCGCGTTCGTCGAGCTGGAGCCGGGCGTTGAAGGCCTCGTCCACGTCTCGGAAATGAGCTGGACGAAGAAGAACGTGCATCCTGGCAAGATCGTCTCGACCAGCCAAGAAGTCGAGGTGATGATCCTCGAAGTCGATCCGAACAAGCGTCGCATCAGCCTGGGCCTCAAGCAGTGCCTGGCCAATCCGTGGGAAGTCTTCGCCGAGAAGCATCCCGTCGGCACGGTCATCGAGGGCGAGATCAAGAACATCACCGAATTCGGTCTGTTCATCGGTCTCGACGGCGGCGTGGACGGCATGGTGCACATGTCGGACATCGACTGGAACACCCCGGGCGAGCAGGCCATCCAGCGCTACAAGAAGAGCGACATGGTCAAGGCCCAGGTGCTGGATGTCGACATCGAGAAGGAGCGCATCTCGCTGGGCATCAAGCAGCTCGAAGGCGATCCCTTCGCCGCTGCCGGCAACATCAACAAGGGCGACATCGTGACCTGCACGGTCACCGCGTCGGACGTCAAGGGCATCTCGGTCTCGATCGAGGGCGGGTTGATGGGCTACATCCGCAAGTCCGAGCTGAGCCGTGACCGCGGCGAGCAGCGCCCCGAGCGCTTCGCCGTCGGCGACAAGGTCGACGCCCGCGTCACCGCGATCGACACCAAGGCGCGCAAGATCACGCTGTCGATCAAGGCACGCGAAGTGGCCGAGGAGAAGGAAGCCGTGGACACCTACGGTTCGTCCGACTCGGGCGCCTCGCTGGGCGACATCCTCGGCGCCGCCCTGCGCCGCAAGCAGGAGCAGAACAACGGCTAAGGCCGTCGTTCCGCACCGCTTGGACTATCGAGAGCGCCCCCGGAGCAATCCGGGGGCGTTTTTCTTTGGTGCGCCCAGTATGGGCGCATTCTAGCGGGAGGAAATCCCGTCGCGAGCTGGCCACGGCGAGCGAAGTGAAGCGCAACTGCGGAAGGGTGACCGACCGTGGAAGGAAGCGTGGATCGCAGCTGCGTGCCGATGAACAAGACCCGGCTATGAGGCGCTGCCGACCAGGGCGAGCGGGCCAATAACCGCGAAGTTCTCGTGGCCAAGGGGAAGTGGCGTAGATCCGGCAGTGGTGCAGTGAAGGAGTGCGTTCTTACCTGGGGAGATCTCGCCTTGTGCCTGAAAGGGCGACGGTGTCGAACCGGAGCGAGAAGTCAGCCGAGGTCCTAGTAGGGAGCGGGTGTTTGCCCGTGAACGAAGGACCGAACGAGGAGGAGTACCCGACGCCGTGACGATGCGGCCAGCCATGCGTCAGAAGCCCGCGCGAGCGGGGCGGTCCGGGGACAGCCAGGGTGAAGCCCTGGCGAATCCGGGCAGCGACGAAGCCTGCCGCCCGCGTCACGAACCGGCGGGGGCGGGCTGGGACTGCTGACGGCAGTCCTGGCGCGAGAGAACCTGCAAAGGGCCTGGACGCGGGTGAAGGCCCATAAGGGCGCGGCGGTGGTTGACGGAATACCCCGTCTCGCCTGACCTCAACTCTTCGAACCGCCCGGTGCGGACCCGCATACCGGGTGGTGTGGCAGGGGAGCGATCCAATCGGATCGCCCCCTATGCCGATCTGGGGTCGTTGCCGGATCTTCAGAACACCCAGCGGGCGAGATTGGTGCGCTGGCCGTTGGGCATGACGGCGGTGGCGGTGCGGGGGCCGGTCCAGGTGATGGCGATCGGGCCGACGGCGTTGCCCGACGGCGACTGCGTCGCGGTCAGGCCCAGCGGCGCGCCCCCGGCATACCGGTTCAGCGTGCCGCCGAAGGCGAAGGTCGTCGTGCCGGTGATCGCCCCTTGCGCGACAGCCCAGAACGGCTGGCCCGCCTGGTCGTAGACGGTGCCGGTCAGCATCGCGACAGGCGCCCCGGCCGCGCCGTCCGCAACCGGCGTCGCCGTGGCCAGGAACCAGCCGGTGGCGCCCGAGGGATCGTCGGTGTCGTACCACCAGCCTGCCTCGGGCAGGCCCGGCATGGTCGCGTAGGTACTGCCGCCCAGCGGAAAGGCGTGCAAGCCCAGCGTGCGCTGGTTCAGGGTCAGCGTCGCGTCGGTGCCGGTTTCGGCGAAGGCGATGGCGAAGGCCGCCGCCGGGACCGCAGCGGCCCGTGCATCGGCAATGCTGGCGCCGCCGGTGACATGGCTGAACTGGCCGCTGCAGGTCAGGCCGGCGAAGCGGCAGAACCCGGCATTCCAGGTGGCGTTGCCGGCGGTGTCGTAGGTCAGGCTGGCGACATAGGCGCGGTCGCCGTGCCGTTCGATGGCCAGCGACTGCTGGTCGCCCGTGGTGACGTACCAGTAGCGCGTGCCGGCCGGATCGACCAGCGGGTTGCCCGCCAGCATCAGCTGGGCGGCGGCCGGGTTGCCGTTGACCAGGTCGCGGGCCTGGGTGGCGAACGCGATCGAACGGCCGTCGCCCGACAGGGCCGGGTCGCTCGAGGCGGCATTGCCGGGCTGACCCGTCGCCGTGCGGCTGACCAGGGCGGTGGCGCCGCGCATGATGTCGCCGACCTGGATCTGGCCTTCCGGCGTACGCCAGGCGACGAAGCGGCCGTCGGCCGAGACGCTGGGCTGGTCGCCGGTGCCGATCGTCGTGGTGGTGGTGCCGCGCACGGCGACGACCGAACCGCCGGCCACGAAGACGATGGTGTCGCCATTGGCCGAGACCCGCGGCCGGCTGCCCGCCGCGACATTCCACAACCCCCCATTGCCGAGATCCTTCAGATAGACCCGCCCGTCTGCGGCGAAGGCGACGAACCGGCCATCGGCGGTGATCGCGGGGTCGGCGGCCGCGACGGCCAGCGGCGTGCCGTCGGGGTTGGCCGAGACCAGCATCAGGGCGCCGGTCGCCATGTCCTTGCGCCAGATCCGGGCATTGGCGTCGAGGCCCGCGGTGAAGTTGGCGGCGCGGCTGGTGAAGGCGACGTGACGGCCGTCGCGCGACAAGGCGGGGCTGTCGGCATGGCCGTCGCCGGCCAGGCCCGCCATGGTGCCCGAGACCAGCTCGGCGACCGGGGTGGCGGGGTTCAGGTCGATGCGCGGGTATTTCAGCCCGATGCGATAGATCTGGCGGACGCCATGGGTATCGAGGCCGGCGACCAGGCCGGGCCCCGAGGCGGTGAAGGCGGCATAGGTGCCGTCGCCGGCCACCGCCGGATCGATCGCCGGCCCCAGCGCCGCGGCCGAAGCCCCGCCGCCGGGCGCGGCGGTCTGCGACAGGCGGTCCAGCGTGCCCGACAGCGCGCGATAACGCAGCACGTCGGTACCCGTGGGAATCGCGGTCGGCACCAGGTTGGTCGCGGCACTCTGGAACACGACCTGGCCGCCGTCATGCGAGAGGGCGGGCCTGGCGGCGGCACCGTTGGCGACGGCTTGGCCGTCGGCCGGCACCGACAGTGCGGCCATGGCGGCGGGCAGGCGCGGACCCTGCACGGTCAGGGTCATTGCCAGGCTGGCGCCGGTGCCCTGGGTATCGATGCCGGTGACGGTGAGCGGCGTGGTGACCGTGACGCCGGGGGGATAGATCGGGTTGAGTGTCGTGGTGCCGGTCGCGCGATCGGTATCGGGGGCGACGATGGGTTGGACGGGAGAGGCCGGCGGCATCTTGAAGATGCCCGAAAGCAATTTGGACGGCGCGTCGGTGACGACGGTGAACAGCGGCTGCAGGAAATCGGGAACGGTCGCGGCCAGGCTGGCCAGCGTCGTGGTGAAGAAGGGTGCGACCGATACCCTGAAGGCGCCCAGCGAATCGACCCGCGCAGTGACGGCTGGCGGCAGGCCGGCCGGGTTGAGCCAGGCCGGCGGCGGCGCCGGCGGCGTCGGGGCGGGCGGCGGCGTGTAGAAGCTGGGCGTGCAGTTGCGCGGCCCGGTCATCGTGACCGTGATGGTGGCGGTGGTGCCGGTGCAATCGCCGCCCCAGCCGGTGACCGGCCGGGCGGGGTCGGCCGACGTGGCCGTCAGGGTCACGGTCGCCGTGGTGGCGTAGTTGCGCTGGCAACTGGTGCTGCCGCTGCAGGTCAGCACCGGCCCGGCGGCGGTCTTTGCCGTCACCGTGGTGCCGTCGGGACTGACCGTCAGCCGCGACAGTTCCGGCGTCACGAACTTGCCTATCCCGGAAGGGCGCGGGGCGCCGAGCGTGGTGAGGACGGTGTTGCTGGCCGTATCGACGACACTGACGGTGTTGCCGCCGAGGCTGGTGACGTAGGCCCGCGTGCCCGCGGGGTTCAACGAGACGCCGACCGGCTGGGCAGCGGTCGTGATGTTGGCGATACTGCTGCCGCTGGCCGCGTCGATGACCCGCAGCGCGTTGCCGCCGAACGCAGGGACATAGAGGGTCGCACCGTCGGGCGACACGGCGACGGCACTCGGACTGTTGGCGGCCGTGATCGTGCGGCTGAGTGTCATTGCCGCGGCGTTGACGACACGGATCTCGCCGTCGCCGCTAGCGGCGACATAAACCGTTGCCCCGTCGGGCGACACCGTCAGGCCCGAGGCAAAGGAGCCCGCGGACACCGACGCGGCGTTCAGCGTGTTGGTAGCCGTGTCGATGTAACGGAGTACGTAGCCCCCACTACTCAGGACCAAATACACCCGCGACCCGTCGGGCGAGGCCGCGAGGGCCACGCCGGCCGTGCCCACTGGTAGCGTGATTGCCGTGGTGATCGTATTGGTGGCGGTATCGATGACATCGATTCGGCGGGTAGACTGGTTGGCGACATAGACCCGGCTGGAATCGGGCAGGGCGGCGAGCGCACCCGGCTGGCTGAAGCCGGTGATCGTCGCGACCTGGGTCTGGGTCACTGTGTCGATGACAGCGACCTGGCTGGTCCCGGATACCCCGATATAGGCGAAATTGCCGTTGGGCAGGACGGCCGAGCCATTGAACGACGTACCGCCGACATCGGGGGTCGCGACGATCGTGTTCGTCGCCGTGTCGATGACGCTGATCGTGTTCGTGCTGTCGTTGAGAATATAGGCATAGCTGGATGCCAGGGTCGTTCTGGCTGCCAGCACCAGCGCCAGGGTGGCGGCGGCACCGCACAGCCTGATCAGACGATTCATCTTGCCCACCGCTAACCCCATCGACCCGCCCACGCCGGGCTTCCCCGAGCGATACGGGGCGGCCGGAATACTTCGCGAGCATTATCGGGGCAAGACCGAACCCGCCGCAGCCCCCATATGGGGGCTGGATCAGATTTTTTCTTTGCTATCTTTAGTTGTGATTCGGGTCGATGCAGGCGCTGACCGTACCAGGGCAGGGTATGACCGCCGTCACCGGAAACATGGGTGGCCGGGCTCCGAATCGTTTGTTTTGCGCGCTCGCGCGGGTCTGTTATGGTCCCGGCCGTTCCCCGGCCCGGTGGATGGCGGGGCAAACCTCCAAGAAGGCACGCGTTATGGCTTACAAGGTTGCCGTTGTCGGCGCCACCGGTGTGGTGGGCCACGAGATGCTGAACATCCTGCACGAGCGCACGTTCCCGATCAGCGAGATCGTCGCGCTGGCCTCGCGCCGTTCGATCGGCAAGGAAGTCTCGTTCGGCGACCGGACGCTGAAAGTGAAATCGCTCGAGGATTTCGACTTCACCGGCACCGATATCGCGCTGTTCTCGGCCGGCGGCGCGGTGGCCAAGGAATGGGCGCCCAAGGCGGCTGCCCAGGGCGCCGTGGTGATCGACAATTCCTCGCATTGGCGCATGCACGAGGACGTGCCGCTGGTGGTGCCGGAAGTGAACGCCGACGCGATCGCGGGCTATACCAAGCGCCGCATCATCGCCAACCCGAACTGCTCGACCGCCCAGCTGGTGGTGGCGCTGAAGCCCCTGCACGACCGCGCCCGCATCAAGCGCGTCGTGGTCGCGACCTACCAGTCGACCTCGGGCGCCGGCAACGAGGCGATGGACGAATTGTTCAGCCAGACCAAGGCGATCTACGTCAACGACCCGATCGAGCCCAAGAAGTTCACCAAGCAGATCGCCTTCAACGTCATTCCTCACATCGACGTCTTCATGGAAGACGGCTTCACGAAGGAGGAATGGAAGATGACGGCCGAGACCAAGAAGATCCTGGACCCCAAGATCAAGCTGACCGCGACCTGCGTGCGCGTGCCGGTGTTCGTCGGCCATTCCGAGGCGGTCAACATCGAGTTCGAGGATGCGCTGTCGGCCGACGAGGCCCGTGAAATCCTGCGCGAGGCGCCGGGCGTCATGGTCGTCGACAGCCGCGAACCCGGCGGCTACATCACCCCGGTCGAATGCGTCGGCGACTACGCGACCTTCGTGTCGCGCATCCGCGAGGACATCACCGTCGAGAACGGCCTGTCCCTGTGGTGCGTGTCCGACAACCTGCGCAAGGGCGCGGCCCTGAACGCGGTGCAGATCGCCGAAAGCCTGATTGCCCGTCACCTGAAGAAGGCGGCCTGAGGTTCCGGTCATCAGCTGAACGCCATGCCCAAAGGCACGGCGTTCAGCCTGTCCGGGGCGTGCTAACCTAGCGGTGATCTGACTGTCCGGGGGACACGCCGATGCCGATCGGGATCGATCCGCTTGATGCCGTCAACGCCGCCCATGCCGTGCGCCAGGCCGAGCTGGCCCAGCGCACTGCCGCCGCGCGCCAGCAGCTGCACGGCCTGACCGGCATCCAGATCGCCCAGGCCGCCACCGCCGGCGCGGTGCCGCGCGCCGACGCGGCCGCGCTGAGCCCGACGGGCCAGTCGGCGATGTCGCAGGCCGTGCTGGCCGCTGCCGCCCTGATCGCCGCCCAGGCCGCCTCGGTCCGGATCGGCGAGGCGGCCGGCGGTTTCCTGGCCTCGGGCTTCGGCGCGCGGGCCGACCGCGATTTCGCCGACATGCTGGAACGCAACCTGATGCGGCCGCTGCGCGACCAGCTGCAGGCCGCGATCGCCGTGCAACAGGCCGATGGCGGCGATCTGACCCAGGGCGGCTATCTGGTCGTGCGCGGGGTGGAGCTGTCAGCCGACCGGGGCGGGGCGGTGCAACTGGGCGGCGGCGGCGTGACGGTGGCGGATGCCGCCACCCTGGCCGGGCTCTACGACCGGCGCGGCCGTGTCCTGACCTATGTCGATGCGGCGGGTGCCGCGGGCTACGGCGCGCCCGGCGTGATCGACACCAGCGCCGGGGGGCTGGACTGGGGCCGGCTGAACCGGCTGATCAACAACGACGCTGTGGTCGACCCTGCGGCCCCCGGGTTCGAACTGGCGCGCGAGGCGGGCTTCGGCTTCCAGTCGACCGGGCGGCAGGCCGAGCTGGCCCGCCTGTTCGATTCCGGGGCGATCTGGATGATCGACGGCGATTCGGCCGCGTTCTTTCCTTTCGCCGGCGGTGGTAACCGCGGCTACAATCCGGAATATTTCGATCCTCTGCCCGGTGACAAACGCCGCCACGGCGCTAGTTTGTTCCTGATAGAGGGGGCGCGGATCCGCGACGGTGGCATCGATGCCCGCCTCGACGTGATCCAGCCCTTCACCACCAGCGCGGAGGGCGCGGCATGAGCAATTCCATCGGGTCGCTGTCCTCGCGCCCCCTGACCTACGATCCCTATGGCGCCAGCCGCCAGCAGTCCCCTTCCGGATCCGCGGGCCAGGGCGGATCGCTGAAGACGACCGGATCGGCCAGCCCGATGGACCGCGTGCTGCTCAGCGCCCAGGCCCAGGCCGCGTTGAATGCCCAGCGCAACGATGCCGGGGTGCTGGGCGACCTGCTGGGCCAGGCCCAGTCCAGCCTGCCGGCGGTGGGCGACGTGGTGCAGGACTTCCTGAAATCGATGGGGGACAAGTTCTCCTTCGGCGGGTTGAACCTGAAGGATGCGATCAACAAGCAGTTGCTGGAACCCGCCGCCAATGCGATCCGCCAGATGGCGGGCGATGGCAAGTCGGTGGCGGGGGCGGGTTACCTGGCGATCGAGGGCGTGTCGGTCACCATGCGCCAGTCCGACAAGGGCATCGACATCTCGATCGAACGGATCACGCTGAAGGCCGCCATCGCCTATGGCTCGGACGGCGAAGCGACGTTCAGCGGCTTTGCCGCCGAGGTGATGACCAGCCGCACCGACCTCAGCATCAGCACGGGCGCGGCCGATGCCGCCACGGGCGCGCTGTCCGGGGGCAGCAAGAAGACGCCGTCGCTGGCGCTGAAGGCACTGTCGGAGGAAGACCAGCGCGCCCTGAACCCCGAGGGGATCCAGCGCACCGATTTCGGCTATATCCCCGATCTGCAGGCCGTGCTGGAGCAGATGCAGAAGATCACCGATTCCTGGCGCGAACTGCTCGACGCGACACTGGGCGAGGATCGCGAAACCGATCGGCCCGCCCTGCTGGTGATGCGCGACCGTCAGGACGACGAGGATGCCACCAGGCTGAAATTCGACCTGTTCATGCCGCTGTCGCAGCCGTCACCCGGGTCACCTCGGGCCGATAGCTCGGCCTGACGAATTCTTCCTGGGCGGTGACGACCAGCGGTTCGCGCGATCGCGCCTCGACCGACCGGCGCAGCACGCCATAGACCCCGCCGACGGCGAATGACAGCGCCTCGGCCAGCGCATCGCCGCGCAGCAGCCGGGCCAGCAGCAGCGCCGACAGCATGTCGCCCGGCCCCTTGGGCGGGTCGATCAACCGCGGCGTCGCCGCGATCCAGGCGCCGTCCGGCCCGACGCCCAGGGTTTCCAGCCGGTCGCCATGGCCGAGGTCCAACGACGTGATCAGGACGATCCGCGGCCCCAGCGCGCGCAGGTCGGCCGCCGCGGCCAGCGCATCGGCGATCGACGCGATCGGGCGGCCGGTCAGCGTCTCGGCCTCGAAATGGTTCGGCGTGGCGATGTCGGCCGCCGTCAGCGCCTGGTCGCGGAAAAAGGCGATCATGTCGGCCGACACATAGACGCCCTCGGCCCGGTCGCCGATGACCGGGTCGCACAGATAGGGCAGGCCGGGCCGCGCGGCCTTGATCCGCCCGATCGCGGCCAGGCCTGCCGCGCCGTTGGCGGCCGATCCCAGCCACCCGGTCAGCGCCGCCTCGGCCTGTTGCCAGACATCCAGCCGGTCCAGCGCGGCCAGCCAGGCCGCGATCATCGTATCCTCGATGCGCTGCACCGCCGGGCCGCCGTAACCCGGATGGGCCGACAGGATCGCGGTGGGCATCGCCCAGACCTCGAACCCCTGGCGCTGCAGCGGCAGGATCGCCGCATCGTTGCCGACATGGCCATAGATGACGCGCGACTGCAGCGACAGGATGCCCATGGCGGTCAGGCGACCGTGACGGCGGTGCCGTAGGCGATCACCAGCATCATGCCCTTCTCGCCGAAGATCTCGTAATCGAGCCGCATGCCGACCACCGCATTGGCGCCCAGCCCGCGGGCCTTTTCCGCCAGCCCTTCCAGCGCATGGTCGCGGGCCGAGCCCAGCGCCGATTCATACGACCCCGACCGCCCGCCGATCACATCGGTGATCGAGGCCATGAAATCGCGGAAGACATTGGCGCCGATGATCGCCTCGAACGCGACCAGGCCGTGGTAATGGCTGATCTGGTGGCCTTCCAGGGTGGGGGTGGTCGAGAACAGCATTGGCCTGCTCCGGGTGGATTTGACGTCGCCGGAACTCTAGTGGAACCCGCCGCATTGCCGCAAGGCGGGGCGCCTTTTACGATGGGCGGCAGGTCCACTCGAATCGGGGCATGAACCGGCGTGGCGCGGGCACCCAGGGTACTGGTCTTCGATTCCGGCGTCGGCGGCCTGTCCGTGCTGGACGAGATCGCGCGCCGCCTGCCGGGGGTCGAGCTGGCCTTCACCGGCGACAACAGGCATTTCCCCTATGGCACCAAACCGGCCGAGGTGTTGCTGCCCCAGATCGAGGACAGCGTGGCCCGGGCGATGGCGGCCTGCGATCCCGACCTGCTGGTCGTCGCCTGCAACACCGCCTCGACCTTTGCCCTGCCGCGGCTGCGCGAGACACTTGATATCCCGGTGGTCGGCGTGGTGCCGGCGATCAAGCCCGCCGCGGCGCTGTCGTCGTCCAGGGTCATCGGCCTGCTGGCCACCCCCGCCACCGTCGACCGGCCCTATACGCTGGACCTGATCGACCGGTTCGCCGGAGACTGCCGGGTGATCCGCGTCGGTTCGGCCGAACTGGTCACCCTGGCCGAGGGCGCGCTGCGCGGCGTGATGCCGGCGCGCGGGCGCCTGGCCGCGATCCTCGATCCATTCTTTGCCGGCCCCGACGGCGACCGCCTGGACGTCATCGTGCTGGCCTGCACCCATTTCCCGCTGTTGCGCGATGCGCTGGCCCAGGCCGCGCCGCGGCCGGTCACCTTCCTCGATTCAGGCGCGGCGATCGCCCGTCGGGTCGAGGCGCTGCTGTCGCCGCCGGCGACGCCGCCCGCGGCAGGCCACCGCGCCTATTTCACCGCGGCCGCCGACGACCTGGCGGGACTGGCCCCGGCCCTGGCCCGCTTCGGCCTGGGGGCGCCGGTGGTGCTGCCGTAGCCGCTGTCACCAGAGGCGATCAACACCGAACGCGTCGAACAGCGCTTCGTTCGACACCAGGGTCAGTCCGTCGCTCAGTGATTGCGCGATCAGCATGCGGTCGAACGGATCGCGGTGATCGTGGCGCAACGTGCCGGCGAGATGGCCGTGTACGAAACTGATGTCGAGAAACTGGAAACCTTCCGCCTGGACCTGGCCGGCCAGATCGTTGATGACAGGTTCAAGGCTTGGCAACTTGCCGAGACGATATTTTGTCGCGACTTCCCAGGCGGATGCTGCGCTGACCCTGATTTCGTTGGCACGATTGCGGATGCCTGAGGATGCGGCGGAGGAAAGACGTCCTGGATCGCTCATCCACCATATCAGCGCATGGGTATCGAGCAGAAGCTTCACCTGCCCTCCCAGGCCGCCAGCTCGCCCTCGGGCAGGGCTTCAAAAAAGCTGTCATCCAGCCGGATCTTGCCGGCGAGGCGACCTGGCTGGCGCTCCATCGGTTGTTCCTCGACCGGCACAAGGCGGGCTACGGGTGTGGATCCGCGCATGATGACGACTTCCTCACCCGCTTCGACCCGCGCGATAAGCCGTGAGAGGTTGGTCTTGGCGTCGTGCATTTTCACGGTGTGCATCGGTATGCCTTCGGCAATTAGCTAAGTTATATTAGCTAAATTCGGGCGTGTCCGTCAAATGCGGCGAATGTGCCCTCAACCCGCCACGCGGTCTGCCGGCCAGATCACCGTGACGGTGGTGCCTTCGCCCAGGCGGCTGTCCAGCTGGATTTCGCCGTCATGCAGTTCGACCAGGCGTTTGGTGATCGACAGCCCCAGGCCGGTGCCCTCGACCGACCGGGCCAGCGCCGCGTCGGTGCGCTGGAAGGGCTGGAACAGCCGGTCGATCTCGTCGGCGGCGATGCCGACGCCGGAATCGCGGATCACCAGTTCGGCGGCGCCGTCGGTCCGGCGTGCCGCGGTGACCGCGACGCTGCCGCCGTCGGTGTTGTACTTCACCGCATTGGTCAGCAGGTTCAGCAGAATCTGGGTCAGGGCGCGGCGATCGCCGCGCAGGGCCAGCGCGGTATCCGGCAAGGTCAGCGTGACCGACGGGCTGCTGCCGTCGGCGCGGGCCATCACCATGGTGCGGCAGGCATCGAACAGTTCGGCCAGCGTCACCACCTCGTCGCTCAGCTCGTAGCGTCCCGCCTCGATCTTGGACAGGTCCAGGACGTCGTTGATCAGCGCCAGCAGATGCGTGCCCGACCGGTGGATGTGGCGTGAATATTCGATATAGCGCGGCCAGCCGTTCTCGCCCAGCACCTGGCGCTCGATCATCTCGGAGAAACCGATGATGGCGTTCAGCGGCGTGCGCAGTTCGTGGCTCATATTGGCCAGGAAATTGGTCTTGGCGCGGTTGGCGCCCTCGGCCTGGATCTTGGCCGAGATCAGTTCGTTCTGGCTGCGGATGCGCTCGGCGATGTCGCGGACGACGACGACATAGGCGGGCGGGCCGTCGGTGGCGCTGTCGTGGTCGTCGAACTGGATCGGCGCGATCGCGACCTCCAGCGGCAGTTGGGCGCCATCCTTGCGCTGGCCGGTGACGACGCCGTCCTCGCCGCGCCGCGCCTCCAGCTTCAGGCCCGGCACCAGCGCCGACAAAGGCTGGCCCGAGATTTCCTCGGCGCCGTACCCGAACAGCTTTTCGGCCGCCGGGTTGAAACTGTCGATCAGGCCCTGGCCGTCGGTGACCACGACGCCGTCGAACATCGAGGCCAGGATCGCCGACACCCGCCGGGTTTCGCGGGCCAGCGCCAGCTCGGCCCGCTTGCGCCGGTCGATGTCGTCGATCAGCACCAGGATCGCGGTGACCTCGCCCTGGCGGTCGTACAGCGGGCTGGACGTCAGGCGGACCCAGACGATCTCGCCGTCGGCGCGCAGCAGGCGATAATCCTGGACGTCGGAACGGCCCTGGCTGTTGTCGGCCAGCTGGGCGGCGGCGCGCAGGCGGTCCTTGGGGTGGATGAAGGCCAGGGGCGAGGTGGTGACCAGCGCCCCCAGCGACCGGTCGAGCAGCCCGGACATGCGCTGGTTGGCGAACACCAGCAGCCCCGCGGTATCCAGCACGCAGATGCCGGCCTGGCTGGTCTCGACGATGGTGCGGTACAAGGCTTCCGACCGGGCCAGCGCCTGTTCGCCCTGGCGCCGGTCGGTGACGTCGGCCAGCATCAGGACGATCTCGTCGCCGTCGGCCGTGCCCGACAGTTCGACGAAGCGCTGCTCGCCGTCGCGCCGCTTCAGCTTGGCGACGCGCGGCGGCATCAGGCCGTGGCGGCGCAGGCGGTTCAGTTCCTGCCGGGCGCCGTCGGCCTCGGCGTCGAACAGCAGGCGGATCCATTCGTCGACCGTGTCGGCATCGCCGACGGCATAACCGGTGATGGTTTCGGCCGCGCGGTTGGCGATGACGCCGCCCTGGTTCAGCAGCACCGCGCCCGCCGGCATCTTGTCCATCAGCCGGCGCCAGCGCCGGGCGTGTTCGCGCGTCGCCTGTTCCAGTTCGACCCGGTCGGTGATGTCGTGGCTGACGACCAGGGCGGCGGGGACGCCGCCGAACCGGACCGCGCGGGCCGAACCCAGCATGACGCGCAGTTCGCCGTCGCCGCGGCGCACGCTGAATTCGATGTCCTGGGCCGATCCCTCGCGCCGCAGCCGTTCGATGAACGCTTCGCATTCGCCCGGCTGGGCATGGGTGCGGTGCAGGTCGAAATCGCCGCTGCTTTCCGCATCGATGCCATAGAACGCCAGGAAGGCGCGGTTGGCGTAAAGCAGCCGGCGGTCTTCCAGCCGCGCCACCGCGACCAGCGCGGGCGCGATGTCGACCAGCTCGCCCAGCTGGCTGCCGTCGGTGTCGGGGCTCAACCCCGACATCGGCCGCAGCGTCTCGACCGCGCCGACCACGGCGCCGGCATCGTCGGTCAGCGGTTCGATCACCGAGGAATAACGTCCGCCCTTGGCATCGCCGTCGAACCATTCCTGGGCGACGTCCTCGCCGCGCAATGCGGCCTCGAACCCGGCCAGCACCGCGGCGCGGGTGGCGACCGTTTCCTCGACCAGCGCCTCGGGCAGCAGGGCGCCGATTTCGGGCAGCGCACCGTACAGGCGCAGGAACAGCGTGCGGTAGGCAGGGCTGACGGCACGGAAGCGCAGCTCGCGATCGACGATGGCGATGCTGTCGGCGGTCGCGGCCACCAGCCGCAGGACGGAAGCTTCAGACCACATGCGCTGCGGGCCGCATACCCCCGGCCCTCCATTCCCCGCCAAAAAATCACCCGCGCCGCGGCCTATGCCGCAGGCTGCACCCAGGTCCAAGCTTATAGCGGGCCTGCGGCCGGCCAGCAATGTTCCGCGCGGCGGACGCTATTCGGCTGCGGCGCCGCGCCGCGGCTGGGCCTTGGTCGGTGACCGTTTCCTGTCGGCCTGTTCGCGGGCATCGGGCGGCTGGATGGCGGCCAGCAATTCGCGTTCGATCACCGCCAGCCGGTCCTTGCGGGTGACTTTCATGCCGGTCAGGTCGCGCACGTAGAACACGTCGACCGCGCGCTCGCCATAGGTGGCGACATGGGCCGAGCCGATCGACAGGTTCAGGCGGTACAACGCGCGGCTGACATCGTACAGGAAACCTGGCCGGTCGCGGCCGTTGACCTCGATGACGGTGAAGCGGTTCGACGCGTTGTTGTCGATCAGCACGACGGGCGCGACCTGGAATACCCGGGCACGGGACGGTATTCCTGGCCGTTCGTCGGGCAGGGCGGTCATCGGCCGCAATTCGCCGGCCAGGGTGGCGGCGATCGCCGCCGACAGTTTGGCCAGGCGTTCGGGCCGGTCGAAGGCGTTGCCTTCCATGTCCTGGATGACGAAGGTATCCAGCGCCATGCCGTCGGCTGTCGTGTAGACCTGGGCATCGACGATGTTGCCGCCGCAGGTGGCGATGGCGCCCGCGACCCGCGCGAACAGCCCGGGATGATCGGGGGCATACAGCGTCAGTTCGGTGACGGCGCGGAACTTGTCCGACCGCGTCTCGACCGTCAGCTGGCGCTGCTCGCGGTCGGCCTGGCGCATCAGGCGGGCATGGCGGACATGGGTGTCGGCGCTGTAGGTCAGCCAGTAATTGTCGTAATGGCGCTTGACCAGTTCGGCCACTTCCGCGGCGGGCCAGTCGGGCAGGCCGGCGGCGATGTCGGCCTTGGCCGCGTCGATCCGGCGCTGGCGCCCGTCGGTGGCATGGCCGCCTGACAGCACGTCCTCGGCCCGGTGATACAGCTCGCGCAGCAGCTGGCCCTTCCAGCCGTTCCATACCGTGGGCCCGACCGCGCGGATGTCGGCGACCGTCAGCACCAGCAACAGGCGCAGCCGTTCCGGGCTCTGGACGAACCCTGCAAAATCCAGCACCGTCTTGAAATCGTTGATGTCGCGCTTGAACGATGTCGCCGACATCGCCAGGTGGTGCAGCACCAGCCAGGCGACCGTCTCGGTCTCGGCCGGGCTCAGTCCCACCCGCGGGCACAGTTTCTGGGCGACCTTCTCGCCCAGCACCGAATGGTCGCCGCCGCGGCCCTTGGCGATGTCGTGCAGCAGCACGGCCATGTACAGCACGCGGCGCGACAGCACCTTGTGGATGATCTCGTGCGACAGGGGGTGGTCTTCGGCAAGCTTGCCCTGCTCGATCTTCCACAGGATGCCGATGGCCCGGATCGTGTGCTCGTCGACCGTATAGACATGGTACATGTCGTGCTGGGTCTGGGCGACGACGCGGCCGAAATCGGGAATGAAGCGGCCGAACACCCCGGCCTCGTTCATGCGGCGCAGGGTAGTTTCCGGATCGTTCTTCGAGGTCAGCATCTCGAGGAACAGGCGGTTGGCCTCGGGGTCTTCGCGCAGGGTCGCGTCGATGCGCTTCAGGTTGCGCTGGACCAGGCGCAGCGCATCGGGATGGATGTCGACCTCGCGTTCCTGGGCCAGGTGGAACAGGCGCAGCATCTTGACCGGCTGTTCGGCGAACAGGCCGGCCGAACCCACGGTGACGCGGCCGCCGTCGATGATGAAACCGTCGATGCGCCGCCGGCGCATCAGCCGGGGCAGGGCCAGGGGCAGCGGCGGCTTCTTCTTGTGCTTGTCCTCGAGCGCCGCGCAGAAGATGCGCGTCAGGTCGCCGACATCCTTGGCGACCAGATAATAGTGCTTCATGAAACGTTCGACGTCGCGATGGCCCGGCCGGTCGACGTAACCCAGGCGGCGGGCCAGTTCGGGCTGCACGTCGAAGGTCAGCCGTTCCTCGGGCCGGTTGGCCAGGTAATGCAGGTGGATGCGCACCGTCCACAGGAAGGTCTGGGCCCGGTTGAACCGGCGGTATTCGTCTGGTGTCAGCACGCCGATATCGGCCAGTTCCTCGACCTGGTCGACCTGGTAGAGGTATTTGGCGATCCAGAACAGCGTGTGCAGGTCGCGCAGGCCCCCCTTGCCGTCCTTGATGTTGGGTTCGACCAGGTAACGCGTGTCGCCGATGCGGCGGTGGCGCTCGTCCCGCTCGGCCAGTTTCTTGTCGATGAATTCCGCGCCGGTCTTGGCCACCACTTCCTTGCGGAAGCGGTCGCGCAGCTGGTCGTACAGGTCGCGTTCGCCCCAGATCCAGCGTGCCTCGAGCAGCGAGGTGCGGATGGTGATGTCGCCCTTGGACAGCCGGATGCAATCGTCGATCGAGCGCGTGGCATGCCCGACCTTCAGCCCCAGGTCCCACAACAGGTACAGGATGTGTTCGGCGACCTGTTCGCCCCAGGGCGTCTGCTTGTAGGGAAACAGGAACAGCAGGTCGATGTCGGAATGCGGCGCCAACTCGCCGCGCCCGTATCCGCCGATGGCGACCAGCGACAGCCGCTCGCCGGCCGTCGGGTTCGACCGGCGATAGACATGGGCGATGGTATCGTCGAAGGCGATGCGCAGGATCTGGTCGATCAGGAAGGCATGCGCCCGCAGCACTTCCAGCGCCGGCGCGCCGGCCTCGAACCGCCGGCGCACCTCGGCCCGGCCGTCGGCCAGCGTCTGCTTCAGGACCGCCAGCACGCCGGTGCGCCTGAGGGCCACGGCCTTTTCACCCTCGCCGCCGGGCAGGTCGGCCAGCGCCGCCAGCGTCCTGCGGCGATCGATGATGTCGCGGGGGTGAATTACGGCGTCGCGAAAGGCGCGGTAGCTCATCGGGGGTGCGTGGCCTGGAGTGAACGACACCCCATCATATAGGCCACGGACCCCGGTGGCGCCAGCCGGACGGGATCACACCCCCTGCGAGACGGTGCCGCCGCCGTCGATCACCATGGTCTGGCCGGTCATGAACCGGCCCGCGGCCGAGGCCAGGAACACCGCCGCGCCGGCGATCTCGTCGGGTTCGCCGATGCGCTGCAAGGGATAACGGCTGGTGGCGGTCTTCAGGATGTCGGGGTTTTCCCACAGGGCGCGGGCGAAATCGGTGCGGATCAGGCCGGGCGCGATGCAGTTGACGCGGATGTTGGCCGCGCCCCATTCGACCGCCAGGTTGCGGGCCAGCTGCATGTCGGCGGCCTTGGAGATGCAATAGGCGCCGATCAGGTTCGACCCGATCATGCCGCCGACCGACGAGACGATGACGACGGCCCCGCCGCCGCGCGCGGCCATGCCGGGCAGCACCATGTTGGCCAGCCAGTGGTTCGACTTGATGTTGGACGCCATGATCTTGTCGAAGGCGTCGTCGGGGATGCCGGCCGACGGTCCGAAATAGGGATTTATCGCGGCGTTGCAGACCAGGATGTCGATGCCGCCCCATTTTTCGACCGTGCCGTCGACCAGCGCCTGCAGCGCGGCCTTGTCCGAGATCGAGGCGGGCAGGGCGATGGCCTCGCCGCCGGCGGCGGCGATCTCGTCGACCACTTTCCGGCAGGCCTCGGCCTTGCGGCTGGACACCACCACCCGGGCGCCGTGGGCGGCCATCTGCAGGGCGATGGCCCGGCCGATGCCGCGGCTGGATCCGGTGATGACGGCGACCTTGCCCGACAGGTCGAACAGATTGGCCATGATGCGCTTGCCTCCCGCTTATGTTACCGCCCGGTAGAATTGCGCCGATGACCCGCACGCGCAAGCGCCATTGACGGGATGCGAGGTTGATGACACTTTTAGTGTCATGAATGCACTTTCCGTGTCGAAGACTTATGACAGCCGGCTGCGCGCCGAACAGGCCGAGGCGACGGCGGCCCGCATCCTCGATGCGGTCGCCGCGATCTTCGCGACCGATCCGGACGGGGCGTTTTCCTTCGACCAGGTGGCGGCCCGGGCCGGGGTCAGCCGCCGCACGGTGTTCCGCCATTTCAAGGACAAGGATGCGCTGCTCGACGCCTTCTGGCGGCGGACCAACGACAGTTTCGGGGTGCCGGTGTGGCCGGCGGACGAAGCCGACCTGACCCGGCTTGCCCCCCGGGTCTTCGCCGCGCTGGACGCGCAGGAGGCGCTGGTGCGCGCCTCGGGCAATTCGGCGGCCGGGCGCGACTTGCGCCTGCGCGGCAACGACGACCGCCAGGCGGCGTTCCGCGCGGCGCTGGCCGATGCGACCCAGGGCCTTGATGACCTCGGCCAGCGCCAGGTGGCGGCGGTCGTGCATCTCCTCTCCAGCGTCGCCGCCTGGCAGACGATGAAGGACCATTGGGGCCTGACCGGCCCGGAGGCCGGCGCGGCTTCGGCCTGGGCGGTCGCCGCCCTGGTGCGGGCCGCCCGCAACGAAAGGATCGACGATGCTGACGCCTGACGAATGGCAGGGGCGCGACGCCCTCGACCTGGCGGCCCTGGTCCGTCGCGGCGAGGTATCGGCGCGCGAGATGGCCGAGACCGCGATTGCGCGGATCGAGGCGCTGAACCCCGCGGTCAACGCCGTCACCCACAAGGTTTACGACCAGGCGCTGGCCGAGCTGGAGGCCGTGCCCGCCGACGCGCCGTTCCGCGGGGTGCCGTATCTGTTGAAGGACCTGCATGCCCCGGCCCGCGGCATGCCGCTGACCTCGGGCAGCCGGTTGTTCGCGGGCGATGTCGGCACGTTCGATTCCACGCTGGTGGCCCGGCTGCGGGCGGCGGGTTTCGTGCTGCTCGGCCGCACCAACTCGCCGGAATTCGGCCTGAACGTCTCGACCGAACCGCGCGCCTTCGGCGCCACCCGCAATCCCTGGGACCTCGGCCGCAGTGCCGGCGGGTCCAGCGGCGGGGCGGCGGCGGCCGTGGCCAGCGGCATGCTGCCGGCCGCACACGCCACCGACAGCGGCGGGTCGATCCGCATCCCCGCCGCCTGTTGCGGCCTGGTCGGCCTGAAACCCACCCGCGGCCTGAACCCGGCCGGCCCGCACCGGGCCGAGGCCAACAACGGCATCAGCCACGAAAACCTCGTCAGCCGCACGGTGCGCGACACCGCCGCCATCCTCGACGTGACCGCAGGCCCCGATGCCGGCGCGCCCTACATGGCGCCGCAACCGGCCGAAGGTTTCCTGGCCGCCCTCGACCAGCCGCAGCGGCCCTTGCGCATCGCCGTGCTGGCGACGGGTTGGGATGGCGCGGCGATCGATCCGGCCTGCGCCGAGGGGGTGGCGGTCACCGCCCGCCTGCTGGCGGCGATGGGCCATCATGTCGACGCGGCGCGGCCGTCATTCGATGCCGATGCCCTGCGCAATGCGATGTTTGCGGTGTTGTTCGCCAATATGGGCGTGGCGACCACAGCCTTCGAACGCCAGCGCGGCCGCGCGGTGGCGCAAGACGAGATCGAGCCCCTCTCGCATGCGGCCCTGGCCCGCGGCCGGGCCACCGACCTCGACGCCTATGTCGCAGCCCAGGCCGTGATCAACCGCGAGGTTCGCCGCCTGGCCGCATTCTTCGACGACTGGGATGTCCTGATCACCGCGACCATCGCCGTGCCGCCGCCGCCATTGGGCAGCCTGTCGACCGACACGACCGACATCGACACCTATTTCGACCGCCTGTTCGCCATCGCCCCGTTCAACGTGCCCTTCAACGGCACCGGCCAGCCGGCGATCAGCCTGCCGGTGCACCACACCGCCGACGGCCTGCCGATCGGCACGCAACTGGTCGGCCGCTTCGGCGAGGATGCGACGCTGCTGCGGCTGGCGGCGCGGCTGGAGGAAGCGACGGGGTGGGCGGGGCGGCGGGCGCCTGTCAGTCTCGGTGCACGGCCCTGACAGTGCGGCCGCCTGGCCGATCGATCCGCCCGCCGAGCCGATCCATCGGTAAGCATGGCGGATTCCTGGCGCTCTTGTCCCGGCCGGCCTAACAGTCTAGATTTCAGGCTCCTTGGGACGGCTGGCCCGCTCGCCGTGAGCCTATCCCGAGGGCCTTGGCCGGACGGCGGCCAAAGAGCTCCTTTTACAGGCAGGTATCGGTCGGACCGTCCTTCTAGGGCCGATGCCGGGCGCGACGGGGTGGACGGGCCACCGGATCGCTTATTCATAACTGAACCACGGCGGGCAAGCCGATCAGGATGCTCCATCCGACTCAGCTCTGATCAGCTACCCTCGTTCGGCGCGCCGCCCAGGGCTTCCGCGAGTTGCCGCTGGACCGCGATCTCTGATCCGCTACTCTACCCCGCCGGCCGCGACGGCCAGCCTTTCAGTTGCCGCTGGACCGCGATCTCTGATCCGCTACTCTCGGCTGGTGATCGGCGCACCCAGCGCAAGAGTTGCCGCTGGACCGCGATCTCTGATCCGCTACTCTCATCGCGGTCACTCCCCCTTGCTGCGCTTGGTTGCCGCTGGACCGCGATCTCTGATCCGCTACTCTCAGCGACACGGAGTCGAGCGGCACCCAGAAGTTGCCGCTGGACCGCGATCTCTGATCCGCTACTCTCACCCTTACCCGCGGGGACACCTATGTCTAGTTGCCGCTGGACCGCGATCTCTGATCCGCTACTCTCGTGATCGCCGGGGCGCCGTTGTCGGCCGGGTTGCCGCTGGACCGCGATCTCTGATCCGCTACTCTCGACCACCGGACACGGCACCAACGTGATCCAGGTTGCCGCTGGACCGCGATCTCTGATCCGCTACTCTCGCGGCGAAACCGGCCCACGCGGTGAAAAGTTGCCGCTGGACCGCGATCTCTGATCCGCTACTCTTCATGCCGCATCGCAAATGATCCATGATTTGTTGCCGCTGGACCGCGATCTCTGATCCGCTACTCTCCAGGGCCTGGATGACCCTGTTCGTCGGTTGTTGCCGCTGGACCGCGATCTCTGATCCGCTACTCTCCCGTCCGAGGTGCAGCCGACCGACGGCGGGTTGCCGCTGGACCGCGATCTCTGATCCGCTACTCTTCCTTGGGGAACCGCCAGCCGGTGCGGCCGGTTGCCGCTGGACCGCGATCTCTGATCCGCTACTCTTGCCGACAGGGGCACACCGGCCCGCCTGTGGTTGCCGCTGGACCGCGATCTCTGATCCGCTACTCTCAACGTCGAAACCGAGCCGCATCCGGTCACGTTGCCGCTGGACCGCGATCTCTGATCCGCTACTCTCAATCAGGGCAGGGAGGCGGCGCCGCAATGTTGCCGCTGGACCGCGATCTCTGATCCGCTACTCTTCGGCTCGCCGGGGCCGAACGGCGCGGCCAGTTGCCGCTGGACCGCGATCTCTGATCCGCTACTCTTACGCGCAGTCGGTTTACGCGCGCTCGTTCGTTGCCGCTGGACCGCGATCTCTGATCCGCTACTCTACGGACTGGAACCGCCTAGGACCTGCACGCGTTGCCGCTGGACCGCGATCTCTGATCCGCTACTCTTCTCGTCCACGATCTCCCAGACCTCGCCCAGGTTGCCGCTGGACCGCGATCTCTGATCCGCTACTCTAGACGTTGGTCTTGGCATGATAGAAAATCAGTTGCCGCTGGACCGCGATCTCTGATCCGCTACTCTGCGCGCCGCCATCGTCCACATGAACAAGACGTTGCCGCTGGACCGCGATCTCTGATCCGCTACTCTTCGCGGTGGCCTGCGGAAAGGCGTTCTCCAGTTGCCGCTGGACCGCGATCTCTGATCCGCTACTCTCGGGTGGATTTCCCTGCCGTACCCCTGGACGTTGCCGCTGGACCGCGATCTCTGATCCGCTACTCTGAGCCGGGCTCTCCGTTCCCGTGTAGAGCAGTTGCCGCTGGACCGCGATCTCTGATCCGCTACTCTAGAGCGGTTCGCTCGAAACCGGAATCGGGGGATTCCCTTTGAGTGCAAGATGTGATTCACCTCTGTGGGAGGTGGATCACATGGGAAAGCCGTATTCAAAGGACCTTCGTGAACGCGTTGAAGGC